>Ga0070746_10000945_pt1 | contig 17442 bp, 25 predicted proteins | sample VirMetDEL_Mar_21_FD_77016 | JGI IMG/M metagenome (GOLD analysis project Ga0070746, IMG submission 77016) | Aqueous microbial communities from the Delaware River and Bay under freshwater to marine salinity gradient to study organic matter... | ecosystem: Environmental > Aquatic > Marine >...
AGTCTTAAGGTTGCAAATGATGGTAAGAAGTATATCTATGAAAGCCCCGATAATGGCAAGACCATCTATAGACGAGAGATAAAAAACTATGATGATGTTTCTGCTGTAAAGGTATCTACAAAAGATGGTTGGAGTGCATACGATGTTGATAGCAACGACCCTATGATAATGTATTGCAATCTTCAAGATGCCATTAAACATATTGAGTATTTAGAGAATAAAATAAAAAAGATGACCGATACTATTGATAACATACAGAATTTAATAAGGCAACTATGATTATAACAAAGACACCACTGAGAATAACATTCGCTGGTGGTGGCTCTGATATGCCATCATTCTTTGAGGATAACGGCGGTCATTGTATAAATGCAACGATAGATAAGTATGTCTATGTTTTGGTGAAGAAACGACCAGATAATAAAATCTATCTAAAGTATTCTGAAAATGAAGTTGTAGACACAAACACAATCTTTGAAATACAACACGACTTTATCAGAGAGACACTTATCTATCTTGGTGTTGACTATGGTTTAGAGATTATCAACTGGGCAGACATACCAACAAAGGGTAGTGGTCTTGGTAGTAGTGGAAGTTTTCTTGTTGGTTTGCTAAATGCCATTCATACACTTGAAGGTAATTATGTCAGTAAAGAAAACTTAGCACAACAGGCATCACACATAGAAATGGTTTTATGTGGTAAACCTATAGGTTATCAAGACCAGTATGCTGCTGCTTTTGGCGGCCTCAATGAAATAACCTTTTCTGGAAAAGAAAGCCATAGGGTAGAAGTTAAGCCACTAATAAAGAAACAAGACCAACTAAACCTTATCTCTCAAAACCTATTGTTGTTTTATACTGGTATAACAAGAGAAAGCTCAACAGTTTTAGAAGACCAAAATAAAAACTTGATGAGTAAAGATGATAGTATAAAGGCCATGAAGGAAAATGTTAGACTATCAAAGTGGCTCGTTGAGCATCTTCATAATAAAGAGTATCAATACATAGGTCATGCACTGAGAATGAATTGGGACTTAAAACTAAAGTTTAGTGATAAGATTGTAAACAAAGAGTTGGTAAAGATGTATGAAACCGCCAGAGATGCAGGTGCTACTGGCGGAAAGATAATAGGTGCAGGTGGTGGTGGTTTTATGATGTTTTATGTTGATAGAGCAAAACAACAACTGATGGAAAAGATGGTTAGTGAATTAGGTAATTACAGAGCTATGGATTTTAAAATTGATTGTTATGGTAGTAGAGTTTTACTAAATGTGGAGACCTAAATTGAAAACAATGACAATAACAGATTATAAAGAAGAAGTTATAAGGTGTGTATCAGAGCTTGACAATGAAGTTTTAGATTTTGTCAAGAATAGATTGCAACAAGATTATCAATATAATAAACAAGCATTGTGGTCTAAACAGGTTGCTAATGTCTATCTGATAGGTAATGGTGGTAGTCATGCTATTGCCGAGCATATTGCAACAGACCTCTATAAAAGATGTCGTATAAGGGCTCATACACTTAGTAATAATAGTTTACTTACTGCTCTAACTAATGACTATAGTCAAGAAGATGCGCTGGCTCATTGGCTAAAAATGCAAAAGATAAGAAGGTCAGATTATGTCATTGCGGTTTCATCATCTGGTAAATCGCCAAACATAATAAAGGCTTTAGAGTTTGCTGGTGAATTAGAATGTAATACATTGTCTATATTTGGATTTGATGGTGAAGCTGTGTTGACAAGTGATAGAGATAAGTTTATAAAAATAGATAGTCACAATTACGGTGTAGTTGAATTAACATCAGAGATTGCACTTCACGCTATCGTAGAAGAGCTAGTTGTAGAATAGGAGAATAAAAGATGGCAAGGTTGTTACAACAAGTTTTACACAATAAAGAGGCAGAGGTTATCCTAATAACAGTTTCGGATAAAATCTCATCTGATGCACTAAAGAAAATTTACAACCTTATACTTGATGAAGAAATAAAGAGTATAAAAAATCCTACACCAAAGGATACTAAAAATGAGCAATAATGTTACAGACTTCCCTATGGATAAGGCTAATGTTTCTAATGAGATTTTGTGGAAGTGTGATGCCTGTAAACATACCATTACAGAGGCGATGGAAAAAGAAAACGCTCCAAAGAGCAAGGTCTTACCTATGAATCTTGGCGGTATTGCTATCTATGTCTGCCCTAATTGTCGGACATTCCAACTGCCAGAAGAAGTTTATGATGCCATTCTGAAAAAAGCCGAAAGTAGAATTATTTCGTAAAATAGTGCTTGACAGGCCTTGACTAGTTCCTTATATTGGTATCATAACATTTTTATAAAAGGTGATAAATGTTAGAAAACATAAATGACTACGATACAATAATACTCGGTTTTGGGGCACACACAATAAAGAATAGGTGTATCAAACAACTAAAGCCACTTTTTGAGACTGGCAAGATAGATGCTTTTGTAACTAACGGAGCATCTATCTTACATGATACAGAAATTGCCTTGTATGACGATACCAGTGAAGATGTTGGTGCTACAATCAAAGAGGGTGAGTTTGGTTGGAATAGAAGAAGTTGTGGAGACCTAAACAATTTTGTTAGTAATACAAGGTCTGATTCGTTAGGTAGGATGATTTCTGGTTTCATTGGTTGGCAAGGTAAACATAGAGATAAGTCAGTATTTTGGCAGGCTCATCAAAACCAAGTACAACCTATTGTATCTATTGGCATAGGACACGACATCTATCAAATGTATGGAAACTTTGATCCTGCTGCTTGGGCCACAGCCTCTTATGAAGATTTTGTTAGACTAACAAAGACAATCTCTGAAGCTAAAAGAGGGTTGTTTGTTTGTGTAGGTAGTAAAGTATTTGTGCCAATGGTTATAGAGAAAGCTTTTTCGACAGCTAAAAACCGTGGTAGTGAATGTGTTTTTGATAGTCTAGTTTGTGACTTATTTACACTAGAGGATGTTGATGGTAGTGAATACACAGAAAAAGACACACATAAAGTCGGATACTATGAAAGACAACTAAAAACATTCAGTAGAATTTCTGAAGAGATAAACTATTGGAGAGCTGATAATAGAGCAGTTTACGAACGTCTTTATCAAATGATAATGGAAGGAAGAAAATAATAATGAAACTAATAGTAAAAGAAGGTTACTACGAAGCGCCAACTATAATTTCTCTTCTTTGTGAAGTTGTTAAACACAGGTGTTGGCATCTTATAAATCACGGTAAGTGGTCTGATTAAATAGATAGGAAAATAAATGAATAGTATCGGTAGTTTAGAAAGACAATTGATGGATGCCTTTGATGAACAAGAAGGCAAAGAAAGAGAACAAGGTGAAAAAGTATTAGGTGATTCACCTCGTCCAAAGACCAAGTTTCCATACACAAGACGTTGGAGAAAGACAAGAAAGACTCGTCTAAAGATGGCCAGAGAGAGTAGAAAAGCTAATAGATGAAAAGTGTTTTTATTATAAGTCCTTTCCACTATTGTCATTGTGTAGCTACACTAGTGGAAGGGCTTCAAAAAAGTGGTATAAAGGTTTTTTCCAACACTAGCCACAACTATGTGAAAAATCAACTATTCAACATAGATACTGCCATCAAGGTTGCTGAAAAGTGTGATGTAGTTGTTTTAGCACATTCCGCCTTAGAAGAAAAATATAAAGAAATACTATTACCATTAGTAAATTCTGTAAGGGTTGATGTATTCTTAGATGGGTCTGATAATAAAGAATACGAAGCCCAACCTTCTGATTATAAACTGTATTTGAAGAGAGAGTATTTAGGCACAACAGAAAATAACGTGCACCCTTTTCTTTTCGGTATAGAGGATAGATACTTTGCTCACACAAATAAAGCCCATCAAGAGATTTGGTCAAATAAAATAGATGACCTTGTTTGCATAATGTCAGCTTGTGAAAAAAGACCTTGGCGTTTTGACATTATACAATCACTCAAAGATACGTTTGATAAAGACGATACTGTGTTTGTTGGTGAGTATAGAGAGGGCACTGCACTTACTAGTGTTGATACAGGGGATAGACATTTTAGTGGATACTTTGGAAAATTACTTGGGTCAAGAATAAGTGTTGATGCTTATGGTGCTTTCGGGGCAAGACAAACAGGTAGGTTTTGGGAAAGTATTGCTAACGGGTGTCTTGTTATGTATCAAAACATAGAACCTTACAGGTGGAATAATACTTTTGAGGATGGTATACACTTCATCTCATACTCTGATACAGACGAGTTGATAGAAAAGGCTTGTTACTATGTCGGTAATCCAGATAAAGCCGAAGAGATTGCAAGAAAAGGGTACGACCATGCATTGGAATATCATACAACTTCTTGTAGGTCAAATGAGTTTTTATCCTTGTGTGAAAGATATTTATAACATAGCACATTCATAAAAACTAGCTTGAGAAAAATGAAATGAAACTAAAAGAAGCAATAAAAGGACAACGAGTTGTTGTTATTTATCCCGGCAGATTTCAGCCAATGGGTAGTCATCACTTCCAAGCATACAAACATTTAGTGAGCAAGTTTGGTAAAGCTAACGTCTTTGTTGCTACCAGTGATAAAACTGAGGCCAAGAGTCCATTAAACTTCAACGAGAAAAAGAAGGTCATTAGTGCTTATGGTGTCCCCCCAAAACAAATTGTCAAAGTAAAGAATCCTTACAGGTCAGATGAGATTACTTCTAAGTTGCCAGACGATACTGCTGTGTTATGGGCCGTTGGTGCTAAAGACGGTGACAGACTAGTATCTGGAAAGTATTTTGATAAGTATAAGAAGGGTGTTGACCTCTTACCATACAAGGAGCGTGGATACATCTACATCGTCCCCCATGTATCTCTGAAGGTAAATGGTCAAGAAATGTCAGGCACTGCCATACGTCAAGCTCTTGGTAATAAAGACCTATCACCAAAGGAAAGAAAAGACATCTTCAAACAGATTACAGGATTCAACAATCCATCTATAGAGAAGATGTTATATAACAAACTAACATAGAATGCTTATAAAGCCAGTAAAAAATACAAACTATTACGTTGAGTATATACCACCCAAACAAAAGACAAGATGCACTGAATGTGGAAACACAGTAAAAAACCTAGCTAGGTATGGTGTATGCACTTCTTGTCTTGGTAAGAGAAAACCAAAAAAACTAAAGCACCAAAATAATATTGGTGATAATTTAGACATACAGGCATAGAGAAAATAAATGAAACTTAGACATGTATTACGAGAAGGTGGCGCTTCGGGACATATGGCTCATCCGTGGGAAAATATTGATATGACCTTCGGTGAGATGAAAAAGATGATAAGAGCGCTTCTTACGGGTAGTATGGAAATAGAAAAAGTGTCTGAAAAAACGGATGGCCAAAACATCAACATAACATGGCATAATGGTCAACTAGTTGCTGCAAGAAATAAGACACAGAGTAAGAACTTTGGTGAGAATGGCTTGACTCTTGCAGGTATGAAGAAGATGTTTGCTGGTAGAGGTGAATTAGAAAAAGCGTTTGTTTCATCTATGGTTGATTTAGAAAAAGCGATTTCTTCCTTGACAGAGAAACAAAGAAGTCGTATATTTGACAACGGTCATAAATGGATGAACATAGAAATAATTTATCAACCAACAAGAAATGTAATACCTTATAATATGGACTTACTACAGTTTCATGGTGTCAACGAGTTTGATGCTAATGGTAGTAAGATTGGTTCTTCATCTAAGGAAGGTAAAGAACTTGCCGGTATGATAAAGCAAATAAACCAAAACAAACAAGACACGTTTGAGATTAGAGGGCCACAAGCAGTTGAATTACCAAAGTCAAAAGATTTCTCAAAGAATGCAGACATGCATGTCAAAAGAATTTCTGCACTACAGAGAAAATATGGTTTAGGTGATAATGATAATTTATTACAATACCATAGAAAATTTTGGCTACAGATGGTAGAAAAAGAAGCTCGTAAGAGTAGAGTAAAGCTAAGTAGAGACTTGAAAGTAAAACTAGTGAAAAGGTTTGCTGAAGGTGATAAGAGTTTTGCTCTAAGTAAGGCTAATTTGAAAGATGAGAAGATTTATAACTTTGCAAGTAAGCTTGACAAGGTTGATTCAAAAGGTTTATTTCAGAAAAATGTAGCACCTTTTGAAGATGTATTTCTCTCACTAGGAGCTGAGGTTTTAGAAAACGCCAAAAATTTTATCGCTGTATCACCCGCAAAGGGTGTGAAAGACATGAAGAAAGATTTAGGAAATACTATTTCCGATCTACGTAAAGGGGGTGATATCACCAAACTTAAGCAGCTAAAAAGACAAATACAGAGATTTAAGAAGGCTGGCGGTTTTAATAAAATTGTTCCTAGTGAGGGAATCGTTTTTGACTATAAGGGAAACACTTATAAACTTACGGGTCTTTTTGCACCCATAAATCAGATATTAGGTATGACCAAATTTTAGAAAGGAAAGAAATGGCTGATACGGAACGCCGAAGAGATGTAAAAGAAATTAATAACCCTAATAAAGGATTAAAAAAGAATCATCGCAGAAATCAAAGAAAAAATAGTAAACAAAAATTAAGAGAAGTTGATTATAGCAATCCTAATTCCTTAGATGACTATGATGAAGAGGTTTATGAATAATAAAATTGATGTTTTAGATAAAGGTTTTTTGAGAGTAGTTGATTTTTTAGGCGACGATTTAACAGTAGTTAATTCTGCGAGAGTTTCTTTCGGTAAGGTAAAAGATAAGTTTGAAAAAGAAGATGAAAGGCTGGTTAATTATTTAGCTAAGCATAAGCATTTTTCTCCGTTTAGGCATTTGATGGTCCAGTTTCACATAAAAGCTCCAGAGTTTGTAATGAGGCAATGGTATAAGCATGTTGTAGGTGCAGAGACCAGCAGTAGTCACTCCACAAAAGATCATGCATGGAATGAGATAAGTGGCAGATACATACCTTATGATGAATTCTATAATCCCCAATTTTTCCGCAAACAAAGCACAGATAATAAACAAGCTTCAGACGGTATAATTTCTGATCAAATCATGGCCAGAACTTTATGGCATGAGGCGTTAGATGCTTCAATAATAAGCTATAATAAGATGTTAGAGATGGGAGTCGCGAGAGAACAAGCCAGATGTATTCTTCCATTAACACTTTATACTGAGGTATATTGGACAGCTTCTTTTCAAGCTATTATGAATTTTATTGAACTCAGAGATGAATCTACCGCACAATTTGAAATAAGAGAATACGCAATTGCTATGAAGAAGGTTATGAATGAAATTTATCCTAAAACAACAGAAATTTGGCTCAAAAATTATCAAAAATAAACATTTTTTATTATTGACTTTCCTACCTATCCTTAGTATATTATACATAGTTAAAAAATTAAAGAAAAAACCATTTTTAACAGATTTGGAGATTTATGTAAATAATGCATTTTGAGTTTAAAAAGTCAAATAACTTTATTACTATGTTTCACATTAACCCCACCTCTTTATAGGAGAAAGTTCAGTTATGGCAATTAGTTTGGATAAGATTAACAATGCTCTTGATCGATTGGATAACAAGGGCGGTAGTAGTAACAATACTCAAGAAAGTATTGTAAAACTTGATGAGGGCGAACATCAGATTCGCATCGCTCCTTACAAGGAAGATATGGAAATGCCTTTTCAAGAATTGTGGTTTCATTTTCGTATTGGTGGTAAGACATTTCTTTGTCCTAATAAAATGAAGAATGAGCCTGATCCGATTTGTGATTTTGCTAACAAGTGTTGGGGTGAGTATACAAAGACCAATGATGAGTCATTTAAAGAAATGTTTAAGACTATGGCTCCGACATTACGTGTGTATTTGCCAATACTTGTTCGTGGGCAAGAAGATTTAGGTTTGCGTTGGTGGAGTATTTCACCAAGAACAACTTATAAGGAAATTCTTAATCATGTTCGTAGCGGATTGCGTCAGAATGTTGACATCACCGACCCTACTGAAGGTTTGGATTTGATGGTTACGGTTGAGCCTGGCTATAATGGCTGGTTAATGCCCACTACTATTACTACGGCACTAAAACCTACTGCTTTGGCAGCAAAGAATGACATTGATAGTGTTATTGATACCATTGCACCAATCAATACTTTGTTTGACTATTCATCTGCGGAAGAGATGAAGCAGGCATTGGATCAACACATCAATCCCGATGCTAATGATTCAGATTCATCTGCAGGAACAAATAGGGATTATGGATCTAGCAATTCTACACCTGTAGTTAAGGAAGAAAAGTCTGAAGTTAATGATCAGATCAACAGCGCTTTTGATGAATTGTTGAAGTAAGATTATGCCAAGAAAGAAAATGAACGCTACTAAGTCGCCCTCTCTTGAGGGCGATTCAATTTTAAATGACATACTTGTAGATAGCCTTAATAAAAAACTTGGTGATGTTGCTTATGTTATTGGTAAAGGCGATAGTCCACCAGAAGTAAAAGAATGGTTATCTACTGGATCTACTGTCTTAGATACTATTATTTCAAATGATGAAAATGCCGAGGGGGGTATACCTGTTGGCCGCCTTACTGAAATTTGTGGTGAGGCGGCCACTGGTAAGTCCTTATTATCTTACATGATTCTAAAGGACTGTCAAGATAAAGGCGGTATACCTGTTTTAATTGATACAGAAAATGCGTGTAATGAAGATTTTTTATCTCTATTGGGACTAAAACTATATCCCGAAGGTTCGTTGGTTTATGTTCAAGTTGAATCTGTAGAAAAAGTGTTCTCAGCTATTGAGGACATTATTCGTAGAATAAAAGAGAATGACAAGGATAAGCTATGTTGCATTGTGTGGGATAGTGTCGCAGGAACATCTACTGACGCAGAATTACAGAATGATTTTGGAGAATCTACAATCGGAATGCACGCAAGAATGATTGGTCAAGGACTTCGTAAAATTATTCGTTATGTCGGCCATCAAAGAGTGGCTCTTGTGTTTCTAAATCAAGTTAGGCAAAAGATTGGTGTATTCTTTGGTGACGACACAGTAACACCTGGCGGTAAGGCCATTCCTTTCTTTTCTTCGGTTCGTATGAAACTATATAGTGGCGGTAAGGTAAAGGCTGGTAAAGATGTTATTGGTGTTGGTATCAAACCAAAACTCATCAAGAATAGAATGGGTCCGCCACACCGTGAGGCTGAATTAAAGATGTATTTCACACGCGGCCTGATAGATGAAGAAAGTTGGTTGGATGTTTTATTAAAATCTGGTGCAGCAGAAAAGATTTCCGCTCAAAAAAGCTCTATAACTAATAAGGAAACAGGTGAGGTTTATGAGTTTCAAAATAGAAAGTTTGTAGAGTGGGTCTGCGATTTGTCTAATCAAGAAGCTCATGATTATTGCAGGCGTCTTGTGAAAAAATCGTTGGTCATAGAGCAAGATCCAGACAAAAGATCTGAAGAAATAACAACAGAAGAGTTACAAGGAGAAGAAGAAATATAATGGTTGCATTTATTAATGATAATGATAATGATGATGATCAAGAAAAAAATGCAGTTTATTATATAGGATTTATAATCGGAGCGGCAGCTGTCATTATTATGGCAGCTGCTGCTTTAGCTGGCTTTTCTTGGTTATTTTCCTATACTTACAATTATGCGTTTGCATCATTTGGTGCACCTTCTATCGATTGGAAACAGTGTTTAGCGGGATTTAGTTTTGTTTGGATTTGTAGATTTTTTTACAATTTTTTATTCAAAAAATGAATCTAATTTTTTTTACTTGATAGTGGTTATTTCTATTTTTTTTAGGTAGTATTTATACTACAAACAAGAGAAAGAAAGATGAGTAGAGAAAAAATAAAAACACTAATTATCATACTATTGTCCGTTGTTTTTGTTAGCCACAGTATAGAAAAAAACAACATTATTGTAGAAAATAAAGAAACAATAAAATCACTAAGAAGTGAAATAATTACAGAAAAAAGTAACAGTAATAAGACCATAGAGGCGATCAATAAAATGAGTTCTCATATTGACACCCTAACAGATAGAATAAGAATTCTTAGAAAAAAACTGCAACAAGAATCCCATAATACCTACCAAGTAACAGTTACTATGTATCATCCCGTTCCTGCACAAACTGATGATACTCCAAACATAACTGCAGATGGAACCAAATTCACAATTAATAAAGCTAGTGATTATAGATATGTAGCTGCTTCTAGAAACCTACTAAAGAGGTATGGTGGGTTTTTAAATTATGGTGATTACATCTTTTTAAGTGCGGGTAAAAAATCTGGAGTTTACCAAGTAAGAGATACAATGCATCCAAGATTTATAAACTATATTGACATTTTGGAATCGCCTGGAACTCCCTCTTATAGATACAAAAACGCTAGCATAAAAGTTGTAAAACTTAATAAAAATGTTTGTGATGATAAATTAGTGTTGTTTTAAAATAGTTCTTGACAAACAAAGTTTCTTTTCTTATATTTGTAGATGTTAAAATTAAAGGTTTTGAATGAGCAATGCAGAAGTTATTAAAGAAGTAATTAGTGATAAGTGGTTTAGAATAGCAAGAAATGAATGTTTAAAGAGTTTGCATGGAACAAGATTTGGAACGGTATTGATTTTAAAGAATGGAAAAGTTTTTACTGGTTTTAATAAAGATAAAAGCCATCCCATGATTAAAAAACATTATGATTTTTTTGCTCAAAGCATTCACGCAGAGCTTGATGTTTTATTAAGAGTCAATCCTTATCGTTACGAAGATAACATTGTTGGATCAAAGATGTATGTATACAGAGAGGATAAAAATGGTTTATTAAAGCCTGCACATCCTTGTGGGTCTTGCTATAAAATAATGCAAGACTATGGTGTAAAAAAGTGTTATTATACCACAAATAAAGGTTATAACTTTACCCTACTATAAAAGGAGTTTTAAATGTCTAAAAAGCCTGTGTTGCTTATTGATTTGCTAAATTTGTATTGTAGGTGTTTTTCCTCTATTCCTTTGACCAATGATAATGGAGAACACGTAGGTGGATTTTATGGAAGCCTGAATGCATTACAGAGCTATATTAATAGGTTTAACCCCGATGAGGTTGTAGTAGCTTGGGAAGGTGCAGGATCGTCACAGAAACGTAGAAAGAAGTTGGAGGACTACAAACGTGGCCGCAAGATGGTGGGGATGAGAAGGGGGTTTGAGACCTCAGATGAGACCGAGAAAGAGGCATTCGCCAGACAACTAAATATCCTAAAAAAAACTTTAGATCTCCTGCCTGTCAGACAAATTGCAGTAAAGTATTTAGAGGCTGATGATGTTATAGCCTATATGTGTAAACAAGTAATTAAAGATCGTCAAAAAGTAATTGTTAGCACAGATAGAGACTACCTACAATTAGTAGATGAGAATACCAGTGTTTTCCGGCCAGTAAAAACAAAAATTAACAAAGAGGGTGAATTTATTGACTTAGAGTGGATGCACCAAAAAGAAAACATTCATCCGCCAAATTATGCCTTACTCAAGGCTGTTGTTGGCGACAAGAGTGACAACATACAAGGTGTGAAAGGTATCGGTGAAAAAACAGCCCGAAGACAAATACATCTTCTGTGGGATAATAAGAAAGGTTATGATGCAGGTGATTTTATAGATTGGGCAAAAGGCCGTAGTGAAAAGAAGTATCAAAAGTATGTTGAGAATGAAGATTTAATTAAATTAAATTATAGTATTGTCCAATTACAAGACTTGGATATATCAATGACATCTATCGATGATATAAATGGATCTTATGATAAAGATGTTCCTAAATTTAATTCATATAAGTTTAGATTAACTCTCTTAGAGGAAGATGTGTCGCCTAATAGTTTAGATAATTGGGTTTCTATTTTTTCTACTCTTAAGGTGTAAAAGTTTTATTGTGTGTATTAAGATAATCCCCCAAAGTATTAATAATTTTTTGCAGGAGAAGACAAGTTGACAAATAAAGATTCATTTGAGTCGTTTGGTGTTGGATTTCAAAACAATGTAATTCAAGGATTGTTTACCGATAGGAACTTTTTTGAAAAATCCTTTGAGTCATTAAAGGAAGATTATTTTACAACAGATGCCCATAGGCTTGTTTGGAATGAGTTGAGAAAACTTTTTAACAAGTATAATCAACCACCTACTTATGAGACATTGAAAGTAGAGATTGCGTCAATGCCTGATAATGAGCTAAAGGAAGAAACTTTAGATGTTTTGGTTGAGATACAATCTAGAGTTAATAGACAGGAAATAGAATACGCTAAAGATAAGGCCACAGAGTTTTGTAAGAACCAATCCATGAAGTCTGCAATTTTAAGATCAGCAGAATTGTTGAAAGAAGGTAAGTATGATGAGATTCAAAGCGTAATTGAAAATAGTTTAAAGATAACCACTGATCAAGATTTAGGTCAAGATTTCTTTAATAGTTTTTCTTCGCGAAGAAAGATACACACCAGAGCCGCTATTCCAACTGGATTCCCACTTTTAGATGGAGTCGAGATTCTTGATGGTGGTTTGGCTTCTGGGGAGTTGGGTGTTGTCATGGCACCAACAGGCGGCGGAAAAAGCTTTATGTTGGTTAATTTTGGATATGGTGCTTTAGCGGCGGGTAAGAATGTTGTTCATTATACATTTGAGCTTTCGGAAACCCATGTTGGTAATCGCTACGATAGTCGAATCACAGGTATACCGACAAAGGATCTCACCTCAAGAATTTCTGAAGCGGAAGGTCTCTTGACCGAATTTAATGGTGGTAAACTTTTTATAAAAGAGTATCCACCAAAAGTGGCCACTATTAATACTATTAAGTTCCACATCGGCCGGTTGATATCTAATGGATTTGATCCAGATTTAATTATAATTGATTATGGTGATCTTATGAAGTCAAGGAGAGGCTATGATCAAAAGAGATTTGAGTTAGAGAGTGTTTTTGAGGATTTAAGGGCATTGTCTATGGAGATAAAGATGCCAATTTGGACAGCAACACAAAGTAATCGTGAAGGATTCAATGATGACGTTATTACTATTGATAAGGTTGGTGAGGCAATCAACAAGGCTCATGTAGTTGATTTCTTTGGCACATTCTCACAACGTAAATTTCACGTTGGTAAGAATCGTATGGGTAGTGCTAATGTCAATTATAACATTGTTATGCAGCCTGAAAGAAGCTTTATTGAACTCAATGACGATGTTCCTAGTGGTTTTACGGCAAGTAATAAATTAACTGATTTACTTAATAATAATGGAAGAAATAAGATGAGTAGTTTATATCAAAGTTTTAAGGACGGTGAATAATGGAAAGATTTACTATAACAAGAACAAGACGCTGGGGTAATAATGACACAAGAGTTGATCACATGTATAGTGTAAACAGAGTTAATGCAAAAAGAGATGATGTTGTGCGTATGGCCAACAATTTAATTGAGAAGGAAAGATTAAACACTAATGAAGAGGTTGAATTTGAAGTAAATTTGTGTTATGATAATGGTAACATAGAAACTATTCATAGGGTGGAAAAAGAAGGAATAAAAAGTATCTAATGCCTACTTATGATTTTGTTTGTGATAAATGTGAAGAAAAATTTGAAGTCAGTATCTCTGTCAAAGATTATGATAGATATAAAAAACAAGATTGTCCCAATTGCAATAAATCGGACAATGTAAGAAGAAACTACACGCCACCTGGCATCAAATTTGGTGCAGGATTTTTCAAAGATGGTTATCGTAGTGCAAAGGATGTAAGAACAACAGATGAGTGAAAAAATACAATTAGAACATGAGAAAACATAACTTTAAACCAACACATCAACAACCTACTAAGGGAGGTTATTGAAGAACATAACGGGGAGTAAATATGGATGTAACCCAGCAAATATTATCAGACATTACAGTACACAACAAATACGCTAAATACAATCCAGAGTTACAGCGTCGGGAATCGTGGGAAGAACTTGTAGATAGAAATAAGAACATGCATCTAAACAAGTTCAAGGAAAAGGGTAGTGAGTTTTTATCAGATATAGAATCGGCTTATAAGTTTGTGTATGATAAGAAAGTTTTACCATCAATGAGAAGTATGCAGTTTGCTGGCAGACCTATAGAAATGTCCCCCAATAGGATTTTTAATTGTTCATACTTACCCATTGATAATTGGCGTGGATTTGGTGAGGTTATGTTTCTGTTGTTAGGTGGTTGTGGTGTTGGATTTTCAGTACAAAAACATCATGTAGAAAAACTACCAGAGATTAGAAAACCAATTAAGAAGAGAAGATATTTAGTTGGTGACTCTATTGAAGGTTGGGCTGATGCAGTAAAAGCATTAGTAAAAGCTTATTTTACAGGAACAGCGTCATTGCCAGAGTTTGACTATTCTGACATTAGACCAAAGGGAGCTAGACTAGTAACTTCTGGTGGTAAGGCTCCTGGCCCTCAACCATTAAAGGATTGTATTCATAATCTTAAAAAGATTCTTGATGCAAAAGACGATGGCGATCAACTTACACCTATTGAAGCACATGACATGGTTTGTTATATTGCTGACGCAGTATTAGCTGGTGGTATTCGTAGAGCTGCTTTGATTTCTCTTTTCTCTTTTGATGATGATCAGATGTTGAGTGCAAAGTTTGGCTCTTGGTGGGAAGAAAACCCACAACGTGGTAGAGCTAATAATTCAGCAGTTCTTGCAAGACATAGAATAAAGAAGGCAGAGTTTTTAGACTTATGGAAGAAGATTGAGTTATCAAATGCAGGTGAGCCGGGATTTTACTTTACAAACGATGTAGAGTATGGAACTAACCCTTGTGCAGAAATTGCATTACGTCCATTTCAGTTTTGTAATCTTTGTGAGATAAATGTTTCTGATGTAGAAAGTCAAGAAGATTTTGATGCACGTTGTAGAGCAGCTGCATTTATTGGAACACTACAAGCATCATACACAGACTTTCATTATCTACGTGACATTTGGCGTAGAACAACAGAGAAGGATGCACTACTTGGTGTAGGTATGACAGGTATTGCTTCTAACAAGTTGGATAGTATTGATATTACTCAAGGAGCAGAAACAGCCACAGAAGAAAATGCGAAGGTTGCAGATTTTCTTGGTATCAATAGAGCTGCAAGAGTTACAACAGTAAAACCATCTGGTACAACTTCATGTGTGTTGGGTTGTAGTTCTGGTATTCACGCTTGGCATGATAACTATTATGTTCGTAGAATGAGGTTGGGTAAGAACGAAGCTATCTATACTTACCTCAACATCAATCATCCAGAACTTATTGAAGATGATTATTTCAAACCAGACATTCAGGCCGTTGTATCTATCCCTCAACAAGCACCCGAAGGTTCAACTATTAGAACAGAATCACCAATGGATCTATTAGAAAGAATAAAAATGATTCACGAACAGTGGATTAAGGTTGGGCATAGAAGTGGTAACAATACAAACAATGTAAGTGGAACTATTTCTATCAAGCCAGAAGAATGGGAGCAAATTGGTGAATGGATGTGGAAGAATAGAGATAGTTATAATGGACTTTCTGTATTGCCTTATGATGGTGGTTCTTATGTCCAAGCACCATTTGAGACTATTGACAAAGAAAGATTTGATGAAATGTTTTCAACATTAAAAAATGTAGATTTAACTGGTGTTGTAGAGATGGAAGACATGACAGACTTAACTGGCGAGCTAGCTTGTGGGTCTGGTGGATGTGAACTGGTATAGGTGAAAAAATGTCAAAAACTAAAAACATAATTCAAAAAGTTGATAAGAGAGAAATGTATGAGCAGCAGCTTAGAAAAGAGTATTATAAAGTTGCTGATAAGTATAATGAGAGAGAAGAAATAGAAAAAGAAAAAGACGAAAATACAAAAAGACATGAGAGATACAGACGCCGCCAGTTACAAACTGGCGGCGCAGATGTTAGTGGTTTAATAAAACCTACACAAATTAAAGAACAAAAGCCAGGAACTTACTTCTATGGGACACTTGAAAAAATAGGAAAAGATTTTAATGGTGAACTTGAAAAAATGGTGAAGTATTTTACACTTGGCCAAAATTCTAAATATTATCCAAACAAAGAAGAGAATAAGATTTATTCTTCTAAAACTGGTGATTTACTTTACGATTGTAATACTAAAACATTTTATAAAAATTAATAACATTATTATTAAATTTTATCAAAACTTATTATTGACTTTATTTACATAGTTTCTTATATTAGTTATAGTTAATTAATAGAAAGGTTAATTATGCAAATAATTTGTAATGACTCTAGTAAGGCTGTTTTAGAATTAGAAAATAATTCTATTGATTTGGTGGTAACTTCTCCGCCATACAATGTCAACCTCGGCCACGCGAAGCTTTCAAATCGCGGAGAATACGATAGTTATGATGACCAACGCGATCACGAAGTATACATAAAATGGTTGTCTTCATTTTTTCGTAATTTGTATCCGAAGATGAAAGACAATGCAAGAGTTTGCATTAACATCGGCGATGGTAAGAATGGAGCTATACCTACACATTCAGATGTTACACAGTTTATGACCAGATCACTTGGTTATAATATGTATACTACTATTATATGGAATAAGAATACTTGTAGTAATCGTTTATCATGGGGTAGTTTCCAATCACCTAGTGCACCAAGTTTTCCTACTCCTTACGAACACATTCTTGTCTTCTCAAAAGGTAATCAACCAAAGGAGTTAGATTTTGAACCTCTACTCAATCAAGAGTATGAGTTTTGGAGTGAGATAACTGATAAGCCTCTTACATGGAAAGAAGTTTTATCAATGCGGGCTATTGGTGATAATAAGCAATCTATAAAGAAGGCAAAGAACTTATATCGTAATGTAAAGAAGCAGTATAAAAGTGATATGATAACTTTAACTAAAGAAGAGTTTATTAATTATAGTTATCCGATTTGGAACATAGCCCCTCAATCCAATCAGAAAAAGCATGGCCATCCTGCAATGTTTCCAATAGACCTACCTTCACGACTTATAAAAATGTTTTCTTATAAAAATGATTTGGTTTTAGATCCATTTATGGGTGTAGGGACTACTGGCGTTGCTTGTAAAGATTTAGAACGAAAATTTATTGGTATTGACATCAGTAAGAATTATTGTAAAATAGCAAAAACAAGAATAGAAAATACTTGACAATTAAGTATTAATTGTCTATATTATATAGACAATTCAATGAAAGGTTGTTATGAATATTTTTTACTTAGATAAAGATCCAGTTCAAGCTGCTACTATGCTAGTAGACCGACACGTGGTTAAAATGCCTCTTGAATCAGCACAGATGTTATGTACTAATCGTCGTGTTGTTGACGATGTTGATTCCTTGCACAATATTCCTCTGTATAAGATTGCTCACAAGAACCATCCATCTACTATTTGGGCA
>Ga0070746_10000947_pt1 | contig 17425 bp, 22 predicted proteins | sample VirMetDEL_Mar_21_FD_77016 | JGI IMG/M metagenome (GOLD analysis project Ga0070746, IMG submission 77016) | Aqueous microbial communities from the Delaware River and Bay under freshwater to marine salinity gradient to study organic matter... | ecosystem: Environmental > Aquatic > Marine >...
CCAAGTCCTTCACCCCGTTGTGCTCTCGGGTGAAGTACTTGCTGGCGTAGCTGGCGTTGGGCACCAAGTGCGCTAGCGGATGGTTTGTCATCTTGTCTCCTTTGTGATCTCGGGGAGTCGGTGCCAACCGCTCCATGAGCAACCTAGCAGGTATTTACTCTACCTTCAATTCGTACTCTTGCTTGCACTCTTGCACACCGGGGTGCCGTGGGCGTGGATGAACCATGGTGTCGGGTCCTTGTCACGGCCCCAGCGGATGGTCTTCACGGTCAGCTTGCCGCCGCACTTCCAGCAGGTGCGAGTCATGAACCGCCAGCCCTGACGTTCCCTTCCTTGCTCACGTTGGGCAAGGCCTCCAGCGCCTCCAGTGCCTCGACAGTGTCAGGCCATGGGTCACCGTCGTAGGCCTCTGCGGACAAGGCGACGGCGATGTCGAGCGCAGCCCGGTAGAGGTCCACCAGTTCTTCGTAGGACAACTTCTTGCTCATGGTGTCTTCCTTTCGTGATGTCATGATGTCTTGGCCTCGTAGTAGGCCTTGCTGGCAGCAGCGACCTTGGCGAAGTTCTCGTCTTCCTTGGCGTCGTCGTCGAACTTGCGCTCGATGACCTCGGCCTTGGTCGGCCGCTTGAAGAAGCCGAAGTAGTCGTCGTCCTTCGACGGCTCGCAGGCGGCAGTGAAGCGGATGCGATCGCCAGGCTTGACCTCGGGCTTGTTGGCCCACTCGTCGACACCGTCCTCGACCATGAAGTGGAAGATGCTGGCGGCCAGGCTGTCGGGGCGAGTGCCCCAGACCTTGAAGCCTCGGTCGTCCTTGACCAGCATCTTGAAGGCCCCGCCGTAGTAGCTGTCCTTCCACTTGACGCTGAGAACCTCGCCGGTGATGACCAGGCGGCGCTCGGGGACCTTGACCCCAGTGGCCTTGACCTCGGCCATCTCGGCCAGGCGGCGGGCACGCATCTCAGGGTCTCGGACCATGCCTCGGCGCACGGCCTCGATGGTCTTCTCGGAGACATCGCCGTAGCGGTCGATCCGGCGCAACACGTCAGCGTAGAAGTCGCCGTAGGGCTTCCAGCCCTCGTGTTCGACGCTGAACTCTTCCAGGTGAGCGACCTCGGCGGCGTGTGCGGCCTTGAAGGCGTCGGCCTTCACTCGGATGGCCTCAGCCTCTCGGGCGACCTTGTGGGCCTTCTCAGCCCGCTTACGGAGCAGCGCAGCCCGGCTGTCCAGGCTGAAGGTCTCGTAAGCGCAGGTGTGGCCGACAGCGATGACCTCGTGTCGGGGGCGGAACCACATGAAGACGCCATGGTGAAAGCGGGCACCGCAGTGATCGCAGGTGCCCTTGCTCTTGAAGTTGCCCTCGACCAGATAGTCGAGAACGTCGACAGTGCCGACAGGCACGCCGAGAATGTCAGCGAGTTCGTCGTTGGGCCGGTCGCCTCGGTAGGCCTCAGCCATCCAGGTCGAAGGGCCGACGTAGAAGGCCCCGCAGTAGTCGTATGCGCCGGGGTCCACCGTTGTCGGGCGGTGGATGTCGATTCGTGGGTTACTCATGCGAACTCTCCTTTCGGTCCTACCGTAGTATTGATTTGCCAATGACGCCAATCAGGGGGACTGGCGTACTGGCTAGCTGAGCGGCCAACCCTCTTCGACTGGGTTGGGGCTGATGGTCGGGGGCTTGTCCTCGTACCAGTTGCACTCCTCGACGGCAGCGTCAATGGCTCGCATCCCTCCGAGGACCGTGGCGTCTTCGACGATCTCGAAGGTCCGAGTGCTGGTACCACGAGCAGCGCCAGTGGCCCACGTTGTGACAACAGGGACCTTGATGGTGTAGGTGACCTTGCTCACTTCTTCTCCTTGTACTTGGTGTTGTCGCCTCGGCGTGACCAGTTGGGGTTGACGCTGAAGCGGGTGGCTGTACCGCCCCCCTCGGGGAAGCGGATCGGCTCGTGGCCGATGTTGCTATGCATGTGGCCTCCTCAGACCTTGGCCCACTTGGCGTGGACCCTCGCCGTTCCAGCTTTGACGCCTGCGCTGACCGCAGCGTCGCTGGGGAACTTCCGTGGGCGCACCGGCTTAGTGACCTTGCGCTTCCAAGATTTGCATCCGTGGCACTTGCAGATTCCCATTTCGTCCTTCTCCTTTGACCGGTCGGATTCCGGCAGCCGGGTGGGCCGACTGCCTGTCCCGCACCGCTACTTGCGGTACCTTCCTTGCGGGAATCTCTTTCGTGCCCGAGGGAGGAATCGAACCTCCCATCATCGACCGACCCGGTCAGGCGAGAACATGGGAGCAGGAGGAGTTGCCGTTATGAGGGGCCGTAGCCCAGACTCAGTCCTGCTCCGTGGGTGGGAGTGGCGCTCATGGCCAGCTCCCGAAGTCTTTAGTCGTTGTTTCGAGTGGGTCAGCCCTCAAACCGGCTGCGTGTCCCGCTGCCTCCCGCCCTGTGGTGCCAAGTGGGTCACCGGTGGGCCTCGTGGGGGCTGAGGGAATTGGTTGGAACCGTGGGAACCGACCCATCTCCGTCTCTTCTGTTTTCAAGGGACTTCTTCCGGCCGGGACCTCCCCCGACCTCCACTAGTAATTTAGTATGGTTCGTTTCAACTTGCAAGTCTTTCACTTGCACACTTGCACACTTACATGACTTTCAAGGCTAGCAACTCTCTGCGCCAAGGCTATTGCGCTGAACGATGGTGGAATGACGAGTGCTCGTCGGCTAGGGTCGCTCACCGGCGAAGGGAGAATCCATGGCAGGCAGTGACGAGATCGCCTTCATCAGCGCCGTGATCCGCAGTGGCGACCGCAAGACAGCAGCACTCGCAGGGGTGGACGCCTCATGGTTCCACAGCTACTCGCAGGAGTGGAAGTGGATCGAGGACCACATCCGCAACCACCTTGAGACCCCGCCAAAGCCGCTGTTCAAGAATCGGTTCCCGAGCTTCGATGTCATCAAGGTCGACAACGTCGAGCCGGTGCTCAAGCTTCTGAAGGAGTCCCACGTCCAGCGGTCCATGGGTGACACGATCGAGAAGCTCCTCGGCATGATCGGGGACGGCTCGCCATCAGACGACCTGCTGGAGACTGCCGCTCACGACGTCATGCAGCTCCAGCTCCAGGTGACCGGTGGGACCAACGAGTCCGAGATCATCGGGGACTACGAGACGGTGCTCGATGACGTCAGCGCCCGGTGGAAGCGGACCAAGGAGCGAGGCATGGCAGGCATCCCGACCAGCTTCCCCTCGCTCGACCTCTGGACTGGTGGGCCTCAGCCCGGCGACCTTTGGATCATCGCTGCTCGGCTTGGGCAGGGCAAGACGTGGACTGGGGTACGCATGGCCTGTACGGCGGTGGCTCACAACTACACGGTCCAGTACGACGCTCTGGAGCAGTCTCGTGCCCAGGTCGGCATCAGGGCGCACACCTTCTTGTCGAGAGAGTACGGCCCCGAGCAGTTCAGGGCGCTTGACCTCATGCAAGGGTCTCAGGCTCTCGACCTCATCGCCTACCACCGGTTCGTCGAGACGCTGCCCGACCGAGCACCGGGCAAGATGTTCGTCAACGACACGTCGAGAGGGCGAGTCAGCCCGGCGACCATCGCTGCCCAGATTGAGCGCAACCGGCCCCACATCGTCTATGTCGACTACATCACCCTGATGAACTCAGGGGGCGACGGCAGCCGAGACTGGCAGCACATCGCTGACCTCTCAGCCGAGATGAAGGGATTGGCCCGTCGCTACGAGGTCCCCCTCGTGGCCATGGCACAACTCAACCGAGCTGGGCACACCTCTCGGGGCAGTGACCCACCAGGAGCCGAGACACTGGCAGGCGCTGACGCAATCGGCCAGGACGCCGACGCCGTAGTGACCATGGTGCAGCAGTCGAAACGGGTGCTGAAGATGAAGCTGGCCAAGTATCGCCATGGCCAGGATGGTGGGATGTTCTACGTCGAGTTCGCTCCCAACACCGGGCGCATGATCGAGATCAGTGGCGACGTGGCTCGTGACCTCATTGACGAAGACTTGGCCGAAGCGGGCGACGAAGGGAAGAAGGGCTTGTGAGCGACATCAGATCGTGGGTCGAGGAGTACCTCCAGCCCGACAACATCAGCGGCAGCGAAGCCCAGTGCCTGTGCGTGTTCCATGCGGACTCGAACCCGAGCATGTACGTGAACTTCAAGAAGGGAGTCTTCACCTGCTTCTCATGTGGGGCAGGAGGGCACATCAGCAAGATCGCCAAGCAGCTCGACATCCCATCGCCTGACGAACCCTTGGTGCGCCAAAAGCAAACTCGTGACATCTCGACGAGTTGGGTGCGGGATCAGATGGTGAAGCTCCAGCAGGCCCGCCTCGACGAAGAGCGCATCGACATCAGTGGCATGATCGTGACTTCTGAGCGGGAGTTGGAACGCTTCAAGATGCCGAGCGACTACTGGGCCGAGCGAGGCATCACCGACGAGGTGGTCGAAGAGTTTGAGTTGGGCTACGACATCTTGAGCTACGCCATGACAATCCCGCTGCGCTCCCTCGGTGGGCACTACCACGGGGTGGTGCGCCGGTTCCTTGACCCCGAGGCCGAGCCTCGCTACCTCTACCCGGCAGGCTTCGACAAGCAGCTGATGCTCTACGGAGCACACAAGGCGAAGCTGCATCCGAGGATTGCCATCACTGAGGGGTCGATTGACGCCCTGCGCTGCTGGTCACTCGGCATTCCTGCTGTAGCTGTTCTGGGTTCAGTAGTGAGCGAGCGCCAAGTTGGCATCCTGCTCGGGCTTGGGTGCTCGTCCTACTACGCCCTCGGTGATGGTGACGATGCAGGCCGGTTGCTCAACTTCCACCTCACCGAGGCGCTGGGCCGCTCCTGCCATGTGATTGAACTGCCCGACGGCGAGGACCCCGGCAGCGTGCCAGGCGAGGTGCTGACGGCGTCCTTCGGGTTGTGAGAGGCTTGGCCCCATGACTGACGCCCAGAGGATGTCTCGGATGCTCCTGGGTGCCTTCCTGCGGACTGCTCGCAAGGAGAAGAGCGTCAGCATGTCGGACGAGTACCGAGATGTCTACGCCAGACTCGACAGCCCCACCTACAACATCTGCTTGGCGTGGGCCTCAGAGCAGCAGCAACTCGTGTTGGAGACGAAGACCTTCATCCCGTTCGAGTTGGCCGACGACTAGTCCTCTTCCTGCTTCGTCGCATTGAGCATGCCGTGAATCTCCTCACGCAGCAAGCGGTTCTCCTCATGGACAGCCTTCAATTGTTTCTGAAGGGTCTCGATCACATCGGTCTTCTGTGAATCGGTCTTGGCAATGGCCCGCACCATCTGACCGATGGCGACAAGGCCAACGAACCCAGCGCCAGCCGTGATCCACTCGCTGGCAGGAACGTCGACTGCCTCGGTGAGTTGCCCGAACAGGGCCATGCCCACGAGGGTGATGGCGACAGCGGACTGGTACGCCGCTCGGACAAGCTCACTCATGCTCAGTAAGCTTCCTGGTTTCATCGAGCTTGCGGAGCGTGTCACCCGACCACGACCACGACCACGACGACACGATCAGCAGGGCCGTCAGTAGGTTCCTCACTACCGTGCCCCGTGTTCAGCGACACCGAATGCTGCAACCGCAGCTACGAGGAAGGTCGCCCTTCGTAGGCGCTCGGGGAACATTGGGGAGTCGTCAACGGTCGTATGACGGCGTGGAGGAGACCCCGAGCCACTTGATCTGCGGGTACTTCTGCTCCAGCCATCGAGCCAGGAGGTAGTACCCCCAGATGAGCGCACCGATGACCGGACCTGCGACAGTCTCGGTGTCGACCTCGACCCCGAGCGGCTCGATCCAGTTGTTGACCGTGAACACCAGCCAGCCGATGACGACAGGAACTCCGGTGCGGATGGCAGAGACGACGTAGTCGCTCATCAGCCGACCTGGATCATGGTGCCAGCGGCCACGGCGTCACGGACTCCGTACCAGCCTTTGGGGACAATTTCGCCACCGGCGACGTACTTGCTGTAGACATCGACGTAGGGCTTGTCGATCGGCCCCCACATGGCCCACGCCTTCTTGGCGATTGGGTCATCGAAGACTTCGTAGCGGACTCCCATGTTGTTCTCCTGACTGGCGGGTGGTAGTGGTGTCGGGTTGACGCCAAACCACTGAGTGAGCGTGTCGACGTGCGAGCGGATGACCTTGTCGAGGTTGCCCCACATCCACGCCTGGTCGGTGGCGTTGGTGGCAAACCCGTGCTCGACGAGGAACTTCTCGTCGGCGTGGACCCGGCGGAAGCCGTAGTAGTTCCGCAGGGCCTTCGTGTAGTTGTCACCCCTGAAGCCGGAGGGCCACCCCTGAAGGGCGTAGTTGGCCTTCCAGAGGTTGGCGAGCGTGGCACTCTGGCCGATCGACGGGTAGCCGACAGAAGCTCCTCGTGCCGATGAGCTGGTCGAGCCGTCTTGGTGCAGGGCCACGAAGACCTCGCAGCGGGGGAGGGACTCGTCGGCAAGCTTGGTGACGCCATCAATCCCGAGGCGCTGAAGCTCTTCGGCCAGGGGGTAGCCGACTGCCTTGACGAAGGCCTGCTCGCTACGGCGCTCGCCCTGGTAGATGCCCGACGTGCCGGTGGCACCCCTCGTGCGGTTGCAGTGTCCCAAGTGAATGACGACGTCGTGCATCAAACGCCCTCTACTGCACGGAAGGCTTCGACGATCTCAGCCGGGGGCATGGGCTTTGGCGTTTCAGCGGCGATGGCCTTCTCACTGGCCAGTGCTTCGTCATGGTCGCCTAGGAAGACTCGGTCAGCCCAGAGCTTCAGTCGGTTTATCATAGTCGGCCCTCAACAGTTACTGCCATTCTTACACACTTGCACACTGGACCGCCACGATCGAGTTCAGTCATCCTCAACGATCGCCTTCAGGCGAGCGAACGGGACGACTCCGGGCGGTAGTTCACGACCCGGCCTCGTCCTGGGCACCGAGCTTCGAGGTCTTGTGACCGAGCGGCCGAGGCGGTTCCATGACGCTGCTCGTGCGCTCCTCGACGAGCATCCTCGCGAGCTTGTCGCCCCGCGCTCCGAGCGTCGCAGTCTCCAGCCAGTCCGGGTGGTTCCGTGAGAGCCACCCGACGACCTCGTTCGGAGCGAGGATCGACTCTCGAAGGACAGCTTCTCGTACTTCGTCTTCTTGGTTCGGCGGGGTCATGGTTCGGAGCTTAGGCGATACCGGCGTCAGCAATTCGCTTCCGAAGGTCTGCGACGGACCGGATGAGGAGACCAGTGAGGGTCCGGTCGCTGATGTCCTCCGGTCGAGGTTCCCCGGTTTCGGGGTCGTCGGACCAGAACACGAGACGACCGTCGACGTCCGCGGCTGGCTCCGCGATGAGCGACACGAACTCTCGGTCGACTCCGAGTCGTTCGTCCTCGATGTACCGGTACGCGATCACTGCGTCTGCGAGAGCGTCGACCGCTTCGAGCGGGATCTGCTCGCCACCGGTCGCCCGCTTGTACCGCATCGAGGACGACGCCTTCCGAAGTTCACCGAAGGTGCCGACGACCCACGACGTGCCGGAAGCCGGGGTCGGAGAGACGACCGGGATCGTTCCGGTCGAACCGACCCGCAGAACTTCGGTGCCGCTGATCGACGTCGAGACGAGTCCGCCTGCGCCGGAGTTGTAGTAGATGCCGTAGTCGTCCGCTCCTGTTTCGAGACCGAAGTTGACCGCAGGATTCGCGGCCGAACCTGACTGGAGGTGGATGCCGCCGCTCTTGAACCGGATCGTCGGAGTTCCGTGAGTCCCGTTGCTGACGTGAAACTCCATCTGCTCGGAGGCCGCCTCGTAGAAGATGCCGTCGTTCGATTCGCCCATCGTGAAGCCACGGTTACCGGACGCCGAGTCGTGGACCCACGTCATCACGGTCGCCCCTGAGACGTACACGCCGAGGCCGTCAGCGGTCTCCAAGTTCGTTCCGGCCGCGCTCCAGAAGAAGTATTCGCTCCCGCTGATCGACCCGAGATGGAGTTTGGTCGGCAGGAACGAGACTCCGGTGTCGGCATCCATGCGGACGAACTCGGTGTCGTCCGAGTAGATCGAGTAGTAGTTACCGGCATCGTCGAGCTGGATGTAGTTGGTAGAGCCGACGCCGCCGAAGTACAGCGTGGTACCGCCAGCGGCTTCTTTCCAGTTGGCTGACCCGGTGGTGCCATTGATCGACACGTACAGGGCCTCTTCGTCGGTCGAGTAGACCACCATGCCCTCGGCCTTGGCACCCCCGATTGCGATGTCGGCAGCGTCGGTGTCAGCAAAGACCATCACCACCTGATCCTGCAAGTACGCCTGGATGGACGACTCGGTGATTACGTCGTCGTCTTGCCAGTCAAGCCAGCCGCTACCCATGATCTACCTCTTTCGTGCTCATCCTGGTGCCACCTTGGCTGTGCCAGTCGGGCCGATTGTCGCATACCCGGCCGCTGCCTCTCCCACTCTTGCGTAGTCAGCATCGGCCAAGTTCCACGACTTGGTCATGCCGAACTGAATCTCCCAGACGTTGCCGGGAGAGCCGGACATCTGGATCGAGTTGATCGTCTGCACGATGTCATCGGTGCCATTCTCGATCGTGACCGTGTGGCCGATGTCCAGCTCAAAGACGTCAAGCTGCTCGTCGGCCGTGAGGGCGTCGACATAGACCTTGACCGGCGTGAAGTACAACTCCCCCAGCGCCTCGGCGTCGTCGTGAGAGTAGAAGTCGACGAGGAAAGCGGCCATGTTGGCCAAGGACAAGCTGCCGCTGGACTCGGTGCGGTTCAAGAGGTTCGACCAAGTCAACTCACGAATCCCAAAGTTCGCCTGCGACTCTGCCGACTCGGCCTTCTCGGGAACACCACCCAGCACTCCGTCAGGGTCGGTGCGGTAGAAGGTCACTTGGTTGTAAACACGGTCCATGACATCGGGTGCCTCGTAGGCGATGATCTTGGCGTTGGTGGTGGTGCCGAAGACGACGTCTGAGGCGACAGCCGTCGAGTACCGACTGTAGAAGGCCAGCGCTCCTTGACGAGTGACGTAGAGGCCGGGAGAGAACTCAGAACGGGCTACCCGATTAAGCATGGCCCAGGCGTTGCCCTGCTCATCGTTGGCCTGCATGACTTCGTGGCCACGTTCAGCTGCAACAGTGCCTTGCCACACTGGCTCACGGGTCATGATGTTGATGCAGTTGGCGATGGCATCGACCCGCTCGCCAGAGCGCTGCTCAGGGAAGGTCGGCGGGGTGACAACTTGCCCCACGGAGAAAGAAGTGGGATCACTGGCATTGCCGTCGACTGGTAGGCCGTTGAATGAGGGGCGCAGCCTAAATGTGTCCTCGTCGATGTATGACACCCAGTACGGGGTGTCAGTGGCGAAGGCCCCATTGAAAGGGTCGGTTGAAGTCAGCTCAACGATCTCACCACCCACGAGGCCATGACCGGCAGCGGTGAAGACATCGCTGCTGTAATCGAACGCAGCAAGGCCGATTGGCTGAAGGTCGGCGTTGCGCATGACACCTTCGCCCAGACCAACCTTGGCCAGGTCGGCCACACCGTCGGTTGCAGTGAACTGGATGCTCTTGCGGCTCAGCTCGTGGTACACGGTCTTCCACGAGTTGATCTTGCCGACGAAGACAGTCCTTGCCTCGCCTGCCGACGTCCAAGCCTTGACAACAACTGGTGCCCCGAGGTGGGTGTTGCTGAAGTTGGTGCTGCCGTCCAGAGAGTTCCCTCGTCGAAAGTGAGAGTAGGTGCTGTCGATCTCGGACAGCGACCAGTGGCCAGCACTCACATTGTCACGAGCAACATCGTGGACTGAAGCTGAGAAGACCCCTGCACTCACCTGGCTGAACTCGTCGGTGCGCCCACGACGAAGGCTCCACTGGAAGATGTCGGTGTCGATACGAACCCCTGTCGCAGACTCGGACGGCTCGTACTCAGTGAAACCTTCGGCGGTGACCGTGCTGAAGTTCCAGTCTGACCCGTCCCACGAGGCAGGGTTGTGCTCGCTGAAGACTACTTCGAGTGCAGGGTACGCCATCAGGAGGCTCCGGCAGTCGGGCCAGTGGAGACAGAGATCGGAATCGGGCCGTTGGTGTCGGTCCACTGCTTCAGGGCTTCAACGAGCGAGTCCCCGAGAGCCGTGGGGTCGGTGCCCATTCCGGCGTAGATCGTGATGCTGGCCGAGTTGTTGCCGATGCGCCCCTGGACCAGCCCCGCTTGCTCAGCGGTGAAGGTAGAGCCAAGGTTGGCCGCAGAGCCGATGCCGACGATACCAAGCTGTGCGAGCAAGTTGAACGCATCGCCTTGGTTGACCGGTGAGAACCCGAGAGACTTCGCAATCTGGGTGAAGGCATCGCCTCGGGTGAGGCCTACCAGCCCGCCGACATTGAACTGCGCTGCTGCACCACCGGTGGCCTGGACGGAATCAATGAACTCCTGCGCACCGGGGATGTTCGAGAGGTCGACCTTGGACATAGCCTCACGGACGAGGTCGACGTTGGCAGCAACCTCAGCGAAGGCGACTCCCAGTGCAGCCTGTGCCTCGACCTGCGCCCAAGCATTCTCGGTAATCTGCTCGTCGATGGTGAGGAGGCGCTCCTTCATTGTCAGCAGCTTCTGCTCGGCCGACTCAAGCTCGGCGGTCGGGCCAGTAGCTGCCTTCTTGGCCTCGGCCAACTTCTCCTCGGCCACCTTCAGCTCGGCAGCAGTGATGAGGCCGACGTTGAACTGGCGGCGTGCCCCTCGCAGGGAATTGGCTGCACTCTCGATGCCGACCTGCTCGGCAGCAGTGATGGCAGCAGCCTTGGCCTTCAGCGTCTCGACGAGCTTCTCCTGCTCAGCGATCTCCCCACCGACGAGGTTGCTGCGCTCTTCCTGAAGGTCGGCAGCATCTTGGACGAGGTCGTTGTAGGTCTTCTGCGCCCGCAGAGCGCCGACGATGATACCCACTCCTTGTGAAGTGGCACCAGCGGCCTCACGACCGGCGTTGTTGGCCCGCTCCATGGCCTCGGCTATCTCGTCCCATTGCGCCTTCGTCATGCCGCCATAGGTCGGCTCAGGCGCTTTGGCTCTGCCACTGCTGCGATCGCCGTCAGGGCCGAGCTTGATGGCCTGGCCAGCAGATTCAAGCGAAGCAATAAGGGCGGTGACTGCTCGAATCTCAGTGGTGTAGTCGGTGGGGAATATATCGCTCGTACTCATGTCAATGAGGAACGACTGCAACTCTTTCAGGGTGTCAAGGTCCCCGCCGACCTTCAAGCTGATCTGCACTGCCGCCTGGGCAACTTTGCCATCGAGGTCAGTGAGGGTTTCCAGCACTGCCCGCAACTTGTCGACATGAAGACCAGCCGCCGCTGCTGCTTCAAGGAGTGGGCCGATAGAGCGTTCGACTTCTTCCTTGAAGATGGCCTCAGCGTTGGCAGCGTCATAGCCACCTTCAGCGGCCTGTGCCTGTGCCTCAGCAGTTGCTAGGGCAGCGTCAACAAGGGTCGACATCTGGGCGACCAACGCCCCAGTGGCATCCGCTGCACTCAACTCCCCTGAGCGAACTTCTTCGAGGGTGTCAACCCAGGCTTGTGAAGCCTTTGCTATGTCGACGAGGTTCTTCTGCACCGCACGGAAGCCACCCGATGATGCGTCCAGCTTTTCGGTAAGTGTCTGAACTGCCTCAGCCTCCGCCAAGATGGCGGCAGCTGCTTCTTCGCTGAGCCGCTTGTTTTCAACTTCATACGCCAGTGTCGCTTCCAGCGCTGTAAGCAGATCCTGGTACGAGAGGTACTGGCCATTGATTGCTTCTGTGATCGCCTGCTCAGCTGCCACTCGCCCAGAGTCAGACAGCTCAACTTGCGGCAGCCGAGGGTCGACTCTCAGCCCTGCAAGCTGTGGGTCAATATCCAGCTGTCGCAGGCCGAAGTCCAGGGTTGCGAGGTCCGTCGACTGGCTCAGCAGCCGACCAACAAAGTCGTCTCGCAACGTGTCACGAAGAGCGTTGGCCTGCTTGTTGAGTGCCGCGATGGCACTCTCGTCCATGTCCAGGCCAGTGAGCCGCTCGATGGTAGCCCGGTATTCGTCAGTCGTTGTCCTGCCTTCCAGGAAGGAGATGGTCAGCGAGTCAATGGCCTGGCGAGAGACCTTGGCTTTGTCAGCCCACTCATCGAAGACATCGTTGAGGGCCTTGCCTTCCTGGAACAGGCTGGTCCCGAAGAGACCGTCGATGGCGTTGTTGACCCATTCCTCACCTGGAATCCAGTCGTCCCAACTCACATCAAAGGCACCCGGCTCGATGATGTTGCCACTGAAGGAAGAGTCGCTGCTCGTCGTAAGCCAGTCCCTGACTGCGTCCTGGTACTCCTTGATCGACTCGACGTTGCCGTCGATGACCCGGCCCAGCGAACGCTGCGCCTCTTCTGCGTCCCAGGTCTCATCCGTGAAGAGCCTGAGAACTCCCTTACCAACCTCAAACGCTGCCCAGGCGGCAGCGAGAGGAGCGAGTTTGGTGAGCAGTCCTCTCGCTGCACCCTTCATGGCAGTCAGCGACGAGGACATGAGCGTGCCCGAGGCAGCAGCACCTCGCAGGCTTCCTGAGAGAGCAGCCATCCGAGTCGTCAGTGCAGCGGTGTGAGTCCCGAGCACTTTGGTGCCGTCGGCCAGCACCGTCGTGGTCCTATTGAGCCGGTTGAAGACCTTGAGGACAACCCAGCCCTGCACGAGCGGGCTGATCCGTTCCAGAATCTGGGCGATGATCTTGAGGGAGGTCGCAGTAGCGGCGAGGGCCTTGTCGAGCGCCTCAGTCTCCTTGAACAAAAGGCTGAAGACTGAGAGCTGCTTGGCAATATCAAGGATGGAGCTGGCGATATCTGCAAAGGCTTCGCCACCCGGCCCTTGCGCCCACTCGATCAGAGTGTCGATGACATCAGCGACGTCCTGCCCCAGGTCGGACATGGCTCGGTTGAAGCTAGACCCTTCCTCGGTCGCCTTCGACAGCGACTTCCAGAAAGGAGTGAGTCCGTTGTTGACGACAGATACCAACACCGGGTAGAAGGCCTTGCCGAGGTTGTTGGCGACATCGTCCTGAACTCGCTTGAGCGAACCGAGCTGCTTGATTGGGTTCTTGAGCGAGGTCTCGTAAGCACCGTTGATCTGGGTGCCCTCTTTGAGCACCGCATTGAAGACTGCCTGAGTGCGCTGGCTGCCGGTGAGTTGGTCCTGAGCGATACCGAGGCTGTCGGCATAATCGCCCATGGCCTGACCGGCCTGGACCTGCAAACCGGCGTTTCTGAGGATCAGCGAGTTCTGGGTGCTGATGCCGTAGATGAGCCGCTCAAGGGTGGCCGAGGAGTTGCTGTTCGACAGGACGGCGGCGTCCTGCGCCACCCGAGCCAGGTCGGTGGCCTTGGCAACATCCAGCTCATAGCGGATGAAGTCCTGAAGGGTGCGCTGAGCAATGCCGTACTCGATGCCAGCGTCTCTGATGCCCTGGACTTGGTTGCTGATCTCCTTGGCGGTCCAGCCTGCTGTCTTGCCGATCTGGACGAGCACGGCGTCCATCTGCTCGATGCGACCCGCACCCATGACAGCTGCCTTGGCCACGTTGCGGATGTTGGCCGCACCACGGAGCATGATCGTGCCGAGGCCGATACCAACCGCTGCCTTCATGCCCTGGCCGATGAACTGCTGGAGCTTGGAGACGGCCTTGGAGGTGCGGCTGGATGCCTGCTCGATGCGCTTGGCACCGTCCTCGAAGGTGCGGGCGGCAGCATTGACGTTGCTCTGGAACTGCCTGACCTCGATGGTCAGCTGAGCTTCAAGACTTGCAACGGTTGCCACACTTCACCTCCCTACCGCTTGGCCTTCTTGACGGCTCGCTCGTGCTCCCACGCCTTGATCTTGTCGTAGCCAGCCCAGGCCATCATCTCGTCAGCCGCCAGGGGCCGGTGAGCAGGAGAACCCCACACCAGCTCCTCGACCGTGCGACCGAGCCTCTCGGCCAGCACGAAGAGGTACCGGAACTCGGGGTCCTCTAAGACGCTTTTCCCGCTTCATCAACCGGGTCACCACCCATGCCGGACATGGCCATCGCCTCGCCACCGAGCATCTCGACAGCAGCGGCCGACTTCTCCTTGAGGGCGTCGATGTCGGCACTGGTGAACAGCGCCTCGTTGGTCTCGGGGTCGTAGGCCGTGGCGATGATGATCATCGGCCAGAGCTGAGCCACGTCGATGTTGCCATCGTCGTCGGTCGCCGCCTTCATCATCTCGCTGCGCTTGCCAGCGGTCATGGTGCGGATCTCGACATCCACGTCCCACTCGGGAACGTGAACGAGCTTCTTGCCGATGTCGTCGGCTTCGAGGATTCTTGAACGTAGGGTCACGATGGACACTCTTTCTACTGGGTTGGGTTTGGAGATCAGGCTCGGGTGACGGCCGTGGTCACGAGGATCTCGGCGCTCCACGTCACCTTGTCGCCCACGCTGGACGACTCGTCGTACTGGGTGACGATGCCGTCGCCGCCGTACTCGATGGTTCCGTCAGGGCTGTAGGCGAAGGTGTAGGCCGAACCAGCCTGGAAGGCATTCCACATGGTGATGGAAGCCTCACCGCTGGCGGGGTCGACGGTGCCCGAGAGGGAGATGTTGCGATCACCGATGCCGGAGATGTAGCTCTTGGCCGTGTCTCCGATGCCGGTGACGTCGACCGGATCGGCCGAGTTGCTGAACTGCACCGAATCGACACCCGCCAGCAAGACGCTGTTGTAGGTGAAGGTCGACGCCTTGGAATGCTGGAATGCCATTGGGAATCTCCTATGTGAAGAGCTGGGTGTTGAGGATGCAGACAGCAGCGATGATGGAAAGCTCACCACTGGCCGAGGCCGCAGGCGTGCAGGTCAGCCGCCAGTAGCCATCGGTGTTGTTGGTGCCGGGGTTGTAGGCCACGGACTTGGAGCCGATCGCACCTGCAACCAACCGACCAGAGGTCGGCCAGAGCAGGTCAGTCCCGAACTCGGCGGGGGTGCCAGGGTCGGCGGTGTTGTGCTGGATCGTGATGGCGACGTTCTGGTCCATCGTGTTGTCGAGGACATGCACAGAGATGACAGCGCCATAGTCATTGGCGTTGGTGCCACTGACCTGAACCCAGCTGGTCGTTTTGGCACCCGACTCGCTATTCCACACCAGTGGGGTCGAGGTGGCCGTGGTGTTGTCGCTGTCGGCGTAGTTGTGGCAGATGGAGTAGCCGAGCATCGGTGTGCCGCCGACAACATTGGTACTGGTCGAAGCGCCCATGATCTCGGCATCGAGGGCCACGACATCGTTCACTGGTGAACTGGCGTTCCAGCTTTCGACCAGGCCGGTGATCATCGTGCAAGGAGTCAGGTCAGGGACGAGGATGCCACTGGGGGCCGCTGTGGTCGCTGTGGTGTTCCTGGCGATGAGGCAGGGGAACTCGGTCCCAGCGAACTCCCATGCCTTGACCTGCTCATCAGGGGCCACCGCAGTACGGCTGGCATCGACATCAGGGTCGAGGTCACTATTGGACCACATGCCACTGATCGAGATCGAACCGTCACTGAGACCCTGGCCGTAGACCTTGAGGTTGGCTGAGCCAGCATCAGCGAACGTGGTGACATCGACCGGGTTGGCCGAGGCAGTGACGCTGGCCTCTCGAAGGACAGGGGAGAAGTCGTACTCACCGAGGAAGACCGCCGTCTTCTTGCCGTGGATGAATGCCATGTCAGCTCAACTTCCCGATGTCGCCCCGACTGAGGAACCGCTCTTCGGTAGCCAGGTCAGGAAATGGAACAGTGATCTCGTCACCAGCACCGAACTCTTCGCCGTTGACCTCGATCAGACGATTGGCGCAGAACGCAGGAGGAGCCGTCGGCCCTTTGGGCTGAGGCTTCGACTTCGACGCTTCTGCTTTGCTTGCCATGAATTGCTCCGAGTGCATAGGTGTCCCGTGAAGCAATCACGACAGGGCACCAGGCCACGAGCGTCTACTCCAACGGGGACACTGGGTCACGAGGTTGTATTTCGCACCCTACACTGGCTCACTTGCAAATGTAAGTCTCAGCTTCTTTGCCGACTTGCACTCTCGATGGGAGCCGGGCCGACGGCATTGGCCGGTGGAGCACCGGGCGGCACATCGCCTGCCTGGTTCACAGCCTTGCACCTGACGCACTTGGCCCGCCATGGCCGGGTGGCGTACTCGGTCAATAGCTTTTGGCACCGCCAGCACCGAGGATGGAAGTCGACAAGCTGACCTTCACCATAGGGGTCGGCCATCTCTAGCTCAGCTCCTTGAGCACGTCGTAGTTGGCTGTGAAGATCGGCCGGTCGTTACGGTCTCGTTCAAGGAACGTGGGCGAGTCGACAGCAGCGACCCGTAGGTAGTGCGTGCCGGTGAGCGTCGAGCCAACAATCTGGTTCAGCTCCGTGAAGATGTCGTAGGCCATCGACTGGCCAGCGCTGTAGCTCGTGTGCCGGACCAGCACCTGCAAGCGAGGCGACTCAAGGTCGGGGTTGCCGTCCCCGCCCATGTAGTAGGTCGGTGGTGCAGCGGTTGAGTTGTAGAGGCCCACGGCAACATCAGGTGTCTCCAGCATCCGACTCAGGAACAGGTTCGTGCCCAGCGTCAGTGCTGCCACATTGGTGTCGAGGTAAGCCCCGATCTCATCCAGTAGCATCGCCGGTGCCTCCAGTGTTCTGGTAGGCCTGCCAGGCATTCTGAGGCGCTGTCGCCCCCGCCACGATGCCAGGAATGCGGGAGGCGAGGTACCTGCCGACGTTGATCGGCACGCTGTTCTGGTGAGCGAGGAAGGGCTTCTCCAAGAACTTGTTCATGCCCTGACCGACAGTGGCTGGACGCTCATGGACGACGTAGCCATAGGGAGCCACACCAGCGTCGAAGGTCAAGGTCACTTTGATACTGTTGGAGGTGAACTCAGGAGGCAGGACTGTCCCGGCGTTGCGCAGGTTGCCAGTGATGACCGGGACATAGTTCTGCTTCGAGTCGGTCATGATCTTCTCGCCCTCGATGTAGGTACCAACCGCCACCTCGTGCATCGTCGACATCGAGAGCAGACGGTCGAAGCCGTCCGTGTCGATGTCCATGCTGAACCCCTGCTTGCGGACCGAGCGCCTCATGAGAATCTCACGATGCTGTGTTCCATGCCATCGACGAAGTCGTAGACCGCCACGCTGACGATCTCAGGCGTTGTCCCGTCCGGCAGAGTGATCTGGTCGGTGACGAGGATGCTCGTGTCGAGGATCGTGGCAGTGACCGGCCGGTGAGTCTCCAGCACCTGGCCCGTGTCGCTGTAGGTCACGCCGGGGTCGACATAGGCCTTGGCCGTGCGGGCCGTGCCCGAGGTGGCCAACTCGCCGTAGCTGTTGCGAGTAGCCATCGGGGTGATCGTGACCGTGTGAACTGCCA
>Ga0070746_10000949_pt1 | contig 17407 bp, 22 predicted proteins | sample VirMetDEL_Mar_21_FD_77016 | JGI IMG/M metagenome (GOLD analysis project Ga0070746, IMG submission 77016) | Aqueous microbial communities from the Delaware River and Bay under freshwater to marine salinity gradient to study organic matter... | ecosystem: Environmental > Aquatic > Marine >...
GGAGCAGAAGTAGTCATAGTATCCTTTCCAACCAAAAAAAGTACACACTTCAATCCGTACCACTATCAAGATCTTCAAAACCAGCACGTTGTGGATCTATTAGATAGATATGTATTGGCACGTTTGGAATCTCAACCCGATATATCCATTATGGTGTTTGTACGATTACCACTAAACACACCAGCCCACGTATTTAATAGGAGTTTGGTATTGTAAATCTAAAATAATATTTGTATATTTGGATATGGCAAAATCACAATTCAAACTTACAACACGCAAGGGCTACGACTTTTTCGAATGCTCGTCAGCCTTTCAAAAATCCGTTCGACGTGGTGTTGAACATGACGCAATTTTCTTCGGTACTGAACTTGCAGGTTCGGGGTACGCAAAATACCTCTGGAAACGTATGTTCGTTATTGTATCTGAGGACATTGGCTTGGCAAACGATCAGATCCTATTACAGATCCGAGCGTTGTACGACAACTGGCAACTTATTGCTCAAAAAAATATTGAGGAAGCACACATCCCAATACTACACGCAATCATGTTGCTTGTTCGTTCTCCAAAATCACGTATCATTGACAATGTCAAAATGTGGGCAATGAAATCAGACTACACGCCCGACATTCCCGATTATGCACTTGATGTACATACCCGTCGTGGTAAACGCATGGGCAGATCCTACGATTTCTTTTTGACTGAGGGTCGTAAACTGGAAAACGAAACCCCAATTGATGGCAATGAATTCTACGATAACTTCTTCGTGCAATACCTCGACGATTATCAGAACAAACGTTGTACCATACGTGGGTATGATGACCGCAATGAATACCTTGCAACACCTCGGCAGGAAAAAACACCCGTTGAACCTATCGACAAACCCAAAACAGAACCCAAGCAAGGTACACTGCTTTGACAAATTAGACACATAAAAAAGAATGTCCAAAACAAATAAAAAGAAAACGTTCATAGAAAACTATCGTAAGTCGTTCGGTATGATCTCCATGTCTTGTGAGGCAACGGGGATCAGCCGTCAGACTTTCTATAACTGGAAAAAAGATGATGAGGAGTTTGCAAAGGAAATCGAGGATATAGAGGAACGTAACCTTGACTTTGCCGAAATGAAACTATTCTCTGCAATAAGAGAGGGTAAAACAACGGAACTCATATTCTATCTTAAGACGAAAGGCAAACAACGTGGTTATCTTGAAGGAACGCAATTGTTAGGACATGATGGAAACCCAGTTAGTGCATTCACGGTTGAAGTAATCAATAACAATGGTAGCCAAACGGATAAAGACTAATGTTGTATTCAACCACTTAACTGATAGCCGTAAGTTCACATGGGTAGATGATGCAAATAAAACCCAAGTTGGATCAAGATTTGTTATAGAGCAGGGAGGTACACGTTCGGGCAAAACCTACAATATATTGACGTGGTTAATATTTGGGTATGCCTTAGCCATTGAAGATGGAGAGTATAAACACGAAGGCACTATAACCATAGCACGTAAAACATTCCCAGCACTTAGAGCAACCGTTATGCGGGATTTCTTTGAGATCTTAGAATCGCATGGGATCTATGATGATAACGCTCGTAGTAGAACTGAGCATACCTACAAGTTAGGAAACATCATGTTTGAATTTCTCAGTGTAGATGCTCCGCAAAAAATCAGAGGACGTAAAAGAAACATCCTTATCGCCAATGAGTGCAATGAATTAGACTATGAAGATTTCTTTCAACTGATCATACGTACCACGGAATTTATCATAATTGACTACAACCCGTCCGACGAGTTCCACTGGATCTATGATAGGATCATACCACGTAATGATGCAGTATTCCACCAAACCACTTATTTGGACAATCCATTTATTGATAAAAGTCTTATTCAAGAAATTGAAAGGCTTAAGGAAGTAGATGAGAACTATTGGAAGGTATATGGATTAGGAGAACGAGGACAAAGTAAAGCATTGATATTCTCACATGATCAAGTAGATGATATCCCCAGTGAGGCAAAGTTACGTGCATACGGATTGGACTTTGGTTTTACCAACGATCCTACGGCATTGATAGCACTCTATGAATATGATGGTCGTTTATACTTTGATGAGATGTTATATCGTAATGGTATGACCAATGCAGACATAGCCAATTTCCTCAAGGGACTGAATTTAGATAGACGTGATCTAATTTGGGCTGATAGTTCAGAACCAAAAAGTATTGAGGAAATACATCGCATGGGCTGGAATATCCGTCCAGTTACCAAAGGAGCAGATAGTATTAACCTTGGTATAGATATCATGCGTAGATACAAACTGATCATTACCAGCCGTAGTGTAAACCTCGTAAAGGAGTTTAGGAACTACAAATACATAGAGGACAAAAACGGAACGATTACCAACAAACCGATAGATGCATTCAACCACGGCATTGATGCGGCAAGGTACGCTTGTATGATGACCTATAGCCGTCCGAATATAGGTAAGTATGCTATCAGATAATTAGTCAACCATTTGTCATACTTCATATTTGGTTTTGTAAATACAAAATACTTTTGTAAGTTTGTTATATGGAAAACAAACAATCAGAAAAATCGGTAACTTACTTAGAAGATGTTCAGCAGATCGTCTTTGAATGTCAAAAACAATTGATCAACATGGAAAACCCAACGGAAGAAGATCAATACAAATTATTGTGTGAAATAAGGATGAAACTTTATGATTACCACACGCACGTTCACTTCGGAAGAACATTTAAATAAAAAAAGCATGAAACAACGTATCGAAACAACAGAAGAAATGATGGAGTACCTACGCAAGTGTGGTTGTAAAGTATGTGGAACGGCTGAGGATTTCCACGGGCACAAAACCATGTCGGAGGGTATATGGATTGCCGCAGATGATTCCTTTGATGATAATGGTTTCCCATTATTCGATTACTATGCCGATGGTTTTAGACGCTTCGAATATTACGACATGGGGATTGAAAAAACCTTAGTTGAGGTTGTAGGCAGAAAGGGATGGTACTTTGAATGGCATGATGCAGGAACCATGATGCTCTACAAGGATATGTAAGACGCACTACATTTCAATATTTCATAGGGGGCTATATAGTCCCCTTGTTTATTGGTAACAAAAAGAACAAGTTCAGTTTTATTAGTAATGAGGATCACCGTTCCAAATAGTTTGAAGGATATCACCATATCTCAGTATCAAGATTTTCTTGCACTGGATCAGAAACAAGAACCAGTGGAGTTAGCCGTAAAGACGATCAGCATAATGACACGCCTTACTACAGAGCAAGTAAGACAAGTTCCATACAAATACCTTGAGGAAATGATTAGTTCGCTTAAAACGGCTATAAATGAGGATGTAAAGTTTGAAAGTACATTCACCTTTAATGGTACGAAGTATGGGTTTATTCCCAAGTTAGATGATATGTCTATAGGGGAGTATATTGATATTGATACCTATCAAAAAGATAGCAAGAACCTTTATAAAACCATGTCGGTGTTGTATCGACCAGTTAGCATAGAAGGACAGAATGGTAGGTATGAAATAGAAGAATACACTGGATCAATCAATGAGGACTTCAAAGAATTGCCCATGTACTACGCAAAAGGTGCTATGGTTTTTTTTTGCAGTTTAGGGATCGAATTGTTCAACTATATCCTGAGATCTTTGAAGGAAACGAAAAAGAAGGACTTGCCAATGCAGGAATTAGTGCGTTTAGTAAAAAATGGGGATGGTACGGATTCGTTCAGTCATTATGTAACGGCAACATACAAAACCTTGATGCAGTGGAAAGAATCCCTATCCACCGAGCATTCATGTGGAAAGGTTACGAGATGGACTTACAAGAAACTCAAGAAATGCAATTAAAACAGAAGTATGGAAAAAAATAGAAACCATATCGGTACGGCAATTTCCTTTATGCAGGATGTAGCCAATGAAATGAATGCCCGTTTCTCGCATGGTAGCATTACTGGTATTGATAACTCCAGTATGTTGGTGTACCCATATATCCATATCAATATTGGTAGTGTTAGTGTTGACAAACAGACGGCACAAATTCAGATCAATATTGTTGTTGGTGACAGAGTAAACACTATTGTAAACGATAATGCAGGGATCAATGAAGGTACACTTTATACGCAGTATGGATACACCGAAAACAACAACTACGGGTTTGTACTGCAGGAAATGTATGTGCGTTTTGTAATGGCAATACAAAAATATGAGCAGTTGTATTTCAATGAATTACAGATCCAACGACCATTTGATATGCAATCGTTTATCGAAGAATACGATGATGTAACTGCAGGGTATGTAGTAACGTTAAATCTCACTTGCATAAATCCATTGGTTGATAATCAAGCGTGTTAATGTTAGATCCAAAGAAAAGACAAGCATTAGAAAACAGATGGTTGACTTTGGTGCAAACCAAATGCGTTTGAGTTTACAAGCAAAACGTAAAAGAACCGTACACAGAAGCACATGGAAGAATGGTCAATTACAAGGAACCAAGAAAAAAACCATACGTGCTAATTCAGTTGCAAGTGGTGATTTGGTGCGTAGTATACGTGGTGTTAGGGTTGGGGATCATTGGGGCATTGAAATGGATAAAAGCGGTGATTATGTACGCTATGGACGAGAGAAAGGAAAAGGAATACCCGTAGATGCATTAATGAAATGGATCAAGGATAAGAAACTCAAACCACGTGATGTTAAAACTGGGAAATTCTTGAAAAGAACAAAAAGCAATTATCGTGCAATGGCATTCATGATGAATAGAAGTATCAAAGAATTTGGAATAGAACCATTTGATTTCGTAACTCATGTAATTCCATACGTCCGTTCACACTTTGAAAAAGACGTAGATGCACTCATGAGATACTCCGTAGGAGAACAATTAAAAAATGTAATTAAGAAATGACGTATAACGAACAACCCAGCAGTGTATGTGGATCGCTTAGTGCAATGATCTATCAAGCATACGATAGTGCATCCAGCAATTCAGATTTTGTATACAAGTTTGAAGTATATGTATGGAATGGAACTGCAGTTAAACCTGCAACGCCCGTAGTAACGATAGAAAAAAATCCCGATGTATATGCAGGACGTAGAGCAAAGATTGATATCAGTCGTATAGCACTTCAATACACAAGCAAGAACAAATTTAACGTCGGATCATATCAAGCAGATATTGGAGAAGGGGCTTGTTACGTTATAGTGGATGTTACTGGATATTGGAATGATGGTGCAAATCAAACCACAACCTCAAGTAGTAATCGTATTGTAGTTACAAGGGGGTATACATACGTTGATGAGGGATTCAATGCAAGTTATACTCCAACGTTAGTATTGACTGATAAAACCACGTTGTATGTTACTACGGACACGATCAATGAATACCTGTGGTATGATGCAAATAATATTCAAACTATATCGGTAGGATCAACTACGGCAACCTCAAATCCAGTTGCAGATAGCGGAACAGAAATTCAAGGTATTGATATTCGTCAATTAATGGAAGCAGAAGGAGTATGGGGTACGGATAGCACAATTACCTTTAATGGCACTGGAGGATCAAAAGATATAGAAGTAAAATTTGAATGCAGTACACGTTATGGATCATACACGATATTGTATCTCAACAAGTATGGTGTATATGAATCATTTACTTGTAATGGTGTTACAAACGAAATAGAAAGTATCTCACGTGAAAATATGCAGAGTGCTATATTCAACACCACTGCATTAGATAATGCTTGGTCATATGGCGTTAGACAAAAAAATTACTACAACGTCAATGCCATGAGATCACGTATTGTAAATACAAATTGGTTGCCCGAATCACACAACGAGATCATTAGACAGATCCAATTAAGTGAGGCATTGTATTACGCAACATCTGATTTCAACTACGCTTGTAACATAGTAGATAACCAAATCCAGTACAAAACGGCAACAAACGAAAAATTAATCCAGTACACAATGCAATTAGAATATGCACAACCCGTGATCAATAGTATAGTACGATGATATTCAGTATAGAAGTAGATAATGTAGTATTGGATCTATTTGATGATGAGCAAGTTACCTTGACACGTCAGATAAAAGATTTATCCGATCTTAAAAGTGTGTACACCGATTACACGCAATCATTCCAAATACCAGCAACGGATGTAAATAACGGGGTATTTCAAAACTTCTTTGATGAAAACGTATTGTTGCAATCATGGAATCAATATGACGGATTAGACGCAACCATTTACGTTCATGGTATTCCAATATTTGTTGGTGTTGTGGAATTAACTGAAGTCAACTTTAAAAATGGGTTGCCACGTGATTATTCCATAACGTTCTATGGTAGAACCAAAAACGCTATGTTGGCATGGGGTGAAAAAACATTGCAAGAGGTAGATTGGTCAGCATACGATCACGCTATAGACAATACTATAGTACAAAGTAGTTGGACTGGTGGATTGTTATCTGGGGACGTAGTATGGGATCTCAAAGACTATGGATTCCAGTATACGTATAGTGAATACACTATCGGTAACAACGTACGTCAAACTCAAAACATAACGTTTGAGGAATTACGTCCAAGTATCAAGGTATCTGCAATGTTGACTACGGTATTTGCAGACATAGGAATAACGCTTAGTGGATCATTGTTAGGTCGTTCTGAGTTTGATAATATGTTTATCACTCCAATGAATGATGCTGGTCCAATGAAGGATCGGTTTCAATTACAAAGTGGATTAGTTGAGGCAAACAATAGCACACCTCAATTATGTGCCGCACCCATTCAGTGGTTATTGAATTGGCAACCATTACCGCTTGGTGATACTACTATATCTGATCCAAGTGGTGCTTGGGATCCATCCAATTACAAGTACACAATGCAACGTACTGGTAGTTATACATTCCGTTGGACAATAACTTCACACGACAATATAAATGCCGTACTGCAGGTGAAAGTAATAATCAATGGGTTAATTTCAAGTTTGATAACTACAAAGTCAGATATGGATCAATGGCTCAATGATCCTCAGTTTATCAATATTCCAAAGGGTTATCTTGGAGATGAAATTCAGATCGTATACAAAACAACAGAGGATGTAAACATCGAGGGAACATTTGAATGTATTGATAGTCCTTGGTCATTGGATCCAGCAGTTGAAATGTACAAAGCAATGCCACCAACAAAAATTGTTGACTTCGTAAATGGCATACTGAAAACGTTCAACGGCATATTAGTCCCCGTTAGTGATACGGAAATTGAAATACACAATATATCCGATTGGTATGGTCAAGGAAATACAAAGCACTTCACTGATTACATCGACATGGAAACGATTAATCATAAAAAAGTACCAATACCTAAGACAATTGAATTTAAACACGCAGAGGGCACAACAATGGCTCACAAGAAATTCAAGGAGGTGTATGATAGACCATTTGGATCAGTCAAGTTTTCACCTAATGTTGACTTTGCCGAAGGTGAACTGAAAGTAGAAACTCCATTCACGGTATTCCCAATGACGTTAATTGAGGAGGTAAATAAAAATGGAATCTACGTACGAGATACTACGTTGTATTGGAATCAAGTATATGATGAGGGAGGTAAGCCATCAAAATGTGAACTGATCCTATTTTATTTTCAGCCGCCCGTTGATACAAGTTATTTCTATTTCTACACTGATTGGCTCATGCAAAGTCCTCGTTCTATGTTTGTTGATGGAGATCAATCTACAAGCAATAGTTTAGCATTTGGACTGGAGGGTACATTAGAGGGAGATATTCCAGTAAACACGTTGTATATGTCTTTTTGGAATGAACATATCTCAAGGTTGTATTCCACAAGGTCACGTATTGTTTCAATGAACATCAATTTACCCGTTGCAGAATGGTTGAACCTACAACTAAACGATACGATAGTTATCAGTGGTAATTATTACAAAATAGAAAAGTTGACCTACAACCTCAACAAGGAACAAGGAGTAATCGAATTAATGACATATCCAAATGTTGAATTGTCAAGGATCACTGGTAGTAGTGGACGTATACCATCGTGGACAGATCCAATACAAGCAGATGCAGGTAAGACATTTATCTATGGTCATGAAATGAAAGTTAATGTTAGTCATGCATCATGGGATGGAACTGATTATTTGACGGATAGTTTAGACATTACGCAATATCCATCAAGCGAGGTCAAAGTTGCAGAATTGTATCGCAATTACTTGCCTACAATTTCACTCAACAAGATTTGCATATTTGAGCAAAACCCACAAACAATTTTGTTTGATGTTTCACCTGCAGGATTGAATACGGGTAGTGTAGTTCAAGAGGGGGATCAATCACGTTATGATTATGATCTTGCAACTGGCAAAGTAATCATTCAACAAAATGGTCAGTACAAAATGAAAGGTACGGTTGTGTTGGACAATAGTGGATCACACTTGTTAGACATTGGCATCAAAATAAATGGATTTGATACAGAGGCAACTTCATGGAATGGAGGAAATCACACCATGACGTACAATGTAGAATGTACCAGTACATTAGCAGAAGGATCAGAGGTAACGTTAACTGGACAAACGCAAGATGGTGGATCACACAATATTGATGTATTAAAGGTATTCTTGATTGTAGAAAGTATTATATGATATCAAAGATTATTCAACTACTACAAACACATGAGTGGCAAAATGTTGGCACACACGTGGAAATTGCCAAAGGTAAAAACAAATACATACGTACTTGGAAGGAAGTACGACAATTAACAAATAGGTTATGGCAGAAAAAATAACATACGAATTAGAACTGGATGCAGATGGTGCAGTAAAGGACTTTAAAAAAGTTGAGAAGGTCAGTGAAGGCATAGATAAAAACGTAAAGAAAGCAACCAAGGAAACCAGTCGTTTCAAAAAGGTATTGGGTGGTATGCCCAACCTAATAAAGAAAATCGGAAATGGTTTTAAAACTGGACTTGGTGTTGGATTAGCAGTCAAGGCAATAGACGGGTTAACCTCAGCAATGGGAGAAAACCAAAAAGTTGCTGATCTAATGACTGAAGCAACCAATATTTTCATTGGTGTAATCAATGGATTAGTTGAAGCACTTGAACCAGCATTCCGTTGGATGATGAAGGTGTTTACACAACCCAAACAAGCATGGGATGATTTCGTTAGTGCATTAGAAACTGGATCTCAGTGGATATGGGATAACCTTATCATGGGTGTATTTGATTGGTTTGCCGAAGGGTTTTATAGTTTAAGTAAAAACATATTAGAAGCACGTATCAAATGGAATGAATTTACTGGAGATGCAGAGGAGGCTGAACAACTCAAACAACAGATCAAGGAGATTGATAAAGAAATGGAGAAACTTGCTGCAAAGCAGGTAGAACGTGTAAACAATATTAAAGCCGTAGCAACCACGGTAACTGAATATGTTGAGGAGGTTGGTAATAAAGTAGCAGCAAGTGTAAAGAAAGTAACAGATAACAACGCATTCCTTGTTGCATTCAATCGTAACATGAATAAGTTGGTTAATGAACAAGCAAGGATTGTAGCCAACGTGGAGTATGAGGCTGAGTTATTCAGACAAATGCGAGATGATGAATACAATAGCATTGAGGATCGTATCATTGCCAATGAATTACTCAAGAAAACACTGCAGGATGGTCGTGAATCAGAATTAGAGAATCAACGTCAAGTGATCGCTATGATCGAACAACAGATCTCAGCACTTGGCATTAATGATGAACGGGCACAACAACTTGCAGAAGCCAAAACCAAATTGTTGGAGATTGAGGAAAAATACAATTCCCAGTTATCAGAGGCGTTATCCAATACCATGGCGTTAACACGTGAGCAGGAGGAATTAAATCGTGCTATGGTAGAGTATGAGGATGAATTGGCACAGATCAACTTTGAGCGTAGTCAAATGCGTGAAAAGGATGAAAGGACTAAACTGCAGAATGAATTGAAATTCCTCATGGATCGTTACAATGCAAACCTTGAAGCCGTCAATAAAGAAATAGCACTATATGAGGTTGGTACCCAAGCATACGCAGATGCAGTACATAAAAAGAATTTGTTGAATGCTCAATACCTCAAAGATGCAGATGATATAGGTCAACAGATATTCCAATTAAATCAAGATGCTAACCAAAAAACTATTGATGATCAAAAACAGAAAGCGGATCAGAGTTTACAAGCATTGAAAGGAACGTTTGCATTAGTTGAGGGGATGGTAGACGAACACACTCAAGCGTATGTTGCAATGAAAATAGGTCAAGCCATCATTGATACGTATACAGCCGCCAATACTGCACTTGCATCCGCACCGCCACCAGCAAACTTCATATTAGCAGGTGCTACCATAGCCGCAGGTTTTGCCAATGTTGCAAGTATACTTAAGGAAGCAAGGGAACGTGGAATCAGTACAGATGGTGCAGGAGCAACCCCATCTACAGATCCGATTGGACCAAGTATTGGTATGGCACGTAGTCAAGTAAATAGTACTGGACAATTAGAAATGGCAATAGGGGGAGCAATGAAAAAACCAGCACGAACCTATGTAGTCAGTGATGATGTAACAACTCAACAAAGTATGGATCGTAAAATCAAGCAAAATGCAACACTTGGAGGATAGAATGTTTTATATAGGTATGGTGCTTGACAATATGTTACCAATATACGATATTTAGAAAACAAAATATAAACCAAATGGCACAAAAAAAATTAGAAAAAGTAGAATTAGCATCAGTTAAGGATATTGATGCATTTGAATCACAAATTACAAAAATTAGTAATCAAGGAATGGCTTCAGCCAAAAAGGCATATAGTCAAGCCGAAAAAATTAATTCAATTCTATCTGATGCAAGAAGAAGTATTAAGGAATTGGATGCTTCACGAAAAACCTTAAATCGTCTATATTTTGATTTACGTGATGGGTTTAAAAACTTGGGAATAGAAATGCCTAAGGAACTAAATGAAAGATTTAACGCACTTGAAGATACGGTTGCTCAATCAAGAAGATTAATTGGGGAACGAATGACCAATACAAAAAATGTTATTCAAGTAGATTAATATGAATATTGTAGAATTGGTGTTAGATGAGGAACAAATGGCAAGTGGCATTGATGCTATTAGTGTAGTATCTGCACCTGCTATTGAATCCAACTTCATAGCACTCAAAGATCACCAAGTGCAGTTTGCCACTGTAGATCAAGATAAACGCATATTGCTTGGACCTGCACTGATCCCGAATAAACCCATATATCGTAACCAAAACGAACGTGAGTTCTATTGTTATTTTAGTCGTGACACGGTTCGACGTGCATCTGAATTGTATTTGCAACGTGGAAACCAAACACAAGCAACGTTAGAACACGCAGTTAAGATCCAAGGTCTATGTTTAGTTGAATCATGGATCAAGGAAGATATGGAAGCAGATAAATCAGCAAAGTATGGTATGTCTGATCCAGTTGGTACATGGATGGTATCAATGAAAGTAGAAAACGAGGAAGTTTGGCAAGAGTACGTTAAAACTGGAAAAGTAAAGGGATTTTCTATTGAGGGATACTTTGCAGAAAAAGGTCAAGTAAAAATGTCCCAAGTACAAGAGGCTGAACTGAAGGAACCTTGTTGGGATGGCTATGAACAGATCGGTACAAAAATCAAGGATGGTAAAAAAGTACCTAATTGCGTACCTATTGAGCAAAGCCTACAACAGATCAAAGAAATATTGCGTGAATACGCAAAAAGTGTAACAGATCAAGATCAATAAGTTTTATATATATGAATGCGGAAACAACACTAAGTCGTATAATGGATACACTCGGATTGAAATCCAATACCGACAAAAAAGAAGAACAAGTTGAAATACAACTTGAACAGAAAAAAACCGAAGATGGTCAAGCCATATTTGATGCAGAAGCATTTGAAGTAGGTCAACCAATCTTTGTTGTAACACCCGATGGAAACATTCCTGCACCTGCAGGAGAGTTCACCCTTGAGGGAGGTATGAAAGTTGTAGTAGACGAACAAGGATACATTGCCAATGTTGGAGATGCAATGGAAGAAGAAGAAAAGGAAGAAGTAGTAGAAGAAGTAGAACAAAAAGGTTATCCAAAAAAGGAAGAAGAAATGGGTGGTATGGCTCCATCACAACCTAAAAAGATGACTGAAACACTAACTAAAACTATGGAGTATTCAGAGGAAAATCCAAATGATGAGATCAAAAAAGAAATTGAATCTTTGAAAATGGAATTATCAGCATTGAAAGAAGAAAAAGAGGAGTTGTTACAACGTTTATCTACAGAGGAAAGTCCACGTAGAAAACACAACCCCGAAGCAACCAGCAAAACCCAATTGAAATATCAAATTGGTGCTAAAAGAACAGAAACCATTCAAGACAGAATTTTTAACCAACTATTTAATTAAGACATCATGGCTAATTTAGAAAAACATAATTTCAGTGGACCAACCGTAAGTCCAAATACTTACGCAGGTCAGTTTACCGAAAAATACATTGCGGCGGCATTGTTAAGCGGTGAAACATTATCAAAGAACCTTATCACGGTTCACCCTAACGTTGCATACAAGGAGGTAATTCGTAATTGGAGTAATTCAATTTCAGTGGATGCCGCTACGTGTGATTTCACAGATGGTAGTAGTGTATCATTAGGTGAGTACGTTCTTACCACTACAGAGAAGCAAGTAAACCTTGAACTTTGTAAAAGCAACTTCTTTAATACTTGGGAATCAGCACAAGCAGGATACTCAGCGTTCCAAAACTTGCCAAATTCATTTGAAGAGTTCTTGTTAGCACAAGTTGCGGCAGAAGTAGCACAAACTATTGAGTTAGGTATTTGGAAAACTACCTTGTTCTACAATGGTACTGCAGACGAAGGTATGGTAGGTTACTTACGTGACAATTCAGCAATTACTTCAACTGCGGCAGGTGCAACCACTGGATCAAATGTGGTAACACGTTTACAAGCCGCATTAGACGCAAGTCCAGCAGCATTGTATGGTAAGGAAGATTTTGCATTCTATGTTGGACCTACTACAATGAAGGCGTATCAAGCCGCATTATCAGCAGGTAACTACAATTTCCAATTCTACGTTGGGGAAAAGCCAATGAACTTCCAAGGTATTCCAATGCACTATTGCCCAGGCTTGAATGATTCGGATTTCGTACTTGGATTGAAATCAGATCTTCACTTCGGAACTGGATTATTGTCAGATACAAACGATGTTAAATTGATTGATATGTCTGATATTGACGGATCTCAAAACGTTCGTGTAATTATGCGTTTCACTGGTGGAATCATAGCTACGAATCCAACTCAACAAGTAGTATTCTACACAACGTAATAAAATTTCATATTTAGTTTAACCACGGGGTGGGACAATCCCGCCCCTTTTTTTTGAAAAAAATATATGGCTTGTAATACAATAGACGCAAGATTAGAACCCTGCAAAGAGTATCTCGGAGGTATTCAAGGGGTGTTTTTTATTCCATTCACTTGGAGTGATATCGTAAACATAGATACAACAACCAACGTTGGTGCAGTAACTTCAATTACAGATAGTGGAGCAACTAACGTAACTGGATATTTTTGGGAATTAAAAGGTAGCAGTTCATTTAGTGATGCAACTACATCAAGTAGAGAAAACGGCACTACATTCCACGAGAGTACTCTTATGGTAAGTTTTAAGCCATCTGCACAAACAACCCCTTGGTTGGATACAGAGGCGTACAAAAACCTCGCAGAAGGACGCTGGAGAATTGTTGTATGGGATCGTAATGATAACTTTTGGTTATTAGGCGAAGAGTACGGATGTGATGTTTCAACTGGAACAGAAGATTGGGGTGTTGCATTGGGAGATGCAAGAGTATACACTCTATCGTTTATGGCTCAAGAGAAATATGGTCCACGTCCATTAGATGCTACATCTTATTCGGATCTCAGCAGTATTTTCACAATTGATGCAACACCTTAATAGGTAACTCTATAGTTTGTTTAACGTAGGAGGGCTTCGGTCCTCCTTTTTTTTGGTAACAAGTCGCATATAAATCGTTTTATTAATATGGTGATCAATAACTCATCAACCAACGTCAGCATATACCCGTTAATTCCATTTAACGGAAATGATGTTGAAATATACGTAACTCACAAGCAGACACGTATACAAGTGACTGATATTGTTAGTGTTACGGTTGTAGGGCAAAATGTAGTTGTCCCATTGCCATCATTAACTTCAATAGCGGACGTGGCTGAGGATATGGATGAGATCGTAATACGTATAACACAAACTGATCAAATGTTGTATGAGTACGTAGGATACTGGATCACTGGATCGGTAAGTCAATATCGAAACTGGAAAACATGGGATACGACAGATGAAAATAACCACGATTGGGTAACAATATGAGTAAACAATATAGCATTGTAAATTTTGCAGGGTATACACGACCAAGCATAAAAGAACAAGGAAATAAGGATTGGGTTGAATACGGAGATGATAACAATTATTTCCAGTATTTGATTGATTTGTTTTATAGCAGTCCTACAAACAACGCTTGTATACGTGGCGTTGCAGACATGATCTATGGTCGTGGAGTAGAAGTATTCAATGCAGACAGACGTTTGGATGGATATCTCATGTTTAAACAGATCTTCGATGATGAGTGCATACAAAAATGTGTACTGGATCTTAAGATGTTAGGTATGTGTGCATTCCAAATGGTTAAAAGCAAAGATGGTAAACGTTATGTGAAGGCATATCACTTTCCAATGCAAACACTCAGACCATCACGTTGTAATGATGAAGGAGAGATAGAAAAATGGTACTATTGTGCTGATTGGTCTAAATTAAAGCGTGGTCAAAAACCCGAAGAATTTCCAGATTTCTATTATGATGAAAATGCCACAGAAAGTGTGTTGGTTGTAAAACCATACATGACTGGAAACCACTATTTCGCACCGCCCGATTACCAAGGTGGAACCCAATACATCGAACTGGAAACAGAGATAAGTAATTATCACCTAAACAATATAAAGAATGGATTAGCACCAAGTATGTTGATTAACTTCAACAATGGTGAACCACCCGAAGAAACCAAAAATGTTATTGAGGGAATGATCAATAGCAAGTTTGGTGGTAGTAGCAATACTGGTCGTGCAATTATTTCATTCAACGATAGCAAAGATACTGCGGCTGATATCAATCCCGTGCAATTATCAGATGCACATAGCCAATATGAATTTCTCAGCACTGAGTGTGTAGAAAAGGTATTGTTAGCACATCGTATTACATCACCTTTGTTGTTTGGTATCAAATCGACTGGTAATGGATTCAGTAGTAATGCAGATGAATTAAAGACTGCAAGTACGTTGTTTGACAACATTGTAATACGTCCATTCCAAGATATGTTGATTCGTGCATTTAAAGACGTTTTAAATCGCAATGGAGAGAACATACGTTTGTACTTCCAAACACTACAACCTTTGGAGTTCCGTGATCTTAGTGGAAAGCCAACTGAACAAAAAGAACAAGAGGAGTATGGATTTTCACAACACGTAGAACTTGAGGATAGTTTTAATGATTACCCCGAAGCCGCACGTAATAACGCAAAACGTGCATTAAAATGGGCTGATGAAAATGGTTGGGGATCGTGCGGAACGCCCGTGGGGAAACGTCGTGCATCGCAAATCGCAAAGGGAGAAAAACTTTCGAAGGAAACAATTCGTCGCATGGCATCGTTTGGAACCCGACATGAAAAAAACAAGGATACACCATACGGAGAAGGATGTGGTGGATTAATGTGGGATGCATGGGGAGGTAGTGCAGGAATTAGATGGGCACAAAGCAAGGTAAAAACATTCAGTTCTGACGAACGTATGGAAATGTCAACCGATGAAGAAGATGAATGGTTATTCCATTTAGATTCAGTCGGAGAAACCATAGATCCAGAATTATGGGAGGAAATATCAGAGGAAGAGGTTGTAGATGAAAAACTCGAAATGAGTTATGAAACTCAAAACGACAAGAAAAGTAAAGACGATAAGGGGATCTACAAAATACGTTATAGATATGGTCCACGTAGGGTATCAGACAATAGTAGAAAGTTTTGCCAACACATGGTAGAAAGGGCTCGTATTGGTGTTGTATACAGACGTGAGGATATTACACGTATGGGACGTGATGGAGTTAATGGAGAATTTGCACCCGAAGGAAAATCCAAATACTCAATATGGAAATTCAAGGGTGGAGTGTATTGCCATCATGCATGGTATCGTGTAACGTTTAAACGTATTAACGAAGCAGGTAAGGGATACGTTAAACCATTAACAGATCGTGAGAAAAGAACTGGTAAACGTGATATGGAAAATTACAGACCAACGTCAAACCAACAAGCAACCAAAGATGGAGTGCCTTTTGATCCACCAAGTTGGGATAAGGCAAGTACAAAACCGATCAATATGCCAAATAGGGGAGGGCTTAAAAAATGAGAACAAATGATACGGTCCTATTAGTCGACAAGCAGGACATATATAAATACACTCAACTAAAGGGAAACGTCGACGTTGACAACATCAGTCCTTTTGTAAAGGTTGCTCAAGATATCGAAGTGCAACAAGTATTGGGTAGCAAATTGTATCGTAAAATACTGGATGACGTACAAGGAGGTACGTTAACTGGTGATTATGATACATTGGTTATGGACTATGTACAACCTATGTTGATTCACTACGCAATGGCAGATTTCATTCAATTCCATACGTATGAAGTAAACAACGCAGGTATCATGAAAAACACTCCAGAAAATACCATAGCACCCGATAGAGTAGAAATAGATACGTTAGTAAAGCGATATAGACAGATTGGAGATACGTATAGAAAACGTTTAACTGATTGGATCACGTTAAAAATTCAATTGTTTCCCGAATACACTGCATATCAAGATGGCGGTGAGTATCCAACGAGTAAACCTACAAACTATTCAAATTGGAATTTATGATGCAGAAAAAAACGTACAAACCCAAAGATAAAAATGTACGTAAACTACGTATCATGTATAACAAAATAAAGAAAGATGAAAGGAAGAAAAATAATGAGGATTGTAACAGATCGACTCAAAAGAAAAAAGGACTTTGATCCATTATTGCACCATTTTCTGATCACCAGTGATGGTATAGTTGAAGGTATGCCAATCGTTCTATATTCACCAAAAGGTGATGATGGGGCTATTGTAGTTGCATTGTACAAAGCAGACGAGGATCAACCATTGTTAGATAATCCATATTACAGAGAATTGCTACAAAAATTCAATATAGTAATTGATGAAATGGATATTGATACTGAGTAGCATA
>Ga0070746_10000950_pt1 | contig 17402 bp, 28 predicted proteins | sample VirMetDEL_Mar_21_FD_77016 | JGI IMG/M metagenome (GOLD analysis project Ga0070746, IMG submission 77016) | Aqueous microbial communities from the Delaware River and Bay under freshwater to marine salinity gradient to study organic matter... | ecosystem: Environmental > Aquatic > Marine >...
ATATCGGATAGTTCATCCCATTTAGCATCAAGCTTTGCATTTCTATATGCGTTTTTTAATATGTCATTTGTAAAAAATTCGAGGGGTTGATTATATCCATGCTCAAGCATTGCATGTAACATAACTGCGTTGTGTGCTTCATTTCTTCTTGTCTCTTTTTCACCAGAGCCGGCACCACCACCTCCACCACCAAAAACTTCTGATTTTGCGAGTTGATTAGACATATAAGTTCCATTTTCTGTTTCTAAAGGGAATCCTTTGGTGCCATAATGATTAGGATTTTTTTTAAAGTTAGCAATGTTAATCAGTGCAGTCTCTATGTCTGTTACAGTTATGAATCCACCTTTGGCTAATTCTAATGGTTTTTTTTGTACGACTAATTGTTTAAGTATGTCAATACGAGGTTGACCGGTTTTTGAATTATTAGCATCTAATTGCGCAGGTGTCAATGCAACCGCTTCGCTAATAATGTTTTCTTCTAAGTATTGACTAAATTTCATAAACAGATTCCTAAATATCTATTTATAAGTATTATACATTAAAAAACTTATTAGGTACAATGTTTCCTTTATTATCATATGAAATAATTTTAGCAGTATGTAAATGTTTGACTGCACGTTCTGCACCTTCCTTTATACCAGCCTGCCATGCGTGCCACGAGGCACCAGCCATACAAAGAGCAAATATAATAAATTCTATCATATGAACTTACGCGTAATTTCAGTTCTAAAACCTTGTTTTCTCATGCCTATTTCAAATTTTATTGCACCTTTAAGTGTATCAAATAGATATTCTGCCACCCAACTTGAATTGGTTGGCAGTGGTTGTTTTGCTTTAACTTCGTACGCTACTATTTTATCTTTGGTAGACATAGACATCATATCTCTCCGCTTTACTTAATGGTATTGACCTATCATAAGCTCTAGGATGCCTTCCTTCAGCTCTTGCAACTGAAGCTCTTGGTCCTCTACCTTGACATTTAACATAGTATCTAGGAAGCTTTGTTGGCTGTGTTACAGAATAACCATTTTCAAATCTATATTTAGACCATTTCTCTGTATCAGCGTTTTCACTATTTATTACCTTAACTACTTTTCGAACTGTTTCCAGCTCAAGCATGTTTCCTGCACACTCAGTATGTGCTGTCATTACATAATTTGCAGATCTCTTCATTATAACTCCTTTATATTACTTAATAAAATATCGACATCATCATCATTGAGATGTCCCTCTACATCGCTAGTGACTTCTGTGTCATAGCATAATTCGCCATTTTTTAAAACAGCTAATTCCCAGAGACCTTTATCGCCTCCGTATGAATATTGATGTCTGATAACTGAAGCACCATAGCCGTTATCAAACTTATATACTCTTTGTTCACCATTATGAACTTTGTTAATTTCTACTGGTGTATAATTATACATTAATGACTCCTTAATCTTCCGTTGCAAAAGACACCATTAAAACAGTGTTGACTAAAAAACTCTTTGATATCATCTTCAGCTGGACCAGTATTACTTCTAATATCTGTATCCCTTAACCACATGCTTAACCATGCTTGGTCTGTCTTTTTATCCATATCGACCTTTGATGTAAGTAGTTTAAACTCATGTTCAGTAAGCTCGATTTCAACAGGTATTGTAGTTGCAACATGCTCAAACTTTGCTGTGAAAACATCTGGTTTTATTTCTTGAGTTTTACCAGTAATTGGATTCATAGTAAATTTTTTCATAATATTCCTTATACTCTATTATCAATTTCATCGACAAGACTTTCAATTCTTTCGATTGTTTGTTGTTGTTCTTCTACTTTTTCAGTAAGTTCTTTTACTAATGCGATTAGTACTTCTATTCTTGCTGACATTATTGTGGTCCCTCCGGCATTGCTTCGAATCTTTTAGTTATTAAAGATTCTACAGCCCATTTTCTATCGGTCATTCCGACTCTCATATCCCAGGATTCACAAATACCTGGTTTCATTCCACCATCTAATTCTCTTAAAATTTGACTAGTGGACATTTGCTCTACATCCTCTGCAATTCTTTCGAGGATTTGTTCGTTTATGTGATGTGACATTTATATTCTCCTTATCAATTTATAGTTATATTATACTATAAAATAAGTTAAATGTACATAGTTTTTTTGCAGAAACATGCATGTTTTTTGCCGACTAAAAAAGGGGAGTATGAAACTCCCCCATGAATTGTCATAATTAAAAGGTTATTATACTTCTTTTGCAATAAAAGTGTATACACCGTAAGCAAGGGCTACCCAAGCTACTAAGTCAACAAGTCCACCTAGTAATAGGTAAGATAATGATAGGCCGACAATAAGTCCACCGTCCCATGAAGTTCTCTCACTCCATCGGTCCATTAACCATGCTTTTGCTGTATTTAACATATTCATATATTTCTCCTCTATATTTTAAAGTCAGCAAAAGAGTCATTACTTTCTCTTTCACCAAACTTGTTTATCGGTTTATCTGGCATCATGTCAGACATGATATCAGATTGTGCCGACTCCTCTACATCATATAATTTCATGCGGGAACGATCAACTCCAATTACGAACCTTCGAAATTTGGTTGGATCGTTATATCTATTTTTCAATTGTTTTACCATTAATTGACCCAGTTCTTCAAGTTCCTCTGTTGATATAAGAGCAAACATCAGATCGGCCGTCGCTGGCAAACCAAATGATTCAGATGTATCCTCTAGTCCTAAATCAGTATTTGAATATCCTGATCTGGTAGTCTGCGTCGCAGAGACTATTGGAACATTGAATTCCACAGCTAAGCCTCGGAGTTCCTCAGCAATAGCTTTAATGTATGAATAACTATTTATACTTCCGCCAAGCCCTCGCATGCGGCTAGAGGAACAAATATTTAAATAGTCAATATAAATCATGTCGGGACGAAAGTTCTTTTTAAGCTTTAATTCATTAAGTAAAGCTCTAAAATGACCAGTATGAGCTGCACCTGTTGGATATTCTTTAATAATAAGTTTTCCAATAGATGATTTAGCTATCTTTCCAATTTTATCAGTAAACACATTTTGTGGTAATGTTGATAATTGCTCAATTGGAAGGTTCATCATATTTGCGTCGATTCTTTCAGCAATTCTTTCTTCTGCCATTTCCATTGTAATATACAGAACATTCTTTCCTTGCTCTAGAACTGATGCAGCACAATGACACATAAACAAAGACTTACCCACGCCTGTGCCGGCTAATGCTATATTTAAGGTCTTATTGGGTAAGCCTCCCTTGGTAATCTTATTAAAGTAATCAAGATCAAATGGTATACGATCCTCTTTCTTATTATAGAATTCAAATCGTTCATCTGAGTTATCAATATAATCATGACCTATTGCTTGATCGAAAGAAACTCCAAGAGCATCTGAGAGTATTTCAGGTATAGCACCTTCACTTCGCTCTTTGTCCTTTCCATCAATAATAGTAATAGAATCCATAATCGCATTATAGATTGCTTTTTCTCTACACCATTTTTCTGACTCTTGAATAAGATACTCAGTATCAACATCTGTTTTTGTATTGATCTCAGATATGAGCCTGGATGCATTATTCAATATATCTTCTGGCGCGTTAATCTTTCTTAATTCGAGCTCTAATACTTTTGATGTTGGTAATTTATTATGTTTACCTACAAATTGTACAATTAAATCAAATACGGTTTTATGTGTACCTTCAAAATATTCTTTCTTTAAATAAGGTACGACTCTTCTACAGTAATCTTCGTTATTAAGAAGATGATTCAGTATGTGAGTCGGTAGTTGATTCTCCAATATGTCCTCCATTTTCTAAACTATCTGTTATTATATATTGCAATACAGCACCAAGGTAATTTTTAAATGATTCATCTTCATTGAGTTCATCAATATTAAAATCAGCTGGATCTTGTACAGTATAATTAAATGTTAATGTTGCAATGTCAAGTTCAGGACTTTCTTTTACTCCTACTTGACCATATACAACAATAACATCTTTCCACGTTCCAGTCTTAAGTTTAACTCCTTGAAAAACACTATCTTCTTTTTCAACAATTGAATAGTCGTTTTCTGTAATATTAAACATCTTCTGATTCAATATCTAAATCAATATCCAATAATGGTTTGTGACCGATTGAATAATAGGATTTAACAAACTCTTTAAAGTCTGTATCTTTAAAGATTGGATCCCAGAACTTTTTCTGTAGAGTATCTTTTTCTCTTACCTTTGGCTCTAGTATTTCACCTGTTTCCATATCGACTGGAGCGTACCAACCAACATTTGGTTTAGTAACATATCCACCTGCAAGAGCAACATCAAGTAATCCACTATATGTAGAGATACCACCTTCCCATGTTACTGAAATTGGTACTTTAGATTTTTCTTTTACAAACCTTGATTTTTCTACATTGATTACAAAGTGATAACCTTTGATTTCACCTGATTTCTTTTCTTGCTTTCTTCCAATAATCCAGATGTTATCAGCTGAGTAGTAAATACCCGTTCCGCCTGATACAATTGACTTAGGAAATAATCCAATCTCTTTATAGGTATGGTTAACAGCAAGTAAAGGGATGTTCTTCATTGTAAGATAAGGAGTGACCATTCGGAACAATCCCTTTAATGCTTTAGCTCTCGACATATCAGCAACTGATTTCTCGTTGAGAGCATCTTCCAACTCTTTCTTAGAGGCAAGGTTACCAATAGAATCAATAACAATAATTACCTTATCGCCTCTTTCGATATTTTCGAGTTGGCCAACTAAGTCAAACTTTAATTGTTCGACATCTGTGATTGGTGTGTGTAAAACTCTTTCTGTATCAATACCAAATGATTCAAAATATTGTTGAGGTGAACCAAACTCTGAATCGTAAAATAGCATTACTGCATCTTCATGTTGTTTTAAATAAGCTGCTCCCATTAATAAAGCAAAACTAGTTTTGAAATGCTTTGATGGACCAGCCAATACAGTAAGACCTGAAGTAAGACCACCATCAATGTCGCCAGATAAAGCAACATTAATCATAGGTACTTCGGTTGTAATTATATCTTTCTCAGCAAATAAAACTGAGTCTGAAAGAATATTAGTATCTTTGATTCTACTATTCTTTTTAAGTTTATCCATTATAGACATTATCTTCTCCTAAAGCCTTTTGGTGAATTAAACTCTCTTTCTGCTCTGAGGGTTTTTCTATTTCTAGCGACAGCTTCGGCTTTTTTACGCTTACGCTTTTGATTTGGTTTTTCGTAAAATTCTCTTTTACGAACTTCTTGAATAATACCAGCTCTATCAACTGCTTTCCTAAATTTTCTTAGGGCAATGTCAAACGGCATAGGCTTTGCTGGTCTTTTATCTCTTGGATGCTTTTTACGTGGCATCAAACTAATACTTGGCATATATCACTCCATTTGTTTTTAAATTTATACTATTATTATACCATATATTATGCATTTTGTACATGGTTAAATTGAATATTTTGCTCTTTTTCTCTATCGTCTCTTTCATATTGAGATCTATATTGATTGTTTATTTCTATTGCTTTTGCTAATAGAGTTAACTCATCACTAAATTTACAGAATGCTAAAGTATCTTTAGGAAAACATGCACCGCCATATCCTTGTTTACCATCAAATCCAGGCACCTTTGTATGGGATATACTAATCCTTTCGTCACATCCTACACCTTTAATAATCTTATTAAAATTGACTCCACCGTAAGCATTACATGCATCATAGAGTTGATTAAAGAATGTGATCTTAGTAGATAGGAATGAGTTAATTGCATATTTAACAAAACTGGCTTCTGCTTTATTCATTTTTAAAGTAGGGCATGGACTACATAAACTATATGTATCATAATATTCTTCTAGTAGTTCGCACGCTTCTTTTGTTCCACCAAAGATATGAAATTTAGGATTAACGAATTGTTCGCATGCTGACCTTTCAGTTAGAAACTCTGGATTATATAGAATATTATCAGCTGTATAGTTATCTATAACTGCTGGTGTAACTGTAGATTTAATTACAATTAATCCACTTGTTTCATTTAAGTCATTCATTACTTCATCTAAAATAGAAGTATTAATATTACCATCATCGCCCATTGGAGTTGGTACACAAATAAAGATCAAATCAGCATTTAGATTTTTTATATCTTCTCTTGTGGATCCATATATTGGATCAATAATAATCTTTTCTACTTGTGGATTACTAAATCCATAATCAACTGCTTTGCCTACAAAGCCATGTCCTATAACTGCTACTTTCATTCTTCCTCCAAAATATGATGTTTAGGTTCCCAACCAAATGATTCCAAGATTGTTGGATCAGCACACGTATGTTCTCTTTCACCTGTTACTTCTTTAATTGGTAGATTATTATCAGGCCAAACTTTATTTGCCATATCTACAACTGAGACAGGTTTTCCGTTTCCAACATCGATTGCTCTATAATGATTCATCTGATTAAAATTTTGTATACAAATATCTATAGCGGAACAAATATCCTCGACATGAGTAAAGTCTCTTGTATGATTTGTTAAATAAGTAATTGATGGATTTCTTTCTTGTAGATTTCTATATAACATATCACTTCGACTCTCTGATCCATATACTGTATGAAATCTTAATCCTAATGAATTAATTGGTGCACAAGCTTCCATTGCCATTTTGGTTGTAGCATAAGGAGATAACCACCATTCATATATTGACGATGACGAAGCATACACAATGGGTACACTTTGTTTTTCACATTCGTCAAAGATATATTTTGAAGCAATTACATTTGTTTCCCAGAATTCTTCTGGTATTTCATGTGATCTTCGTACTCCTGCTAAAGCTGCAAGGTGTAATACCATATCAAATCCATCAAGCTTGATAAATTTTGAATCTTTAATATCACCTTTATATTCTACAATATCATATTTGTCTTGATAATTATTTAAAAAATAGTTACCAATAAATCCTTTACGATATCCTCTAGTTCCTGTTAATAATATTCTCATAAAAAAACCTCTAATGTATTTTCATCTCTATCATAATCATATGTCTGAGATAAATTGTTTTGAAATAAGTATTTAGTATTAATCATTTCACGATTATTTTCTAATGATGCTTTAACTTCATACGCCATATCCTTTGCTGTTTGAAAAGGAACATTTTGACATATATGATTATAGTTTTTCATTGGATCTAATACTTCTAAGTCTTCAGGCAATCCCATAATTGCTTTTGCTTCTGCAATATTTAAGTATCTGTCTTCAACTGGATGAGCAACAACTTTAGGTAAGTGTACAACAAATGCACCAATATAATTGACTGGTATAATTGTACCTCGTAGCATAATATTACCTCCTGCTTCTAACTTAGCATGCTTACGTCTAGCCTTTGCTGCTTCTCTTTCAAATTCTGGAAATTGATCCATCCATTCAGCAATTTCAGCATGCTTATATCCGGTCTTCATTAATCTAGATTCTATTGTCACAGACTTTTCTTCGTGTGCAACTGATGCAGAATACTCAGTATGATTCATTTTCATTACTTCTTCTAGCATGAATTTATAATAAGGATCATCTTGACTAGGTGTTTTCTTATTAAGTACTTCAGTTTGAAAATTACTTTTTACATTTAATATTAACTCTTGAATAGTTGGTCTTCTTTTTTTATAGTACTTAAATACTGGTATTTGATTTTTAAAATGATTTTTATCCCAAAAGAAAAAGAAAGTTCTTTTACGATATTGTGGATTACCATGATTTAAACTTTTAGTTAAGTAAATAGAAAAATTATAGCCATTAGCTTGACCAATCTTATATAGTTTCTCTCTCATAAAACCACCAATCTTACCAGCTAATCCAGGAGCATTCTCTCCCCATAAAACTTTTGGTTTAACTTCTTTTAAAACATATTCAGATGATTTTTCCATCCATTGATTGTTTTCGTTTTGTTCACCGTGTGAATTATGATATGTACTTAATCCAGCACAAGGACAAACAGATGAAACAATATCAACACTACCTTTTGGTTTCTGACCTTCATCGAGAATATGATAAGGAATGTCATATCCTTTTTCTTTATAATAATTAAGTAAATGCTCTTCATTACCCATAAATCCAGAATATGTCATTAAATATTCTGGTTTTATTCCATAAGCTTCTTCTGAAGCTAAGATCTCTCCACCAATTAGTGGAACTATACCTGCGTGTTTCATCCTAAAAAATCCTCCAAAGAATTTGATTCTTTTGCTTTAATTGCATCTTTATATGCCTTTGCCCAAGAAATATGACATGTAATTCTTTCTTGTCCTTTCCACGGGCCATTTACTGTTGTTTTAGTTTTAAGTGATACATAGTCGGGATACATTTCAGCTAATTGTTGATGCACTCGATTACTTACTTCAATGGTACGATATTCAGAGCAACCACCTGCAGCATTTGTTGCAGCTATAGAAACTCTATATCGTGTTGTAATTCTATTTGCATATCCTTGTGTTAATAATTGCAAATTTGCATGAAAGTCTTGTGAGGTTTGTAGTTTATCCCATACAATATTTCTTGGTAAATTTTTAGAATCAAAATAACAGTTAGTCATAATTCTAACATTGTTTTGTAATGGCCAGTATTTAAGATCTGGTACTACCCAAGATGTAGAGAAGCCACCGTGATATATTTGTTCTTCGTCCATCCATTTATTAAATGTATCAAACGCATCATCAAACTCACTATCTGTCATATCACGAGTTTCCCATTTAGTATCTAAATGTTCTGGTGCTGGACCTTTATATTTAAAGTATTCCATATCATCATCAAGTACCATATGTTTAGTACCATAAAATTCGTCCCATATCCATTGTCTTGTAGGTGATAGTCCTTTTATAGATTCTGGTAAAGGTAAAACTTTATCACCGTAGATATCTCTCATTTCGTCAACCTCATGCGGTTGAACTGTAAACTTTACTTTTGCTTTCCATTTTTCTGGTAGATTATTATAGGTTTTTTGTTGATGTATTCTACCTAATGTGGGTATGATCAAATGTTCCATATTATACTCCTGTTATTGTATTTATTAAACCACTTCCTAGTATGATTACTGCTACTGCATTTAAAATTATTAGTGCTCTATCTTTCCACATAAGAGCAACTAATAGCCAACCGAAACATCCTATAAGTGATAACCCTTGATCATATACAGTTAGTTCAGGATTAGATCTTACCATCATTGCTGACAATAATATAGTACTACTTATCCACTTTATATACCAATCAATCGTATACTTGGGTGTTGCCGATTTGTAAATTCGTTTTGAATTTTTAAGTTCTTCTTTACTGTATTCGCTCATAACTAATGTCTGCCTCACTTAATAATTCTATAGTTGTTTCGTTATGTTCTTTCCAAATATCTGGTACATCGTCTCCACATTCGTAAACGACTCTTTTGACTCCGACCTGAATTAATCCTTTTGCACATTCACTACAAACCGGAAGTCCTGAAATATATATAGTGGCTCCTTGTAATGAAACTCCGTTAAATGTTGCATTGTAAATACAATTCATTTCTGCATGTACAACATACTTATACTTTTCGTTTCTGTCATTATACCTATGGTCGCTATCTGCAATACCTCTTGGAAATCCATTATAACCTTGAGCTAATACTTGTCCTTTTTCTCCGATAGCAACTGCTCCAATTTGTTTACTTGGGTCTTTTGACCAAGAAGCAATTTCTTTAGCTAAACCGATATATCTTTTATCCCATTTATTTGACAAGGTCAAAGTGCCTCTCATATACATGTAAGTTTTGTACTTGCCAATAGATATTGCCACCTTTTTTAAGTGGATGTCCATTGTAATATAAATCTTTTTCTAGTTTTCCTAGCACGTATTTCTGCCAAGCATAATCATTTCGATATCCAAATACAACATCATTACTTCTCATTTGAACTACACAATGTAGTTGTTCATCTCTTATATAATATGTAACTGCATTTGTACAAATAAAATCATTCTTACCATCTTCTTTAGACTCACGCCATATACTTGGTCTTTGATAAATCATTGAAGCTCTACGAGAATCAGGATTAACTTCGCTTAGTTCTTTGACAACTTGATTATATTGTCTATGAAACTTTTTACTAAATATAAGATGACCATAATTAGAATTGATTTCACCATAATCATTTGCAGAATATTCCCATGCTGCTGGCGACTTACCATATATTTCAGCAAGTTTATTAATATTAGTTGACCTAGAATTATACCATTCTATTTCAGCATCAATATATTCTTGATTGGGTTTACCAAAGATTGATGGCTTATCTGCTAGAAAAGATGCAGCAAATATTTCGATTGTTTTACAACCAGTCTTATCATCGGTAAACTCTTTGTTTTTAAGTTTATCGATAAATGTATTTGCGATATTTTTAGTCGTCAGCATTGTTTACCTTCCTATTGAACATATCTCTTTTTGAGTCTTGGCCTTCCATTTGACCACGCATATACGATACTGCAAACGATGCATAGTTAATCATATCTTTGTAGGTATCTTCGAGAGATTCAAAGTTAGGATTACCATCAGCTTCGAGTAGCGATTGTGCACGAAGTAATTTCTGATGGATCATGTCATGTATAGTATCAACACCTCTACGATAATGCATGGATTGTACTATAGTTGATTTATCGTTTTGATAATCGTTGGATTTTTGAGTTTGTAGTTCAGCACACTCTTGTAATACTTTCACGGATTCTTTCATAATTATTCACCTGTTATTTTATTTCTTAAACCACTTGTTGAGAAGCGATGATCTCTTTTATTAAAGTAGATCTCTATTCCTCGTTTGGCACATGTTGCACGACCAGTAAATGTTTTATCTTTATACTCTGCACCAATAATTCTAATATCAATGTTTACAGTATTTAGTATATCAACCAAATCTTCTTCTGTTTCATAAGGTATAATCTCATCGACAAATTTAACACCTGACAATTGTATATATCTTTCAACAAGAGTTTGAATTGGTTTATTTTTTTCTTCTGGTCTATCATAGGATGGATCAACTTGGAGACCACATATTAAATAGTCACATTGTTCTTTTGCTTCTCTAAGCATTGATACATGACCTGCATGTAATAAATCAAAGCTAGAAGCAGTAAATCCTACAATTGTTTTCATAATGTATATTATACCATACTTTTGTCATAATGTAAATAGTTTTTTGACTATTTTTTGTATTTAATTCCTTGTTCATTGAGAGCGGCTCTATTCCAAAGATGACCTTGTTCTGTTTCATCTTTTGATTGTCCAAAATATGGTACTGCATGATACTCTTTAATCATTTGTTGATTCACACTAAAATTAGAATTACCAACGAAGAGTTCACCAAGTATTCTACCAAACTTACCTTTGTCATGAGATACTAATTGAACTTCTTGTCCATCTAATAATTTTTTAAGATGTGCTTTACTTGCTTTACCATAAAACTTTTCTTCTAAATTACGAGTTCTAGATTCAGGAGTATCAATACCCATCATTCTGACTCTTTGTTTTTTATAAATCATACCAAAGCCTAAGTCAATATCTACATCGACTGTATCTCCATCTACGATTCTTGTTACATAAACTTTATATCTGTACATTTTTTCTCCTACTTATAAAATAAATGATTATCAATTAAAACTGTATGCTCTAATTGACTTGCCCAATAAGGATTAACCTTATCATTATGATACCAAAGTGAACCTTCAGTAATGTCTGGATATTTGCCAGACAATACCATATCTGCTACTCTGATTGAATTTAACCATGTAATTGAATCAACAGGTTCATCTGATTTGCCATCACAGAACCAACTAAATTGACATTGATTTCGTATTGGAACTTCTTCTCCTTTCCAATTAATTCTCATTTTTGCCTGATATACTACTCCACAAATTGTTTCTGGGAATTGTAAATCCTCAACTCTATTTATTACAACATGACTTACAGCTATCTGACCAGCAAAACTTTGATTTGCTGATTCAAAATAAATGTTTTGTGCTAAACAATATCTTGCTTCGTCATATTCATCTTGTGATGCTTGTAATGTAGATGGTAATAAAAGTAATCCCATCAATAATGCTCCAAATGCCATTCCGCCTAGAAATGCTTTAAACATATTTAATCCTGTATATTTTACCTGCTCATCAACAGCCTTTCCAAATTTACTCATAAGTTATTTTTAAAAACGAAATCAATCGCTCTTTCTGCCTCCTTTTCAAAATCACGTTTAGAATACCAATTGCCAGTATCATTATCCAAATCACGACAGAGATATTCAATCTCTTTTGAAGTAATAGGATAACCTTTTGACATTGCATTACCTGCTGTAGTTAGCATGATTTGATACATTTTTGCATACCAACCTGTACTAGTAATACCTTTATATTCATCAATTTGTTTTTTGTTTACAAATGGACAATCGCGATATGATGTCCAAGAAAAGTTTTTATTATTTAATTGATTGCGTTTTCTTTCCAATAGTGCTTCTTGTATTGCTGGTGGAAATCTATCGAACATTGTTTGATTAGGTTTGACATATGGATGTTTCTCCATAAGCGACATAGGATCCATTGTTTCACCATTATGTGAGAATATAAAATTAAAACTATTCTTATATTTAGCTGGTACATAATACATACGACTTAGATCTTTTGTTTGAGCATCAGCAATATCGCCAATTTCTTTATTCAGTGCAAACCAAAAATGTTTAATATCATCTTTACCAACGCTTTGTGTTAAGGGAAAGACTAAACGAAACTTGGGATTCTCAACTGTTGATGAAGCAGTTGAATAACAAACATATCGATATTGAGAGTATTTCTCTTCGATGTCATGCATTCTTCCTTTAAAATCATCTATATCAAGAATCCCAAAGCCGCCCCAAGCAAGGACGTTATCATTAGCCCGTGTTGTATCGGGGATATATACTGCAGGACTAATTAGTGGAGCATCCTTTTTCGTAGGATACTTTGTTGATTCAGATAGTTTATATAATACTTGTTCAAACTCATCAAAGGACTCATAGTCCATTCGTTTTTCTGTTTTATTATCGTATATACTATCGAATATTGTTAAGCTTACCATGATTTCCTTCGTGTGAAGGAGCCTCCCAACCTTCTGGCTTAATTAAGTCTGGCAATCCAAGTGGATTTGGTCTTGATTCTTTTACACCAACTTCTTTTGATAAGTTTGCTTTTAAAACTTCGTCCCATGCTTTATATGGATCAACGCCAAATGCGTCAAGTGTACCAATTGCTACAACACAAAGATCGATAAGACCATCAACTATTTCTTCAGCATCATTATTCGTAAGTGCTGCTTCAGTTTCCATAAGTTCTTCTCTTACAAATTTAATTCTGAATGAAAGATATTCAAAAAGCTTTTCTTTATTGTTTTGATTATCATGAATCCATTTATGAACGCCATACTTGTCTTGCATATCAATTATATCTTTTACCCAGTTATTACTCATTCAGTCTCTCCATTTACTATTAGATCTACTTCGCCAGAAACATGTTCTGCTCCTAGTTGTTTTGTTATTTCAATTAATTGTGGTAATATCATTTTTGCTTTTGGATATGTTAATTCTCTAAAATTCTTTAAAACATAATTGTGTTGATTATCTCTAGATAACTGAGCTTCAACCCATTTATATCTATATCCAAAATTATCATTCATTTCGTTGTGTAGATGCTTTTCCAAATTAACAGCTGTCTTAGCTTGCACACTATCCGGATCAGATGGTGTAATAACATATCTAACTCTTAAATCTTCCATTGTAATTTGACCAGACGATAAAATCATTTTAATTGGATGTGCACCTTTAGGAGCAATTACTGCTCTTGTTCTATCTATTATGTTTCTTTTTGCTGTACCAATATATCCAATGTCTTTATGAATTAGATCATCACCAATAGTTTCTATATCTTTAACATGTGCCCATTGGTAACAACCATGAATGCTATTACCTGTTGGTTCAGATGGTCCAGAAAATTTACCCCATTTTTTAACAAGCTTTTTATATTCTGGATTTGACATAGTTGGAACATCTTCAGCGGTAATCCAATCTGTGACATGTATAACTTTATTTATCATGTGACTATCTTTTTATTTGGTGTGACAATTCCTGAATTCATACTTCTTACTTGATCTTGTAAATCATCAGCTGGTTCAACCATAAACATTACAAATCTTTTATCGATTGTAACTCCATTATTAGCTTTTGTATAAGCCATGAATGGCATCATTCCTATTCTACCTTCTCCAGCTGGAATAAGTGTATAACCATCTTTAATTGTAATAAGGTTTTCAGTCTCAGTGACTGTACCAATTACTTCCTCACCTGAGGATAATCTTACTAATTGCATTATTTTCTCCATATATAGTACTATTATACCATGTTCTGGTCATTTTGTACAGTGTTATTTCCAATTAATTTCATCTAATTGTCCATGAAATCCTTGCTTTACTTTCATAGGAAAGAACTCTGCTAGCATCTCAATATCTCCATGATCGTAGTTTAATTTAGGCAATATTGCCTCTTTCTTTTTTACAATAACAGATATATCATATCCATATTGTTTTACACTTGCTTCACTACAATCAAAACCAGCAAGTATTAAATTATATAGTAATAATCCACCATTCCATAATGAAACATGTCCACCAACAATATTGTGTCTAAGTGGTGGAACAGATATTGCAAGAATTCCATTTGTATCTAATAAATGAAAAATCTTACTTAGAAAATGATGAACATTAAGTTGATGCTCTAATGTATGTGCACACCATATACAATCAAAATTTCTATCAAAGTCGATTGTATTAAAATCACCTTGATAATCTGATTCGAGTATATCTGTTGTATAAACTTTTTTACCTCTTTCTTTAAACATATTAGAAAACTTTCCATCACCTGCACCAACATCAAGTACTGAATTAAATTGAAAATCTGTTACTAACTTTTCAAAGGTGAGTAAACTTCTCATCCGAAAAAATCCTCCAAGCTTGCGACCTCTTTCGATGTCCAACCAACAGCATCTAGAATTGGCTCAATTGGATCGAGGAAAGTCTTTTGGAACTGTAGCTCATGATCAATATAATTATGTAGTCCAAACTCTTCTGGCAGATAGTCTGGAAAAGCAATTACATTCTCATGAATAGTATTTGGTTTGCGTAGATAAAGAAACTTAATTTTATCTCCATTGTTAATCATTGTGTATTTTTTCTGTAGTGCTAGATCACCAACCATTTTATTATACATAATGGAACCTCGTACGTGAATTGGTGTACCTTTTTTATAGATTGTATCTCTTGACTGAAATTCACGAACTTTACTGACTCCACGAGGAAAAGCAATCTGATCTGGTGGTAGAGTCTTGAAATGATTTTTAAATTGTTCGATTGCTGCTTGAACTGAAGCTTCATCTTTCTGCATAATAACTTTAAAGATCTCTTTTAGAGCTTCACGACATGGAGCTGGAGTTGAAGACTTAATTGCTTCAATACCCATAATCTTTTGTTTTGGTTCACGATATCTTACACCCTCGTTATCGTGCACATTTAGAATATATCTTTTCTTTGCTGTCCAGAGACCACGATCTGCAATGGCTTCTCGTTTCATAACCATACGATTATCTACACCACCAAGTATATTATATAAGTCAGCATATGATTTCTCAAGTTCTGGCTCTAGAGCATCCTGGCATATTTTATCAAGAAAGTCAATTGTATTATTTGGTTTGAATTGATTTACTAAATCATCTAGGCCTACATACAATGAGTCAGTGTCGATTGCAACAATATAGTCTTTCCATTTTGTGTTTTTGAGTACACGATTAAGATAGGAGTTGAGAGCATATTCGGCCCATCGAATTGTAAGCTGTCCTGTAAGGGTAATGGCTTCTGCGATTCGTTGATCGAAAAAGCGAAAGTAACGATTACCCATAGCACCGTAAAGAGAGTTAAGAAGAATCTTAATTGCCATTTGTCTATTCTCGGCAATTGCAATATTCCTTTCAATATTGTATAATTCTTGTTTGTCGTTTTTATCTACCTTCTGCAATTCTTTTTGTGCAGTAATCATTTCTTGTTTTATACCAACACGTTCTTTATACATCTCATCGATAATGAATGGAATAATACCAGGCTTATCAGTATTGAAATACTGCCCGTTCGCGGCAAGAGCTTTGCCACGATTATCAGGTCTTACGGATTTAGTTAGAACTTCTTCAATATCAAAGTTAGTTACCTCGCCATTTGCAATAGTCTCAGGCGACATATTGTATTGCATAATAATAGAAGGATAAAGAGAGTTTAAGTCGAATGATACAATATTATCATGAATTCCAACATGTGGATCTTTAACAAAGCCACCTGGATAAGCAGATTTAGTTTTATCTTCAATGAATGGTACAACAATTTTATTTTTATATAGTCTTCGATAGATAATTGTATCCCAAATCAAAGTAGTACCGAATGTGTCGTTGTAATTAACACCGCCTTTATATGCCATTGTCACACAAAGCGTAATGAGTCCAAGTTTATCTTCGAGTCTGTCAACCAACTCTACGTCTTTAATATTATAATCAATAAACTTTTGATGATTGTATTTGTATAGTGTATGAAGATTAGAATACTCGTCATAGCTAAGTTTCTTTTCGCCAAGAACTACATTTGCAATATGATCGAGTTTATATGATTCTTGTGCACCGTATGAATAGCCAAACTTTTTAAATAGGTCAAGGTAATCTAGTTGAGATATACCTTTGAGATCATAAGCAGTTTGAGTTCTACCCATTGTTGTTACATCTCTTCGATCAATAAGTCCCCAAGGGCTAAGTCTTTTTGTATAAACATCACCAAGCATACGATTAATACGATTGACAAGATATGGAATATCAAAGAAACGAATGTTCCAGCCAGTTACAACATCTGGACTGTGATTATTCCAATGAGTAATAAAATTAATAAGTAAGTCGTCTTCACGCTCAAACTTACGATATATGACCATATGATCTTTCATATAAGATTGTTCAGTATCATAATCGCCTAATCCCCAAATGAAGTAGGTATTACTAATATTATTCTTAAGAGCGATTGATATGATTTTATGATCAGCTTTATCTGGCTCTGGGAATCCATCGTCTGATGCAACCTCGATATCGATGGTTGTTACATTAATTAGATTACGATTAAATTCAATATTGCCAGGATAGTAATCGTTAATAAAGGCAGGAATATACTTAGTGTTTCCATATATTTGTTTACCTGCGACATGTTTATTTGCTGTCACATATTCGTTTGCTGAACGCATTGAGTCAAATCTTTTACCAGCATTTGCAATACCTACAGGACTACCATCAAG
>Ga0070746_10000951_pt1 | contig 17391 bp, 3 predicted proteins | sample VirMetDEL_Mar_21_FD_77016 | JGI IMG/M metagenome (GOLD analysis project Ga0070746, IMG submission 77016) | Aqueous microbial communities from the Delaware River and Bay under freshwater to marine salinity gradient to study organic matter... | ecosystem: Environmental > Aquatic > Marine > Coastal...
AGATATAATTTACAATGGCACAAGATAAAAAAGTTTTTACGGGTGGGATGGATAAAGATTCTGATCCTCGCCTTATCAAGCAAGGTGATTACAGAGACGCTTTAAACATAAGAAGTGTATCATCATCAGATTCTACAACAGGTTCTGTTGAAAACATAGAGGGTAACACTTTAGTAGATTATAATTTTATTACTGAGAACAATCAGTATATGAATGTAGAATCAGTCGTAGGCGTTAACGGTACAGACGTTCTTATAGACGATGTTCAACCTGATCTTATAAACTTATCTCAAACTGTAATTTTTTCAGGAATGGAATCATTAGATTTTCCATCCAGTTTTACAATTGGTTACACTAGTTCTAGTGATTCTGATCCTACTTATATTAATACCTCTTACACTTCTTGGTTTGGAAATAATCAATTTACCTCTACTTCAAACACACTTTATGATCTATTTGGACCAGGAGGGTCTTTTTCTTCTTTTAACGTAATAGATCATAATACAGGTCTTATTTTAAATATAAGTGCTTCAGTAGATTTTTTACCTGATGATTTATTTGATGGTTCAAATGAATTTGCAGTAACTTTTACATCTAATCAACCTGGAGGTGTATTCAATATAGTTATAAGGTCTGGATTAAACTCTCCTTATAACTCAGATTATGGTTCAGGAGCATATTTTTTAGATGAAGAATATACTGATGATATTTCAAATTATTACGTTGGAAATCATACTATAATTAATAGTTTTATCGGGTTTTCGCAATCTGATAACGATACCAATGTAGATGATGAAGGGACTGTATTTGGTTCTGGCCCTGGAGTAACTGTTATAGGAGGGGGTATAATAGACTTGGTTATTGAAGGAGAACAACCAGAAACTTATCCTGGTGATCCTGAGATTACTAATCCTAATACAGATGAAGTTACAACTGGTGGTGTTAATATATATACTTACGGTATAACTGGCGGAGATGGTACCTCTGGTGATGATTATGTTATATTAGAATTTTTTGATTTAACTGATTCAACCGATAAATTTAACTCTGGTGGTGAGTTTGAATTTGGTCCATCTCAAGATAGTATACCTAAGTTTTTTAATGACGCTATATCTAATGATAAATTTAATGAAGTAATTATAGAAGGGGGTAATGGTAGTACTACTGAGTTGTCAAGTATTACAGCTAACTTTGTTGAAAATACAAAACTTGGTGGTAAATCTTCTACCTTGGGTAGAAACAACCCAGATGCTATTTCATACTCTCAGTTAGAATTTTATTTTAATAGTGAAGAAGTTTCAGAAGGTGATGGTTTTAGTATTAATGAGGGTACTTTAACTTTCAGTGGAGGAGAGGTAAAAGCTTTAAATACTTACAGTCTTAGTGCAAATATAATAGAGGGAAAAAACTTTAAGTTAGATTTAACGGTATCAGGATTGCCATCTGACAATAGTTTTACTGTCAATGTAGGTAATGACACATTTGGTACAATAAGTACTGATGGGATTCATAGTATTCCTATAAACGATCCTAACAATTCCTCTGTTATATTTTTACAGTTTGACAAAGATTTTGCATCTTCTGACACTCTTACTTTAACAAATGTTAGATTATTTTTAGAAAATGAGCAAGTAGATAGTCTAACTATTAGGTTAGCTTCACCAAATTTAACAAGGTTTAAATTAGCTTTTGCGTCAAGTGAAGCTGAGTTAAGAAATGATTTAGTAGCTGGAAACCCAGTTACTACATTACCATCTTGGTATAATGGCACTTCAATAAAACTTATTAATAGATCTGCTGGGATAACTGATTTGTCTTCAGTTGATACTAATTATCAAGAGTTGTTATCTGAGCTAGATGAAGCTAATACTCGAATAGAAACCTTAGAAGCACAAATAGAGTTAATAACAGAAGAATATAATAATCAAATAGATATACTAAAGAAACAACTGGATATAGCTAATTCAAGTTTAGCTCAAGTTCAAGAAGAGTTAGATAAAGCAGTTAATTTAGTAGATGTTCTTAGACGTGAAAATGACACCCTTAATGAGTCTCAAAGACAGTTACAATCTGTTATAACAAACTTTATAATAGAGTCCTCAGATCCAAAACCAGATGTACTTGTTAATCTTTATGCTGGAAATATAGACGCTATAAATGAGTCACTTAATCTAATAGCTGCAGATTTGGCTAACATAAGTACAACTACTATTGTCGATCCTGATCTTCAAGATAAAATAGATGATTTAACATTAGAAAATGAAAACTTAAAAACTGAGTTAGATGAGTTATCGAATATAATTATTAACGAAAACGATACAGAGATAAGTTTAATTCAAGCTGCAACTAATCTTCAATCTACAAACGGTAGTCTAAATAATGAGCTCTCTGAAATTAAAGCTAGCATAAATCTTGCATTGTTTGGTGATCCATCTAATGAAGCTGATACAGGTTTGTATGGTCAATTACAATTTGCAGGCCCAGAATCTGTATTTACTTTAAATAGTCTTGGTTCAGCAATTTCTTATGCTCTTAGCAGCCAAGGATCTCAGTATGAGTCTCAAATCTCTGGTCTTGAAACTGATTTATCTAATGCTGTATCTGCAGCAACTCAGGCTGCTATTGACGCTGCATTCGCAGATGGTGCTTCTTCAGTAGATATTACTTCAGATAACCAAGCTGTTATTGCTGCTGCTTACGCAGATGGTGTTTCTTCAGTTTCAGTTTTCACTCAAGAAGATTTTGATGCTGCTATAGATAAGGCTACTGCTGATGTAAATTCTGCACAAGATGCAGTTAATGATGCTCAAGCAGATTTAGAAGCTGCTGAGGAGACATTAGAAAATGTTATTGCACAATTTGGCAATGATTTTCCAAGTGTTTCTACTCTTGAAACAAATATAGAAAGTGCTACTACTGCCCTTGCAGCTGCTAAGTTACAACTTAATATAAATCAAGCTTTTTTTAATGGTGTGCAGTCTGGTTCGCAAGGTGCTTCTGATTCAAATCTTGACGCATACAATGATGGTGCTGCCTCTATAATTGGAATTATAACTGGAGAGACAGTTGATTCAAGTGCTGAAGGTTTTGATGCTATTGTTGAGATTAATAATTTTATTGATATTGCTACTGCAGCAGCTGCTGCATCTGCTGGTCAAGATAATATAAGTGCTGAAACTATATCTAGTATTCAAGATTTATTAACTCAAGTTAACAGTGCTAATTCTATTTTACAAGACACAATAGCTTCTTTTAACAGTCAAGTAGATATAACTTCAGTAGAGCTTATTCCAGACTCAACTCTTAACACACCTATTACTTTAACTCAATCAGGGCTAGGCATTCCAGGTTCTACTCAAACTTTTTTCTCTCAATCTGATGGTGCTATTAGATTTGATACAGATATTGATGCATTTCAAGGGTTTGCTAAAGCTACAATATCAACAAACATTACCATACCTAAAGATAGGGTTCAGGACCTTAGGCTAATTATTAATGTTCCTGAATGTAATTATCCATTTAGTATTTCAGTTGATTTTGAAGATGGTGTTAGTGCTTTAAATTTTGGAGGTTCGCCAACAATTTCAAAAGGTCAAACTGGTGTTTTTCTATTAGAACCATATATGTCTACAAATTCCACTGGTAACGATATAGTTAACGCAAAAGTTTCAATTATTGTTGATCAATTTCTTGCAATAGATACTTTCACCATAGAAAGCATGTCTATATCGTACGCTGAAAATGTTTCAGGACTTACTGAATCTTTTTTACAAGATTTACAAAGTAATTTATCTAACCTTCAAGAGGATGTTGAGGTTGTAGATGAGACTGCGGAAATTGTTATAACAGATTTATCTTCTGGTCTTGAGTTTATTAGTGGGAAAATACAAGAGTATACAAATTTATTAACTGAATTTAACGCTTCTTCTGCTTTACTTGAAGATTCTATAAATTCTGCTATTAACGAGTTAGGACTTACAAGTGTTATAGATCAATTTTATATAGATCAGGTAACAAATTCCTTTGAAACTAACCAATTTAATCTTGATGAAGAGTTAGGTTCTTTAAATAGTTTTACAGGTTATGTTCAAAATGTGATTGATAATTCACAACATGATATTAACTTTGAAAACCAGGATCTTGGTGTAAAATTTAATGTTAGCATAGATAGAGCCATTGCAGTAACTGGAAATTATTCTAATTACCCTACGGGAATAGGACAGCAAAGTTATTCAACAGGTTATTATAAGCTTATTTTAAAAAATCCTGACCTCTACGGTTCTGAAAATAACGAACACAACATATTTAATAATAACGACAGAGTTTATACTCATAATTTTGGGACTATTTGTCAACTCGATCATTTTGATTCTGATAATAGAAAAAATCTTCAAGGTACTTTTGATTTTTGGGATAGTGTAGACTCTAAAGATGGTGCTCCGTTTCAAAATATTGTAAAAAATACTATAAAAAAAGCCTATCTATATCATAACAATGTAGAGGGAACTACTGATCAGGTGTTTGGTGGTGGTGCTGGAACTGAAAATTATGACTCCACTACGGGCTACCTTTTAAATCCTGGATCTTATTATTACGAAATAATTATTGGAGGAGAGCTGATACCAGTAATTGTAGATTTTAATTCTGGTTCTGGAGTAGATTATACAAATTATGCAGTATTAAATGTTTCTGCTAACTTATTAAACCCTATTGGTAATGCAATCCAGGTGTCAACTTTCCAAAGTAATAATCTTAATAGCGGTGATATATATTCGTCAAATATAAGTAGTGGTCTCGATGTTAGTTGGGAGGCTTCAGCAAATAATACTTCTGAGTTTAGTATTCATGTTTTGGACCCCAGACCTGGATGGCAACTTGAACTAGTTCAATACAGATATGATGAAAGTTTTAGGGATGCTGAAGATCTTAATCATGATTATAGTAAAAGAGTGATTAGATATACTCAGGGTGTTAACGAAGAATTTGTAGCATTTAAAGACTTTACAAATCTAATAAAAGATAATGTTGATGTCGTGATGGATGAAGATATTAATCTTTTTTGTACGATAACTGATTTAAATGTTAGAGATATACCACAACCACAGCAGTCAGGCACTGTAGAAGGATTTGTTAGGGCAGCATCTTCTGATAATTACAACTCTTATAGTTTAAATGTTCCATCAACGATACCATCTTCAGATTCTGACATTATAATAAATAAATCTATAGATAAGAGCCCTACTATAACAAAGGGTGTTAGAAGGTATATTTACAACTCAATATTAAATAAAAACAGATCTATTAGTTTGGCTAGTGAAGATTTTGTTTGTATTGGTTCTTATGAAGACAAGCCTTTAAGTAGAATATATTACTTTGTTCATGATACCTCTGTAAACAACTTTGATTGTATATTAGAGTATAACTTAGCACTAGATAGCATTAAAACTGTATACCAAGATGGTAGGTTAGGTTATAATGGCCAGGTAGAAGCTGTTCTTAACTTTAGTAAGTCTAACTTAATTACAGGTATTAGTAAGATTGATGATATTTTATACTTTACAGACAACCTTAACAGACCTAGAAAAATTAATGTTGAGTTAGGTAAAAATAACGAGGAAAATATTAAAAATTCTCTTAAGATTGAAGATGTCTTCTTCCCTGGTGGACTTGACAGGTCAGCATTTTTATCTTTTGAAGATGAAAAGGTTAGGTCATTTAAAGTCGGTGATAACGTGTTTTCACAGATTGGTGACAACGATCAAATTCAGTTTAATGGTTGGTCTGAAGTTATTGGTATTATTAGAAAAATGTCAAATGATCCTCTAACTGGGTTTACTTTTAACGTTACTAGTGGTAGTAATACAATTACTGCTAGTCAGTCAATACTTAGTGATAATACTTTAGCTGAAGGAGAGTTTATTGGGATTATGGATAATGATAGTTTTCCTAGATTCTTTAAGGTTACAAACATAGTTGCATCTACAATAACAGTTGAAGCACCACCTAACTTTACAGCATCAGCTGCAAAGCCTTTAAATATATTAGTAAACGGTATAGAGACAAGTATAGGAGGTTTATTAACTAATTGTCCTTTTGAGTCTGGTGCTATAGCTTCAGGTATTTTAATGCAGGCAGATCCTGATGATGCTTACTCACCTTTAATTAGCTTTGGTAAATATCACGATAAAGTAAAATATTTAGACGCTGTTAAACACCAACCTGAGTTAAGACCTCAAACTGAATTGTCTTTTGATGATTCTGGTAAGAATAACATATTAGATAATTTATTTCAGTTTAAATACAGGTATATACACTATGATAATGAAAACACTTCCTATAGCGGTATATCTGATATAAACCCAGACACTATATTTTTAAGAAACAGTCCTTTAAAATATACTGACTATCAAGGCGTTAAAAACATTGTTAATGTAGAATATTTTGATTCTATATCTGATGTTAAAAAAATAGAGATAGTAGCTAGAACAGGAAACGATGGTGAGTTTGTTTTGGTAGATACTGTTCAAAACAACTTTACTAGTTATCTAAAAGAGATTAAGAATAGTGTTATATCAGATCCTGCTTTTTACTTTGACATCCCTAAGTCTATAATTAAGTTTAAGAATAATGGTGTTTATCCTTTTATAGATAGATCTGACTCTAATAAACTATTTGACTCTGTGCCTAAGCTTGCTAAAGCACAAACAATGTTATCTAATAATAGAATTGCTTATGGTAACGTAGTTGAAGGATTTGATAATATACCTATGGTAGTTGAAAGTGAGTTTTCAACTGAAGGCAACCCTGTTATTAACACGTCTACTATAAGTATTAACGCTTTTACTGAAAGCAGTAATTCCAATCAAGTTACTACTGTAACTTCAGGTAGTGGAAGTGACCCAAATTCAGCTGCTAATAACCACCCTATAGCTCAAGCTATTGAAAATATAGATGATCCCTCAATAACCAGCTGGGGTACTGGTGGTGGTGCTAAGTGTAGGGTTAGTCTTTTTATAGACCTAGAGGGAATTAATCTTGATGACGAGCAGACTCAATCTATATCTATATTTTTAGGTTGGGGCATAAAAAGAGAGCAAAATTGGATTTCTGGGGGTGAAACATTTTATAGATCTGGTAGACTTTCAATGAATGTTAACCTTACTGGGTTAACCACAATAAATCAGGTTAGGCAGGCAATTATAACTAAATTTGATAACGGTGGTTATGAGGGAGGAGCAAGTGTATCTTCATCTAGTATTAGTAACGCTAATGCTTCAGGCTTAGATAATTTAAGTATAACAGTTAGTGGGAGCAATCAGTTAAAAGTAAAATGGACATGTAAGCCAAATAATCAAGGTACAAACGCAGCAAATGGTGATTCACAAGGTGGTGTAGGTGGTTGGGCTACCTCTCATAATGGTTTCAGGTATGTTAGATCTGAGATTAATGTTGCTTATTCGCAAGGATCTGCATCAATCAACTCTTTTAAATCAGGTGCTTTTCATGACTTTGGCATAGCTTACTTTGACGAAACAAACAGATGTTCTTTTGTAAACGTAGCTCCTGATTTTGGAAATGAAGTAACACTGCAAGAAGGTTTTGGAACGACTGCGATTAATCCTAACTTAAATGGTAGTAGATGTTACAATCCTTTTATCACTGAGTCGGGGACACTATCTGGTCAGTCTTCAGATGTTACTTTTAACATATATAACAAACCTCCTAAGTGGGCTACTCATTATCAAATGCTTTACGCTGGTAACACTTCTGTTGGAGAGTTTATACAAGTTACAATAGCTAAAACTGCTGCTGGAGCTAACAATGACACTCAAATGTATTTAGGTTTAGAGTCTTTAAAGGCAGAAGATTTAGGTTATATAAATTCTTCAGGTGCTTTAATAGATTTTGATGTTGTAAAAGGTGATAGAATTAGGTTTATTAGCTGTGAGAAAGATAGTGAGAGACAGCTATTTAGTCAATATTTAGATTTTGAAATTACAGGATTTGATCTTCACGATTCAGAAAACCAAATATCAGAATCAGAAGATGGAAACGGATTTTATTTAAGAATTGCTAACCCAGCAGATAGTGGTGACGATGTTCAGCTTGAAAATGGTGATTCTGTAAGTATATCTCATACAGGGTTCTCTCTTTCTACTAGTGGTTACAATAAACTTATAGCTGAGATATACAGACCTAGATTAAGCCAAGAAGAAGATAACTTGGTTTATTACGAGATTGGAAATAAAATTGAAATTGGTAATCCTGGCGAGGTAAGTAGGTATCATGCAGGTCAAGTAAATCAAGTTGCTGAATATTTTTACGATAAAGATGTAAATACAGAAGTTTCTTTAACCCCTGCCACAATAGTTTTAGAGGGTGGAGATGTTTATTTGAAATCTAGATCTATGTATACTGAATCAGGTGGAGCTAACTCACAGACGTTTGCCTGTGAAGACTACTTCTTAAATGATTTTCATAAAACTAACCACTACGATAAAGGTCGTATAAATGTAGTTAATAATAACTCAGAAGAAAGAAGACTTAAAGCTTCTATATTCTTCTCTGAGCCTTACGTAAGCACAGGTGCTATAAATGGTTTAAGTAACTTCAACTTAGCAAACATTCCTTACTTTGATTACAACAAAGACTTTGGGTCTATTCAATATTTAAGTAACCAAAACAATGACTTAATTATATTTCATGAAAGTAAGGTTGGTAGAGTTTTAGTAGGTAAAGACATACTTAATACAGCTTCAGGAGAGGGTCTAGTTTCTTTATCTAATAAGATTATAGGTGATTATGCTATGGTTTATTCAGGTCAATATGGCTGTAGTTTAAATCCTGAGTCTATAGTGAAACAAGGTAACGTATTCTATTTTACAGACATACAAAGAGGCTCTGTTCTTAGACTATCTAATGATGGCATTACAGTTATATCTGAAAATGGTATGAAGGATTACTTTAGAGACCTTGGTGAAATGTTCTTAAAGTATAACCCAGAATACAGTAACGATTTGGAGTTTACCCCTTCTATTGTTGGTGGCTATGACCCTAAGTATAATGAGTATATAGTAACATTTCCTTCAATAGTTAGTAATCCAGACTCTGGCTACACAAGTGAAACCTATGTTTGGAGTGATAGTATTGACAGTTGGGATGAAATAACAACTAAACCTGAAAACGCTTTTGATGATAAAGTTGTTATATTTAATCCTGTTACTGTAGCTTTTAGTGAAGAATCAAATAGATGGACATCGTTCTACTCTTATATTCCTGAGTATTACTCTAAAGTTAACAGACAGTTTATTACCTTCAAGCAGGGTAGACTATACAGGCATAACGACTCAGATAAGTACTCTAGAAGTAGTCAGGCTTTCAATAAGTTTTACGGTAACAACAACTTGTCGTATATTGACTTTGTGTTTAACGCAGAGCCTTCATCTATTAAGACTTATAATGCTATAGCACTAGAGAGTGATACAAAATTTATTACAGGTTTGTTCTCTAATATGGGTCAGCACTATGGTGGTTATGATGAAGTTATAACTACAAACATTGCTTTTAAAAAGGTTAAAGGTAAGTGTAGTAATATTTCGGTTAATTCTCCTTTTGAAATACAAGGTATAGATACTAAATTTTATGAAGATGTATCTCCAGGTGATTTAATTAAAGTTATTGGAAACGCATCTGAAGAGCAGCACATAGTATCTAAAATAATATCAAACACTTTAATAGAGGTTGAAGAAGAGGTAAGTTTTAGCTTGAATAATAACACCATGTTAGTTATTGACTATAAAACCAAGGAGGGTATACAGTATGCTGATATTCCGTTCTGCACATCTGATGTGGAATCTAAAGGGGATAAATTTAATTTTGGTGACGGATCAGATATACAGGGTGTTGGTGTAGTTTCAGGGTTAGATGATGATAATATAAACTTGTCTATTATTACAAAACTAACATCTTCAAATCTTAACAAAATAATATCACCAAGTGATATGATTAATGGAGCAAGATATGTTATAATATACGTAGCTGAAGGAGAAGGGGATTTAATTGGTGCTTCTGACTCATCTTATGGGTTTAATGAACCATCTGTAGGTAGTGTTATAACACATAATGGTTCTAACTCAGCTACAGGTAGCTTAGTTGTGGGTGATAATCTTAGACTGTACATTAAAATACTTAATGGAGATACTTTGTTTTTAGGATACCCATACTATATAGATGATTCTGGTACTTTTAATGGAGATGAAGCAACTAAGATACTTATCGCTGGGAGCTACTCCTACGACCCTAGCTTTGATGGAGGCTTTTTATTCATGACTAAAACAGGTTCTGTAGAAGGTGAGAGAATGAAGGGTAGTTATATGAGAGCTATATTGGCCACTAACAATAACCAGTCTAAAAAGAAGTTTAATCTTTACGCTGTAAACGCAGACGTAGACAAGAGTGAGCTTAGTAATAGATAATAAAAAAAATTTAGTACATTTGTAAAAATTCAAATTAATGACACGTAGAGTAAAACCCAAGATAAAGTATAACAAGAAAAAGAAAACACCTAAAGCATTTGCTGGAGCTGCAACAGCAGCTATTGGTTTAGGAAAAGCTATATACGGTGGCATACAAGCTAGGAAAGCTAAAAAGGCTGAGAAAGGTTTTGATAAAAGCAGACTAGAGACTAAAGTTAGTTCAGCTACTCAAAAGATGGCTGATCAGCCTATAGATCAAAATTACATAAATCAAATGCAACAACAGCAGGCTGCCGATAGAGCATCTGCTATGGGTGCTTTAGCCAAAGATCCTAGAAACGCTTTAGCAGGAGTACAAGCTTTAGAAGCTCAAGCTGGAAAGCAAAGAACAGAACTCATGGGTATGCAGCAGGAAGCTAAAACTAAAGCTATGCAAAATTTAGCTGCAGAGCAAAAAGCTGTTGGTCAAAGAAAGGCTGATATAGCTGGTCAAGAGCTTTCAGGCATAAGATCTGAAAAAGCTGCAGGTACTCAGAATTTATTTGGTGGTATTGAAGATATAGCTGGTGGTATTGGTCAAATGAAAAAAGGTGGTAAAATTGATTCTGAAGAGGGTGGAGTAACACCAGGGAAATTTGATCACGACAGCAACCCTATAGATATGGTTAAGGATGGTGAGAAGATTGGTGAGGCTACAGGTGGAGAACTTATACTACCTCCTGATGATGTCCAAGAAATTAGAATGGCTTTAGATAAAGGAGATAAAGAATCTGCATTTGAACTTATGGAAAGACTAGTTGCTAAATACGATAGTAACGTTATAGGTGATGATGATGATGATAGTGAAGCCCAAGAGGGTGCTAAAATGCAAGACCCTACTGTACCACCTTTAAATCAAGATAGAGCTCAGGAAATCGTAAAAGTCATGAAAGGTAACGCTGACCAAGTTAGAAACGTTGGAGAGCTTCCTTTTGATCAGGACCCAACAAATCCTGCTGGACTTGTTAAGTACATTGGTGATAAGCTTTCTTTTGATATAGATTCAACAAGTAAAGCTGAGATTGAGTTTATTAAAAACTATAGAGATTTTCTTATTAAAGAAAAAGGAAGAGCTGACGCACCTAAGAAAGAAATGATGGGGGGTGGATATTTAGCTAAAGTAAAAGCTAGAATGGGCTCTTACATAAAATCAAAAATGTAAAACATGGCTGGAGAAGGTTTATTTTTTACTGGGGTTGTTTTAAAGAATAACCGTAATCTTATACAGGAAGAGAATGCTAGAAGGCGTTTAGATCTTTTAGAAGAGCAAATTAACACGCAAAAACAAAACGCTGCTGATAGAAGATCTAAAGATAGACAAGAGGGTATTAAAAAGTCTTCTGCAGAAGCTGATTTTACTGGTATCTCTGATGATAGAATAAAGTCGGAAATAATTAATAGAGCATCTGAGTATAATAATTTTGTTGCAAATAATTATGATAGTCAAGATCCTTTAGTTCAGTCTAAAATACAGAGTAAAAGAGACGAATTAAAACTATTTACAGAGTACGGTAAGAGTCTTGATACTAAAATAACTAAGTATGATCCTTTGAATCCAGACGCTGCCTCTTTAAGGTATCAAAATGATGATGAGGGAAACAATATGATTGAGCTAAACAAGGCTAATATTTTTCAAGAGTTTCAAGACGGGACATTTGATCTAAAAAGTAGAATTGCTTCATTTGAAAATGATTTTGACGGTCAGGTTATACAGGATGAAACTACCCCTGGATACATGGCTGATATAGAAAGCATGAAGTCTGAATCTTTTGTTGGAGCTGATGGTAATACATATAAGGGCTTACCTCCAGGATCTAAGAAAGACTTTTTAAATACTTTTGAAAGAAATCACTTAATAAATCCTAATACAGGAACTTTTGCATCTACTCAAGCTCAAAAAGATTACATGACCAATGAAAGATTTAGTATAGGTGGTGAGGTTTATGATGGTATAGGTGCCTACTTGTTAGAAAAAGAAGGGATTAAAGATGATCCGTCTCCAGAAGAAAGAGAAAGATTTGATCCTAAGTCTGGAGGACTTTTTGATGAAAAACTTCACACTGATTACGTTAAATATCTTGGTGAAAAAATATGGGAAAGAGAGACAGCGAATACAAATACAATGTTAACTAAAAAAGCTACTGGAGATTCTCAAGAAGTTTCAGATAGATTTGTTAACACATTTAACGCTCCTTCTGAAGCTGAGGATATAGGTGGTGTAAACGTAAAAGTTGGATCTAATTTTAGAGTGACTGGACCAGCGTCAACTGGGGCTGAAAGAGGTCAATTTATACCTGTATCTTTTAATCAAGTGATGGGAGTTGAGGCTCAAGGTAGGGTTAAAGATTTAACTACAGATTTAAAAGAAAATTCTGGTGCTACAATTGATGGAAGAATTGTTGGTGTAGGTCAAGAAAATGAAACCAACAGAGGTATTGTAATATTACAGGCTGGACCAGAAGATGATTCTTTTAGATTTGTTGTTCCTATACAAGTAGCAGAACAAGCTATTATAAAAAATTATAAGGACGGTAGCTTCGCAAGAGAGTTATTAAAGTATGATGCAAATTTGCAAAATCCTGGAAGTTTTGACGGGGATAAATTATTTGAATAAAAATAATGGACAAATTAGAACAACTGTATAACCTTTACGTTGATAAAGGTATATTATCATCGCAAACAACGTTAGATCAATTTAAGCAATCAGATCTTGATATTCAAGGTAAGCTTTATGATTTAGGAAAAAACAAAGGTTTGTTTAACACAACAGATCTTAATACATTTCAAAGTGCTTGGGGTGACGTAAAAAAAAAAGATTCTTCTCTATTGCAAGATGCCTTTGCTCCGAAGGATACAAAGGATTCTCAATTTGTTTCGGAAACTACTCAATCTTCATTGGAGGAAAGAGTTCAAAAAAGCGTAGAGGATAGATCTGGATCTATACCTGAACCCAAAAAAAATCCATTAGAACTTAAAAGATCTTTTTACGAAGACAAAGGAATTGACTTTGATAACTTCTTATATTTAAAATCTCAAGAGTCTTCAATAGAAGAAAAGTTAAAAACTACAGATTTTTCTAAAGATGTAGTAGTAAATCCTTTTGCTAAGACAGAATCTTTATTTCAAAAAAGTTTAGTATCAAAAGAGCAGACAGAGCTTAGATCTCAGTTAGACTCTATAAAAAATAAAATAGATGTTGACAGCGATAATATAGCAGAGGCTGAGGTTGATTATTCTAATGCTGTTTTTCAAGATATAGGTAGAAAAGCTAAGTCTACCGCTGAGTTTAATCAGATGATGGAAGATGCTGGTATTGACTTTAACGACATAAGAATGGGTAACTTATCTATAAACATAGATCAAGAACCTGGTCAGTTAAAAGATGTATCTCCAAATGAGTTTCAAAGAATATGGAGGAAGAAGGAAAACATAAACAACTACAATAATAATGACGAGTTAGTAGAGGGTTACACTAAAGCTATATCTGAAGGTATTGATCCTGAGGATGCTAGAAGACAGTTTCCATTTATTGAAGTTCGTATAGGTGAGTCTGGTGTAGATGATCCTATGGCTGACTCTATGAATAAATACCTTACAAGACAAGTTGAGTCTGGTGGTGCTGTTGGTGATTTTTTTGAAACTATACTTGCTGAAACTGTGGGCATAGGAACTGGTGTTGCTGAACAATTAGAAGCAGCTCCTGCAGCTTTAGGATTAAAACCTACGCCTTTAAAAGATGATGATGACTACTCAGATATGTCATCATGGGACTTGTATATGAATGAAGGAGGTTATTACTCTAAAAATCTTCAAGACTACGCAAACACAATAAGGGAGAAGACTCGTATACCTGAGTATGATTCTATAGCTGAGGCTGTAAAAAATGGAGACGTTGATGATGCTTTCTTTCAATTAGGTCTTGGGATAGCATCAACTATCCCTATAACTGCTGCTATGTTTGCCTCTGGTCCAGTAGCAGGATTTGGTTTAGCTACATTATCAAGTGCTGGTAGAAAATCTCTAGAGTTAAAGGAGAGAAGAAAAGCTGGTGCAGATTTAGATAACTGGCAAATAATAACAAGCTCAAACCTATCTGGTATATATGAAGGAGGATTTGAGTTGATTACTCAAAGAATACTTTCAAACGCTATAAAAGTTGGAGGTGGAGCTGGAATAAGAAATTCAAAAGATCTCGTTAAAAGCTATGTTGATGGTATAACAAAATCAGCATTTAAAGAGACAGCCGCAGAAGAAGCTACCTTTGGTTTTACATATCTGACAGATGTTTCTTTGGATGTTCAAGACCCAGAGAGCATTTCTGAGATCGCTGTAAAAGCTTTTGACATTGCAGTCATATCAAGTGTTTTTAGTTCAGGAATGCACCTTAGTGCTAGATCTATATCTGAGTTAAGCAATAACTTTAAAGACTTTGATGAAGGTACAACTGTAAGGCTTACTCAAGAAGATGGGTCTGTAGAAGAAATGTCTAGAGCTAAATTTTTAGCTATGCTAAGGGACCCTAAGGTTGCAGAAAAAGTAATTGATAAAGATATAACATTTGACGTCTCATTAGACTCTAAAGCAAAAGAATCTCTTGACAATATAGTAAATGGTTTTGGTGCACCTGATGCTTTGCAGAAAAGAAAGGCTATGTTTAAAAAAGAGGCTGATGTTGTATCCATATCTAGAAAAATAAAAGATTCAGTTAAAGACCCAGATGTAGGTTTAGTTAACGAGGATGTTTCTAATTTAGCTAAAAGATTAAGCGACTTGAATATTGAAGCTAAAAAATCTAAATATAACGAGAGTGATAAAACTAAGTACGCTAGAAGCGAAGCTAATCAAGTTTTAAAAGATAACAATATAGATATATTAGACGCTGTTGATTCTCAAGACATATCAATGTCTGAAGTTGAAACTACTGTTAATCTTAAAAAAATAAAGCTAACAGAAGATCAATACAATTCTTTAAACAATCAAATTAAAAAAGTTAGATTTAAAAAAGTTAAAGATAAAGAAGGTAGAGATATAGGTAAAGTTAGAACTTTAAAGTCAAAACCTTTCGTTGTTTTGTCTCAGGATAATCCAGGCATAAAAGTAAATGGAGAGACAATTCAAACCTCTAAGGTTACTATAGGTGAGTTTTCATCTGTTAACACAGCAAAAAATGCTATGAGAGAGTTTGAGTCAAGAAAAAGAGCTCTTGATAATGATCAAATGATAGAGAGTGATTTATTCTCTCAAAACAATAAGTTGTTTTTAAAGACAGATAAATCAACTTTAGATCCAATACCAAGAGATGTTATAGAAGGTGACGACTATTTTATACTTACATCAGATCTTGAAAACATAACAGATCAGCAAAGAGAAAAAAGAATGTCTAATTTAATAAATAGATTAGATAAAATGGGTGCTAATTACTACAGAGCAAAAGGTGCTTATAGAGGCTTACCAGAGAGTAGTATTTTAGTTAGCGGTATAAACACAGATCAAGCTTTAAACCTGGGTAGAAACTTTGAGCAAGAGTCTATATTCTCAGCAAAAGATGGTTTAATGTATAGTGATGGAAGTATAACTCCATTAAGTGGATCTTTTATAGAGGGTGTAGATTCTAGAAAAAAAGATGGTTTTACTATACTAAATGTAGACGGGGAAAAAACATCTATACATGCAGGTCTTGATGAGTCTAAGCAAAGTTATGGTAAAAACTTTAACTCTGAAAATATACATAGACTTGACGAGAGTGATCCAAACTACGACTCAGAATTATTAGATGGAATTACTGAAGAAAAAAAGAAAATACTTGGTTCTGCTTTAAATTTAATATCAAGTATAAAAGGTGTTAACATTAATGTTATTAGAAACAATCAAGCTTTTAAATCTCAGTTAATAGCTTTAGGAAAGACAGAGTCTGAAGCTCAAGCTCTTTCTAATTCAAAAAGTTTTTATAATTCATCTGACGGAAAAATACATATTAACCTTGAAAACCTTGAAGGTAACACTCTATTCCACGAGATTGCAAACCCAATGATAGGATTTATAAAAAATAATAACCCTGAGGTTTATAAAAGAATAGAGTCTATCGTAATAGATCCATCATATATAAAAAGATGGAGAGAAGATGGTCAAAGAAAAAGTGCTTCATATTTAGACTGGGCTAAAAGTAATTATTCTACTGCAGATGGTTTTGATATAGATCAACAAGTTGAAGTGGCTTTCTCTGAGATGATAGGTGACGCTTCTTATGGTAAATATAGAAATAAAGATAGAGGTGCTATAGTTAGAATTAGAGAGATAACAAATACTGTTCTATCTAGCTTGTATTCAAACTCAATACAATCAAACTCTGAATCTATTTCTTTAGATGATTTGTCTAAAAATAAAATTAGAGACGCTATATCTGATGCTTTAGTTGAGGGTAGAACAATAAGTGTAGGAGGAGTTGATTTTGAAGTTGGATCTGTAGATAAAGTAAGTGTTATTAGACAAAAACATCCAAATCTTTTTAGTGAACCTAATCCAGAGACAGGTGATATTTCTAATTCATATATTTCTTCTAAGTCAAAAGAGCTTAAACTAAATGTAACGCCTGAAGTTAAAGCAGTCAATATTTTAGATGAAGAGAACTCTAAAAGAATTGCAGATGCTTATGATAATTTAGTTGATAATCCTAAAGACCCAGAAGTTATAAAAGCATATAAAGCCTTAGCTGATGAAACTTTAGATCAATATCAATCTATAATAGATAGAGGTTATCAGTTGGAAATATGGAAAGGTAAGGGTGAGCCTTACGCTAACAGTGCTGAAATGATTAGAGATGTTAGAGATAATAAACATCTATATATATTTGGAACAGAAGCTGGGTTTGGAGAGGGTG
>Ga0070746_10000953_pt1 | contig 17331 bp, 21 predicted proteins | sample VirMetDEL_Mar_21_FD_77016 | JGI IMG/M metagenome (GOLD analysis project Ga0070746, IMG submission 77016) | Aqueous microbial communities from the Delaware River and Bay under freshwater to marine salinity gradient to study organic matter... | ecosystem: Environmental > Aquatic > Marine >...
AGTAAATTTTTACAATCCCAGAATTTAAACAATCAAAATAAAATTAATATTAGAGGTGGTATTATGGAACAAGAATTAATCATAATAGGTTTGTTAAATGGCTAGAAAACATATAACAGATATTCAAGTCGTAAAAAACCAATTAGATTGGATTGACATGAATAGAGACGGATGTCCAATAAAAATGTTATCGAAAAAAACTGGCGAATGTCAAAAGGTGGTATATAGGGCAATGGAACGAGCTTATGAAAAAGACTATCTTGAATGCGGTGTAAGTTTACGCTGTGGATGGGTAACAGATAAAGGTAAGGAGTTAATAAAAAATGGCACGTAAACCAGACTCAAACAACGTTAGACGACTAAAAGGCGAAAAGAACAAAGACAGATACAGGCTTGAAGCTAATCTGGAATGTTTAACAGAAATACCTGAAGCACCAGAATTTTTAACTGCTAAGGGTGTTAATAAATTCAATGAGCTATGCGCTTATTTAATCTCGCATAACATAGCTACTAATTTAGATATAGACCACATAGCTTTAACAGTTGATTTATGGGTTCAAATAACACAAATGAGGGAAATAGGACAGAACCCACCGATGAGCATGTACACCACATGGAAGTCATTTTCTAGTGACTTGTATTTAAATCCATTAGCACGACAAAAAATGATGGGTGTTGCCGAGCAAAAAAAAGAAAACAAGTTTGCGAGTAAGCCAAAACCAAAATAATAAATCGTTAGAGGTGACGATATGAGTAAAAAATATTCAATAATTATAGAACTTAAAAGCGAAAGCGAAGCACTAGATAAAATAGACGAAGTTAGACAATTATTTATGTGTAGAAATCCATTCGATGAACCACATATTTATTATACTGAAACAGTGCCGTCTTATAGTGACGACTCACCAGAAGATAAATTTAAAACATTTAATGTCACTGGTTTATAAAAATTAAATAAAATGTCATACGTAAAACGAGCCATTGAGTATGCTACAAATGCTCAAAGCTCAAACTCGCACGGCAAATGGTCACGCCTTGCATGTAAAAGATTTCTAAATGACTTAGAGCGGGCAAAAAAAAAGGATTGTAGTTTCTACTTTTCAGAGTGGCATGCAGATGATGTATGTGAATTTGTTGAAAAAATGCCACACATTGAAGGAACGTGGGAAACAAGAGAATTAAAGTTACACGATTCACAAGTATTTTTTCTGGTTAATGTTTTTGGTTTTAGAAAACACAGCGATGATACAAGAAGATTTACAAATGCTCTTTGGGCATCAGGTAGAAAAAACGGTAAGTCTACATTAGCCGCACCGATTGGATTATATTGCCAATTCAAAGAAGACGAAAACGGAGCGCAAGTAATATCAGCCGCTCCAACAGGGAAACAAGCTAGAATAGTTTTTGATGTTGCTAAATCGATGGTTAACAAAGAACCAGAATTTAGAGAGCATTACAATATCATTGCTTATGCTAACTCAATCGCTGGTTTTTCTAATGGATCATCATTTAAACCAGTTAATTCTAAAGCCGATACATTAGACGGATTAAATCCACATTGTGTTATTGTTGACGAAGTTCATGCACATAAAACGCCTGAATTGATTAACGTTTTAAAATCTGCGGCTGGAATGAGGCCATCACCGTTATTTTTATATGTTACAACAGAGGGCTATATTAAAGCGGACAGCCCGTGGCCAGATGAAAGAATGAGATGTCATCAAGTATTATCTGGTGTTATAGAAATGGATCATTTCTTTGGAATAATATTTACACTAGATGACGATGATGACGAGTTTGATGAAACATGCTGGATAAAAGCAAACCCAATAATTGAAGTAGCTCCGAGTCTATTTGACAAAATCAAAGAAGATGCACTTGAAGCCAAGTCTATGCCAAGCAAGATGGCAGAGTTTAGAATTAAGAGACTTAACCGACCAAGCGCGGCGGCTGATTCACATATTGATTTACAGAAATTTCAACAAAATAAAACAGTTTTATCACTTGATGAACTTCAAGGCCACCCATGTTGGTTCGCTCTTGATTTATCAGCTACAAGAGATATAACATCTTTACGCGGTTTATGGTTAGTTGATGGTGAATATCATACACATGGTTGGAGATTTTTACCAGAAAACGGAATACACCAGCAAACTGCGACAGGCGGAGATATCTACAGCAAATGGAAACAACAAGGTTTGATTATTGAGACCAAAGGTGCAACAGTTAATCAAGCTGTTATAGTTGAAAAGATAATTGAGCTTTACAACAGATTTCAACCTGAAAAAATAGCCAGTGACCCATGGAACGCTACCGAAGTTATAAGAGTTCTGAAAGATGACCATGACATACAAGTTGATGAATATCGACAAGGCGCAAAAAGTTATCATCCAGCGATTAAAAAGTTTGATGAGGTTTACTATTCTGGCCAATTATTTCATGGTGGCGATGAATTATTATTATGGTGCGCGGCAAACTTAGTTATAAGATATGATACAAATATGAACCAATCACCAGACAAAAGAAATTCAGCAAACAAAATTGATGATATTGTTACATTAATCATGTGTTTTGGAATTGCTTTAAATTATGAACCTAAATCATCATTTGATGACATCATTAGCAATCGAGTATCAATTAGTTTATGAATATTTATTCTATTTTTCAATGGGCGTTTGGGCGTTCGGCAACAGCGAATGAAAAAGGACAACAGAAGTCAAGCCCAGCATCAAAAGCATTTACACGACAAAAAAATCATTCATTAGATCAAAGTTTACAATTATCATCATTTTGGGCGGGTGTTAGTCGTTGGGCGGTCACCATTTCATCATTGCCAATTCAGGTTCAGAAGTTTGATAGTCAAATGAATCAATGGGTTAGTGATAACGATAACCAATTACAACAATTATTTAATTATAAGCCGAATAGATACCAGACCACAGTCGAATTTATAAAAGAAATTGCATTAAATCTTGTCGCAACAGGCAATGCTTATGTCTTGATAAGTCGATCAAATAATAAGATAGTTTCATTATTGCCATTGTCATCAAGTCAAATGCAGGTCAATCTATTAAAAGATGGTACGGTTGTTTATGTTTATGAGCAAAATGGAAATCACACAGCAATAGCGGCGGATAAGATTTGGCATTTAAAAGAGTTCGGTAATAATGTCATTGGTTTGTCTCCTGTAGAATATGGTGCAACTGCAATTGGTGTTGGATTATCAGCAGATGAACGATCAACACAAGTTTTAGATAACGCGGCTAAACCATCGGGCATATTAACTTTTGACAGTGAGTTAAAACTAACAGACGTCCAAAGGCAACAGCTAAAAGAAGAGTTCAAAGCCTTAAAAGAGGGTACAGACAATGTATTGATGACTTTAGAATCAGGTTGGGCGTATGAACAAATCGGTTTAAATCCTCAAGACATTCAATTACTGGAATCAAGAAAGTTTAGCATTGAAGACATAGGGAGATTTTTAGATATACCAAGCATTTTATTAAATGATATGAGCGCATCCACTGGATGGGGTTCAGGAATAACAGAAATAATCGAAGGCTGGTATAAATTATCATTACGACCCAAAGTGCAATACATAGCACAAAGTATGCAAATACATTTAATTGAAGCTGGAAAACGCAACAAAACAAGAATACATTTTGATTTTGATCAATTATTGCAGTTATCAAGAAAAGAAAGAGCAGAAGCCAACCAGAAAGAAATAAATAGCGGAACAATGACACCTAATGAAGCGAGAATCACTGAGGGCAGATTACCCAAAGATGGCGGTGACGAATTGTTAATTAACACAGCATTACAACCAATAGACCAATATTTACAAGACCTTGCCAGTGCAAGAGGTGAAAACAATGAAGTTTAAAAACTTACAAACCCATGATTTTAAATTTGATGACAGTGCCAGAACATTCAGCGGCTATGCCAGTAAATTTGGCAATGTTGATTCTTATGGCGACATGATTTTTAAAGGCGCGTATAAAGAAACCATTGCAAATCGTGATAGACCTATTCGAATGAGATGGAATCACTATGGCGATATAATAGGTAAATGGATTGAAATAAAAGAAGATGATGTTGGATTGTTTGTGACTGGTGAATTGACAAAAGGTCACAGTGTAGCAGATAACGTTTATGCAAGTTTAAAACATGGTGCTATTGATGGCATGAGCATAGGATATTACGCAACAAAAGCAGAAGATAATGAGCATGGTGGCGAAGATTTACATCAAATTGAACTTGTTGAAATATCTGTGGTTGAAGAACCAGCAGACGTTCACGCAACCATATCGAACATTAAAAACTTAAAAACATTAAAAGAATATGAAAAAACCTTACGTGACGTGGGTTTTTCACAATCGCAAGCAAAGAAATTTGTTAGCGGGATCAAAAATCACCGTGAGGGTGATGTTATAGATTGCTCTAATCTCCTTTTAGAGCTTTAAATTAACCGCACACCAAACTACTGCCAGATAAGGCGGTTTAACCGTGCAAAACCATTATAGGTGAAATTATGACAGAAGTTACAAACTCAGATGTTCTATTAGAACAAGTGAAAAGCCAAGTTAAGGCACTTAACGAAGCCCAATCATCAAAGATTGATGAAACTATTAAAAAATACAATGCAGAAGTGGTAGAAAACGGCAAAGCAACAAAAGAAACCCGCGAACAGTTGAAACAAACAACTGACCAAATGCAAGAATTGACAGAGAAAAGCGATGATCTTGCACAAAAGTTAATTGATGTTCAACAAAAGTTGTCAGAGGGTTATAATGTTGGAACTACCAAGTCGATTGGAAAACAATTGACAGAATCAGAAAACTATAAACAGTTTGTTTCTAAGCAAAGAAATCAAATGGTTATTGAAGTTAAAAACACAATTTTAACTGAATCAGGTTCGCCATTAGAGCCAAGCTCAGATTTAGTTCAGCAGGATTATAGAGCTTTACAGGCTTTACCATTTAGACAATTGAATATTTTGGATATTATTCCAACGGGTGGCACTGACTCTAATATGATACATATTCCAAAAGAGACTTCGCATACAAATGCGGCGGCAGAAACCTCACAAGGTGAAACAATGCCAGAGTCTTCGATTGTTTATGGTTCTCAAGAATTGCCAGTCCGCGACATTGATCATTTTATTGAAGTTGCAGAACAGGCTTTAGCAGATGCGCCATTTATTCAGTCGCATATTGACATGAGAATGAATCACGGTATTAGACATCGTTTACAGACTCAAATTGTAACTGGTAATGGAACAACTCCTAACCTATCTGGTTTAACAGATACAGGAAACTTCACAGCTTTCACGCCTGATACTGGTATAACAGCAATGGATAACTTAAGCATTGCGAAATACTCTATTCAAAGCGGCGACTATTCTGCATCTCATGTTTTGATGAATCCTGTCACATTTGGATCTATTGAGAGAGTCAAGACGGGAACAGGTCGTAATGATTACGCGTCTAGTGATGGCGTGGCGTTGACTTACGTTAATAATCAACCTTATATTTGGGGATTACCAGTTGTATTGAGTAATGATGTTACAGCTAATAAGTTATTGGTATTTGACAATATGAATACAGGACTGTGGGCGCGTCAAGGCGTAGAAATTGAAATGACCAAATCAGATGGTACTAACTTCCAGAAGAAGATTGTAACCATTCGCGGTACAGGTCGATTTGCTTTTGGTGTGTTCAGAAATGCCGCCGTTCAATACGGTGATTTAACAGTATAACCTGAAAAAAAGGCGGTGGCCAATAACTGCCGCCTTTAAATATTATGAGTAAATTTATTGCAGTATGTGATTTTGTAAATTCAGATGTCGGAAGTGTTAAATCTGGACAAGAATTACCAGACAATTCCAAAGTCAGGGATTTATGCGTGGCTGGTTATGTTAGAGAGTACAAAACAAAAGTCGTACAACAAAAACCAGCAAAACCAAAAAGAACAAAAAAGAAAACAACTAAAAAATGACAAGTTACAGTATAGCGACTACAGTCGAACCAACATATAAACCAGTTACATTAAGCGAGTGCAAAGATGCTTTAGAAATAGTTGACGATTCGCATGATTCAAAAATTGAAATGATGCTGTCTGCGGCAACAAGTGAAGCGGAGCATTATACTGGTCAAATGTTCGCACAAAGAACAATACAGATATATTATGATACTGTTCAAAGTCGCTATAATTTGCCTGTTGAGCCGATTAGATCCGTTACAGTTGATTATCTATCTAGTGATTCTTACACGTCATTTACAGATTTTCAAACAGATTTAAACAAGAAACCAGCATTAATCAGGATGGTATCAACTCCAACAGTTGACGATTCAATTGTGCCGATTCGTTTTACTTGCCAAGTTGGTTACGCATCAAACAACAGCCCAGCAACAGCGGACAAAATACCAGTTGATGTTAAGCAAGCGATTATATTTCATGTTTATCAAAGTTTTATGACACGTGGTGAGTTATCAATGGATTCAAGAACAACATTCAGAAATTTATTACACCCTTACAAGGTTTTAAAATTATAAATGCACTATACAGCACTAGATAATTGTCAGGAATTTATCGAAAAATACGATATTAAAGACTATAAGGTATTAGATGTGGGTTCTTATGATGTCAATGGCACAGTAAAACCACTGTTTATCGCTCAAAATTGCGAATATACAGGCTTAGACATAGAAAAGGGTAAGAATGTCGATGTAGTTATGAAATTAGGCGAAAAACTACCATTTAAAGACAATTCTTTCGATGTTATCGTCTCGACCTCATGTTTAGAACATGACCCAGCATTTTGGGAAACTGTACGCGAAATGATGCGAGTTTCAAGGGGTTATATCTATCTAAATGCACCCAGCGCACAAAATTATCATGCATATCCAATTGATTGCTGGCGATTCTTAGCTGATTCAATGAAAGCCCTTTCTAGATTGTCGGATGAATGGGAGTTATTAGAATCATACGTTGACCATCGTTTGCCGTGGGGTGATTGTGTTGGAATATTTAAATGTACATCATAACTCCAACAGGCGGACGACCCAATCAATTAGCGTTATTAGATACATACCTAAAAAGACAAACAAACCAAGATTTTAAGTGGATAGTATTGGATGACTACCCACAAAAAACCAAAAAACCAGATAGATGCGATATTTATATTAATGCAGAATGGACATGGGATGGTAAAAACACACAGTCTAAGTCAATGCTTAGATTGCTTGAAGAAATTGGGACAGAAAAAGTTTTAATTTGCGAGGATGATGATTGGTACTCTAGAAACCATGTTGAAATATTCAGCAACTTACTAGAAAAATATGATGTTGTTGGTCAAAAATCAACTATCTATTACAACGTTAAAAACCAGTCTTACAGAAACTTTTATAAAACTAATCATTCTTGTATGTGCCAGACAGGGCTAAAAGGTGATGCAGTAAAGCATTTAATAAAAGTATGTTCAGAAAATCACACGAATTTAGATGTTGTTTTCTGGAAAACATGGAGTGGATCAAAGTATCTGGACGAATCAATGACAGCAATCGGAATTAAAGGACTTGCTGGCCGTGGTGGTATTGGCATCGGTCACACGATGCAAGGCGAACCAGATAAAAACGGCAAGCAATTAAAAGCTTTAATCGGAAACGATACAAAATATTATTTATAAACTTTAGAGGTGAAGTATGGAATTAAAAAAGTTAAAAATTAATGTTAATTATGACATGAATGAAAAACAACTTAGAGTAATTAAAAAAAAGCTGTCTCAGATAGATAATCTTATAGATGAAATAAATAAAAAGAAAATCAATATTGAAGTTGTTATTGATCAAGAAAGAGAATCGTTCAAACTATTAAGTTATTTAATGCCTAAGTCATGGAGAAAGTAACTTATATTATATGTGCAAGTGGTGGCAGTCTTACAAAAAAAGACATTGATTATTGCAAGGGCAAAGGCAAAGTAATTGTTATCAATAACACGTATAAATTAGCACCGTGGGCATTTATGTTATATGCGTGCGATTTGTCATGGTGGAATCACTATCCACAGGCTTTAAAATTCAAAGGCCGTAAAGCATCAATACAATTCAATCATCCAGATGTCGAGTTATGGCCAAGCGATAACCGCCAAAATGGGCTTGGTGAAGAAGTTATTCACACAGGCGGGAATAGTGGCTATCAGGCGATTAATCTAGCTTATTTGTTAGGTGCTGAAAGAATCATATTGCTTGGTTATGATATGCAAATCACGAACGGCTTAAGCCATTGGCACGGAGACCATGAAAAAGGACTCAACCAACAATCTTGTTTTAATGGTTGGATATGTCATTTTAATATTTTATCTAATCATTTAGAAAAAAAAGGTATTGAAGTTATCAATGCAACAAGACAAACAGCATTAACATGTTTCAAGAGAAAAAAATTAAATGAAATTGACTTTTAAACCAGCAGATATGCGTCACCGCGTGACATTTCAAGAGAAAATAAGAACTCAAGATTCAAACGGATTAGAGACTTATACATGGACAGATGTTACAAATGCCATATCAATTCCAGCAAGTGTGATTCCATTATCTGGAAAAGAGTTCTTAACAAGTCAACAAACAACAAACTCAATTAATGCGCGGGTGACAATTTACAAAAATACTGCTATTGATGAATCAATGAAAATGGTTTTCGATTCACAAGATTATAATATTATTTCAATATTGCCAGATCCTACTAATCAAATTTATTACAATTTAATGGTTTCTAAATATGGCTGAAATATTAGGACTTAGAGAGCTTGAAAGAAGATTAAAAGCATTAGGCGATGAGGTTGCGGGAAAAAATCTTTTAGGTAAAGCATTGAGAAAAGGTGCGAATATCATACGAGATAAAGCAAAAGAGAACGCACCATTTGACCCAAACCCAAACGAAAAACGCGATAAAAATGGCAATAGGCTAGAGTTAACACACATAAGAGACCAAATAAAAGTCAGGCGTGATTCAAACCCGAAAGCAAAAGGCAAAAATGAGATTATGTACATAAAACCATTTTACACAAATAAAAAAGACGTTTCTTATTGGTGGTTTCATGAGTTTGGCAGCATTAAAACAAAAGGTACAAGATTCATGACGCGAGCCTTTGAAGCAAAAAAACAGGACGCATTAAAAGCATTTCAACTTGACTTAGGGAAACAAATTGAACGAGAAGCAAAGAAATTAAATAAATGAGTATTTATACAATATTAAGCAATGATTCAGGCGTTACAGCTTTGACTACATCAATTTACATAGGACAAGCACCACAGGGATTAAGTGCGCCCTATATCGTCATTGATACAATAGTTCAATTACCACAAAATACATTGAGCGAAAGACCATCAACAGATAATAAATTAATAAGTATTGATTGCTATGGACAAACACAACAGGAATCAATTGCAATATTTGAAGCATGTCAAACAGCGTTAGAGCTAGATGTCATGATTTCAGGCGTTAATATCTATGGGATTAGAGACCCAGATATAAACGTATTTAGAACTCAGTTTGATGTTAGCGAATGGGCTAACAGATAGCTATCGAGTAGGGCAACCGCCCATTTTTTTTAAACTATATAGGTAAAATATTATGGCATATCTAAAAACTCAAGGCGTTGAATTGTTCTTACTCGATTCAACCGATTCAGGAAATGAAGTAAGAAAAATCGCAAAAGTAACAAGTATATCAGGAGTCGGCGGAAGTGCTGGAGAGATTGATATAACTAATTTTGATAGTACAGCAAAAGAATATCTAGTCGGACTTAAAGATTCTGGTTCAGTTACTTTTAATTTTAACTACGAGCCAACAGATAGTTCACACAGTACATTGTTAGGGCTTGAGGGTGGTTCAAACAAAAGATTTGTGATATGCGGAAGTGAGGAAGTGACAGATCCATCATACACATCAACATTTACAATCCCGACAGACAGAACAACCATTGATTTTACGGCGGGTGTTCAATCTGTTCAATTAGACTTATCAACTGATGATATTTATAGAGGTTCGGCGACTCTTAGAGTATCAGGTGCTTATACAATAACACCAGCAGTTTAAGTAGTTCATTACCTCGTGAACCGCTCGTATATTCGGGCGTCACGAGGTAATTTTTTTAATTATACGAGGTAAAAAAACATGAATATTAAAGATTATATTAATAATGCAGAAGACGTTAAAAAAATTGAATTTGAGTATCGTGGCGATTCAATCAAATGTTATGTGAAAGAATTATCACAAGCAGAAGCTGAAAAAATTGGTCAAGAATCAGTTAAATTAATGCCGATTTACAAAAAGCAAGAAAAAGGACATCCATTATCCGAAAAAGAAGCTGAAATAGTCGCGGGTTATCAAAGCAAGCAAGTATTTAACGTTTTATGTGATAAAGATGGCGAACAACTTTTTAGCGACTATGATCAATTTAAAAGCAAAATCAAAGGTAAATTTTTTCAAGCTTTGGTTGAAAACATTATAGAAAACCCAGTTGAGGAAGCTGAAAAAAACTAATAGGCTCTGATTATTTGAGATGGCTCATGCGATTTGCTGAAAGGCGGCGCATGAGTGTATCACAAGTATTGCAGAGCTTTACACAAAAAGAACTTTACTTATGGCAAGCGTGGGAACGTAGAGAGATAACCGACAATCAAAGAATTGAAAATCTATTAGCTCAAGGAATATCATTATTAATTAATATGAACAGTAAAAAAGGTTCTCAAAAATCAGACCCTAACGATTTTATATTTAAATCAAATTGGTTAACAGACGAACAAAGTGATTCACAAACAATGATAAATGAATTTATTAAAGGCATGAAATGACTCAAAAACTAGCATCATTATCAATAGAATTAAGCGCAAATGTCGCAAAATTCGAGAGTGACTTAGGTCGCGCCGCACGAATGGCTAAAAAAGAAAGTGACAAAATGAAACGTCAATTTCAAGTCATGGCTAAAGCCGTTGTTGCGTCATCGGTTTCAGCCGTTGCGGGAATTGGTGCTATTGTTAAGAGTACAGCAAACGCCGCCGATAATATTCAGAAAATGTCTAATCGTTTAGGCGTATCAACTAAGTTTTTGAGTGAATATAGACACGTTGCTGAATTGTCAGGTACTTCATTGGACAAAGTTGGTGAGGGCGTTCGCAAGATGTCAAAATCAATTAATGATGCTAATAATGGATTATCTACAGCTAATCGCGCGTTTGAGTCTCTTGGCATATCACTTGATGAACTTAACTCATTATCACCTGAAAAGCAATTTGAATTAATAGCTGATAGATTGAGCAAAGTTGAGAGTCAAAGTGTAAAAGCAGGGGCATCAATGGACATCTTCGGGCGTTCGGGTTCGGAGTTATTAACTGTTATTAATGCGGGTGCTGATGGCATTAAATCAATGCGAGATGAAGCGCAAAAATTTGGTTTAACAATCTCACAAGATGCCGCCGACGCCGCGGCTAATTTCAATGATGAGTTGACAAGGCTAGAATCAAGGATGACAGGATTAAAAGAGCAAATAGGACAGCAATTAATGCCAGCAGTGACTGAAATAATTAATCAGTTTAATTCTGGTGATGTTGCACAAGCTGATAGTAATTGGCAAGGGTTACAAACTACATTAGCCACAACATACGGCGCAGTATTATTAATAGATGGTGCGTTTGAAACAGTTGGTCGAGCCGCTGGATTGATGGCTGTAAAAGCTGTTCAGGCATTTAAATTAATTGGTCAAACAGCTAAAGGATTATTTGCAAGATTGCAAAGAGGAAATCAAATAATAATTGATACATTTACAGGCGATTTTACAAAATCAAATAAAATGGCCGCTAATGTTCATGAAATAGAATCAGCTTATTCTGATTTAATAAAAACTCTTGCATCTACAACGGAGATTAAAGGTTTTTCAGATGATGTTTCAAAATCATTTCAAGAAATGTATGATAAAATAAACAAAGTAAATGACGCGAATATACAAAATACAAAAGAATTTAAAAAGTCAGATAGCCAAGTTAAGAAAACAACAAAATTATTTAATAGTTTAGGTGATGGAATAGGCTATACAGAATCGGAATTAAAAAGTTTAAACAAGCAATTTGAAAGTATAGCAGATAGATTTCTAACACCATTGGAACAGATTAAAAAAGAATACCATGAAAATATTGTTGCAGTTGATGAATGGTTAAGTGCACAAGAAGATTTTGACAAGGCTGTTATTACTGCCGCAAATTTAACAAATAAATTAACCAAAGAACGTGATGATAATATAAAAGCATTAGAAGCCAATAAAAAATCACTTGAAAGCCAATTAACACCATATGAAGAACTGATAAAATCAATGGAAAATGAATTGATGCTATTGGGTAAAAAAGGAGCTGATTTAAATAATGCCATTGCAATTCAAGATTTGGCACGCGCTGGAATCACAGTGGCGGCAGTAGGTCAAGATGAATATAATTCTAAGTTAGAAGAATATCTGGGATTGTTAGAACAAATAAATGCACAAAATGGAGTATTTGGTAATGGCATAAATGACTTTAAAGATTTGTTATCAAGTTCTTTAACGAATGGCAATTTCTTTTCTGATATGGCAAACGGTTTTGATGCAATGACATCAAGCGCGGAAAACTTTGCACAAGGTTTGCAGTCAATTGGACAGTTTGCACAATTTGCAATTGATAGCTTTGAATCACATTCAGGAAAAGATGATATAGGACAGTCATTGGCTACAATTAACGATATTGCAAGTAGTGGGGCATTGGGTCCAGTAGCTCAAGCAATTTCACAAGTGGCAACATTTATTGATACAATTTCTGGCGGTCGATTATTCGGCACTGATTATGAGCTAGAATCAGCACAAACAAATATAAATATTGGTGCAACTGGCACAAGTGGTACACAGTCTCAAACTAATGTTAGACAACGTTCATTATTTCGAGGCCGCCAATGGCAAACTATAACAGAAGATATTAATCAAGCTGGTTTAGATGCAATAAATGCTTTTTATGATGGATTGATTGTTGGTATTGAGGATTTATCGCGTAATTTTGGCGTAAAAGTACCACAATTAATAACAGGCGCGTTTGAACAAAACTTTGATGAAAATGGTGATTTAGTCAGCGAATTTTCTACAATATTAGGCAGAACATGGAACGAAACGCTTGAACAATTCCAGTTGAGGCTTGCAAGTGAGAACTTTATCGCAGTAGGTGATTTAGGTTTAGGCGGTGGCAATGAAATATCAAGCTTTGCTGAAAGATTCAGATCAAGTGCAGAATCATTATCTGAATTTGCTGAATTTGCCATTAATGCCGTATCAAGGATTCAATCAGGCGATGGATTATTAGGTTCGTTTACTGCCATTGCGTCAATAGTTGAAGAGCTATCACACAGCAACGAAACATTATTGCAAACACATCAAAGAATAATTGGCTCGGTTGATTTATTGAATAACTCACTTGATAACATGGGTATTAGTTTAATCACTAATGAAGAACACTTTATAAGGTTTGCAACATCAATCACAGATGCGGCTGGTGGTTTAGAACAAGCTCAATCATTGTGGAACTCATATTTTAATACTTTTTACGATGCAAACGAGTTAATCAATACTCAATTGTCAGGTGCTACAGCGATAAGAGATAGTTTAATAGGCGGTTTAGGTGTTCAAGGATTAGGAATTGATAATTTTAGAGAAATGTTTGAAAGCGTATTACCTAGTTTATCAGCAGATGCAATTGTTCAATGGTTAGAAGCCGCCGAAGCTATCGGGGTTGTTATTGACCTTGAGGGTCAATTAGCACAACAAAGACAAGAGCTAACATCTATCATTGACAATATTCGTGAATCAATGATAACAGATGAAATGAGCGAGTTTGAACTGGCAATGCGATCTATACAATCAAACCTTGATGAGCAAATAGCCACAGCCATAAGATTGGGCGCGACTGAAAAAGAATTGGCAATGATTCGAAGATTTGCAGATAGACAAATACAAAACACTATTCGCGAATATGAGCAATTAGCGCAAAGTTTAGCGGCTGATTTGTATGGAACTGCAAGCGAAAATTTAATCAATGGAATTGAATCACAATTAAACGGAATTAATGAACAAATATCGCTATTAGAACAGCAACAAAGCGCGGCACAACAAGCGGCACAAGCAGCTATACAAGCATATGAAGCACAACAAGCCGCCCTTGAAAATATTGTTGATTTTGCAGAGAGTTTATTAACTGGCCAGTTTTCTCCATTGAACCCAGCTGAACAATTAGCCATTGCACAACAGCAATTTAATCAAGCATTATCTGCCGCGCAAGGCGGCGATTTAGGAGCATTGGGTAATTTACAAGGACTTGCACAAACCTTACTTGGTTTATCACAAACAAACTTCGCCAGCGGTCAAGCAAACACAGATATTTTTAATCAAGTTTATGAAGCTTTAAGCGGATTGGGTATTGGATTAGGACAGGGCGCACCATCGACATCAGTTGGAGTTCCAGCGGGTTTATCTGCTTTATATGAGCAACAAGCGCAATTAAATCAACAGTTAGCAGATGCACAACGCGCGGCAGATGAAGCAACAAGCTTATTACAGCAACAAAGATTATTTGATATGTTGACCGAATTGTCAGAAGCGCAAAACGTATCTATACAAGTTTTAGCTGAAAGGTTGGGAATTCCATTAGATAGATTGGTTGCTGATTTAGGCGTTAAATTAGTTGATATTAGCACATCATTAAGCAAACCATTGCAGATAGATACATCGACAATAGAAACCGCTGGAGATACTTTAGTTGCAGATACAATATCAACAGAAAGTGGGGAAACTCAAGAAGAAATCAGGAACTTAAAAGAAGAAGTTTCTGGCTTGCGTTCAGATATTCGAGATTTTCTCGCGGAGGTGGCCGCATAATGACAAATACTGTAGTAAAACTTACAAAGCCATTTACTAAAATAGATGAAATCTCAACTGCCACCATGTTATTTTCTTTGACTAAAGAAGTTGAAAATTATACAGGTGATTGCATCAGAGTAATAGAAGATGATTTAGCAACAGAACAAGATATCGGATTCAATCCACAAGACAACATAAATCAAGATGATTTATCAGAACACGTGTCAAGTGCGAGCGGTTTTGTTACAGATTGGTACGATCAAAAAGAGCTATCAGATGCGGTATCTGTAGCAACAGCAAGACCCATGATTGTTAATACTGGAGTAGTTGAGTTAGAAAATGGTGAAGCATGTTTAACATTTGACAATACAAATGATTATTTATTAGCAGATTGCCCTTACTCAAATAAAACACCAGTTGTATCTATTGTTATGGTTATTTCTGATACAGATGATGGAGAGCAAGATGTTATTTTAGGTACTGATCCAAGCACATCAGGGATAGTTATTATTAAAACCAGTGCGAACAAAATAGCAGTACAAACAAAACGCTCAAGCGGAACTATAACACTTAATAGTACATCAACAATATTATCAACTGACACAGTGGTTTTAGGAGTTGTGGTTGACAGAAACAATGATATAAAAATTTATTTTGATGGTGTTTTAGATAATTCAACTGCCGATTCAGACAGCGACTTTGCCAGCGCAATCACATCAATTTCTATAGGCGGAACAGCAACAGGAACTTTACCATCATCTTTAAAATTGCAATTTTTGTCTTTGTGGCTTAATGACGAAAGCGACAATATGAGTGAATATTACACGCAATTATCTAGTAGATTTAATTCCACATTGACCAATGATGAAGATTTTATCTATTTTTCAGATACGCCTGTTTTGTTGTCAAACGGATATTATGCAAATGGTCGCCTAGTTGGTGATATTAATTTCACAGAATCAATTAAGGTATTTCCTTGGACTGGAATAAATCAGGGCGGTTTCGGTAATGTTGATATTGTAAATGTGGATAGTGTTTATAATTCTATTGTTGAAACAAACTACACCAAGATTGATATTTATAAGTATGATGGCACAACATTAACTGAATTTGGAAATGGTGATATAAAAAATATCGGTTACATTGAAAAAGGTCGTATAAGAGTAACAATAAAATCTGTTATTGATAAATTAAATGTTGAGCTACCCACGGGACGATTTACAGCAACAGATCATGCTGATTTAGAGAACGAAAAGAAACAATTGTGCTTGGGTCGTGTTAATCTTGCCGATGTCAGGCTTTTGGATGTTGCAACAAATGAGTACTTTGTAGCAGATAATATTTACAACGTTGTAACTGTTTATGACAATGGAATAGCTTTAAGCGATGCTAGCAGTCCAGTAGAGTTCACGCAAACTACAAACGGCTTTACATTGACATCGAACCCAGTAGGTAGAATATTGTGTACTGTAGACGGATTAGAAAACGCCGCAGGCACAGGCTATGAAGAACACATTTCTGAACATGTGCCAAGATTGTTAAAAGATATTAACATAAATTATGATGAAACTGGACTGGCTAGTATATACCCAGCTATAACATCAACCTGGAGCGGGACAGATGCAACCGTGTTGCAAGCAATTAATGAGTTATTAGATGGCTTTATTTCCTACATGTACGCTGATTCGACTGGAGAGCTACAGTTTGGCACATTAGCACTACCAACAAGCCCAACAGACACACTAGAAGAACTTGAGACCATTGGAGAAATAAAAGCATTTCGAGACACAGCGCAAGGATTAAGCGAGCGTTTGCAAAACTCAAGGAACTATAATCCTTACTCGCCAGAGGGCATTGCCTTTGGTGCTACTGAAGCAGATAAAATCAATCTAATAAAAGAATATAAAAGAACATCGGTATTATCTGGACTACATCCTTTTTACAAAGATAAAAACAATGTTGATATGAAATCTCAATCTTTAGGTGGCATAACAAATGGTGAAACGATACTGCAAGATATAATAGATTTATGGTCAGATATCAGATATTTTTACACGGTTTCAGCAGTTAAAGAGTTTGACTTAAATCAAGTTATTACATTAACACACAGTCAAAAAGGCTTAGAAAGCGGAAAAGATGTTGTTGTTATCGAAAAGAAAAAATCAGCAATATCAAATAAAATAACATACAAATTTTGGGGTTAAAATGAGTTATTTATTAAAAGAGAATGTTTTTACAGAAGAGAATGTATATTCTATTACTGTAACTCCAAGCTCTGGAACTGTAACAGATTCAACAAATAAAAATAAAATATTAACAAGGCAATTATCAGATTCATATATATTTACACCAAGCGCAACTGGTACAGTCACAATAGAAATAATTGTATATCAATTATCGACATCAAT
>Ga0070746_10000958_pt1 | contig 17286 bp, 29 predicted proteins | sample VirMetDEL_Mar_21_FD_77016 | JGI IMG/M metagenome (GOLD analysis project Ga0070746, IMG submission 77016) | Aqueous microbial communities from the Delaware River and Bay under freshwater to marine salinity gradient to study organic matter... | ecosystem: Environmental > Aquatic > Marine >...
TATCTTTCTAATGTAGTGGAAAAGAATATAGAAGAGTTGGAAAGAGATGCTACAGATATTGAATATATAAATATGGATTATAGTAAAAAAGAAAAACTGTTTATAGAAGTAGAAGAAGAAAAAGAAGACGATGAAAGGTCGTCTGGCATAATGTAAATAGGACTAAGTGTGTTTGTTGTCAATGCAATAGTACTCCCAAAAAACCTGTCGCGAAATTTGACATATGATGCACTTAGTCTTACAATGAAAGGTTAGTTTTTATGAGCGCAGAAATGACAGAAGAATTTAATCGTTTTTTTGATATAGATGAAGATATATTGAGTCAAAGAGTTTCGCTTATTAGAGCCGAGTTAAGATCCACCATAGACAATTTAAGAAAAGAAATACCAGAAGATGAACCAGATGAGCAGTTGTTTGACAATAAAAGCTTTGTAAGATGGAATATAGCAAATCTTATATTACAAAACTCTTTGCAAGATAAAGATAATATTGCTTTTAATAGGTTGGTATATTTTCTGTATCAAGAAGTTAATGACATTAATAAACTTATAGATATGTATAAACTAGAAGCTAAATATGAATTAGGTAGGTTGATTGGATTTGAGTTAATTATATTAGAAGAGGAATAAAATGGAAAAGAACTGTGTCGCAGAGATATTGAGTTTATTAGGTAAAGTAGATGTAATGTTAGAAATGACCGAAGATTTATCACAAGCGTTTGACACAGTTTCTACCACAAATGAGTTTCTGCAATTAGCTGGAAGCCCAACAGTTTTTTCCACAATGAAAAATGTTTCTTTGTTGAAATCTATACTACATAATATGAGCGCTCAAATGATGGAGATTTCAAGAGCGCAAGCGATAAAATATGCAGATAGTGAAAACGCTTTATCACCAACAGCAACAAAATTAGTGAGTGATTTTGTCAAGATGGAGGTAGAAGATAAAGAAGAAGAGTCAGTAGAGGAACCAAAGCAAGAAGAAACACCAGAAGAAAAAATTGTTAAAGAAGAGCCTGTGGTAGAACAGCCACCTGAAAGAAAAGAAAAGTCTCAAGAAGAAATACAAAAGATACAAGACGAAAAGAAAAGAAGAAGAAAGCAAGATGCAGAAAATCGTCACATAGGTAATGTGATGGATTACTTTAAAGAAAAATTTGAAGAGGTTGATGACGATGAGTAAAATTATAAGCAGCGTCCCACAACAGCTATTAGAAGATGTAGACCCTACAGAAATTTTGGCCGCACTACACAAAAGACAAGTAGATACTCAAAAACTTATTGGTGAGTATAGAGGCGTGTTAAATGATTTATCTATTGAGATAGAAATGCTCAGAGATAGAGTAAAGAAGTTAGAAGAAAGTAAGTAATGTACGACAAAGAAAAAGGTTATGAAAGTCAGAAAGCGAAAGTAAAGCGAAACAACTTTCGTAAGATGCGCCAACAAGTAAGTGATGGCAACAGCGTTTATGGTAAAAAGAAACAACCTATGAATCGTGCCCGCAAACGCAGGACTTGGCCAGAGCAAGAAACCCAATACATATTAGATGAGTTAGAAATAAAATACGAAATAGAAAAACCTTTGCCACATCAGAATGGATTTAAGTATTACGATATACTACTTATTGATTATAATATACTGATAGAAGTTGATGGTGATTTTTGGCATGGGGATTTAGAAGATAAAAATAAAAATGGTTTGATGATAAAGATGAAGAATAAGCAAAACGATTACATAAAAAACTTTGTTGCTAAACAAAATAATTATGAGCTTGTAAGAATAAAAGAATCAGACTTAAAAGATAATAGAGAAATGGTAAAAGAAACCATAATAAACTTAACAAAACGAAAGGTTATATAATGGCAATACAAAGAGATGAACAGGGTAATCGTTTCCGCGACAAAAATAGAAGATATGTTGATAGAAAGTATATCAAGAAGAAGCAAAAGCTAAACTATAAAGATTGGATTAAATTGATAAAGTTTAATGCAGCACAAGGTAAGCAATTTCAAGCTGACGATAGCGCACCAAGAATGCCAACTCCGGCAATAGAAGATTGATGATTAGAAGAATAAAACACATCTATCAAAGAATACGTTACGGTTATTCTGGTAGGGATTTGTGGTCACTGGATCACACCATAACGGATTTTGTATTGCCCCGACTTATTTCTTTTCGTAATGGTGGTGGAAACTCATATTTGGATGGGCCTAGTGGTTCACCTTTATTAGAAGGATATACAGAAGAGCAACATGATGAAATGTATGAAGAGTGGTTGAGAATATTGGATAAAATGATATTGGCATTTGAGTATCATAAGTTAGATATGAATGATGTTGATTCTGGTATTGGTACAGATCGGTTTTTTGTTGATGAGCCGGGTGGTAAAGTGCACTTTCAACATGATGACGAAGAAAAGTGGGAAGAATACAAGTTAGAGGCTGAAAGGCGTGATAAGGTTATGAAAGAAGGATTTGCATTGTTCGCGAAGTATTATAGAAACTTGTGGGATTAGATATGGTATTGTTTGATGAAACATATTTGATGGGGGTGTTATATATTGCAATCGGTAGTGTTGCTGTAAAATTAATTGGTTATCTTATAAACAAATACGGCGAAGAAGTCGAATAACAAAACGAGGTTAAATGATTCCTTATATTGGTGGAAAACAACGCATGGCTCCGTGGATTCACGGCTTTATTCCAAATGATATTGATACATATGTAGAAGTTTTTGGTGGTGCCTTTTGGGTCTATATGAAAAGCGACCCCGACAATCCCTTGGCTGCAAAGCAGCATATATATAACGATTTTAATCCTTATATGGTTAATATGTGGCGATGTGCTTCTAATCCAAAACAGTTTAGTAAGTTTATTGACGAGCGTAATCCACCTTTGCAGTCTGGTGAAACAAAAAGCCCACTTGATGTGTGCAGAGAATATTTCCATGCTTGTAAAGATGAGATGTTTGCCTCCACGTTTGCTGTCAAGAAGATCCGTGAATGTCTTGAAAATAAGTCAATAGACAAGAAGCAAAGAAAGAGTTTGAATGAGGCTCTTAACTTTGCAAGGCAAAGAAGAGATGAGCTAAACACAGAGATAAGAGAACACTTTGGTCAAAAAATAAAAGCTGGTCGTAAAGACCAAAACGCAGCAATGAAGTATGTCTTTTTGTTGACTAATTGTTTCTCTGGTGCTTCTGCTGTTGAGGCTACCTTTACAGATGATTCAAAGAAGAATAGTTCTAAGTTTGCAGCGTTTCACAAGAAGCTCAACGATGAAAAGAATATAAAGTTGTTGAAGAATATTACTACCTGCGAAAACCTATCTTTTGAAGATGTTATCGCTAAGTACGATTCCCCGACAACATATTTTTATTGCGACCCACCTTATTGGAAGACTGAAGATTATTATAGCTTGCATGAGTTTGGTCGTGAGCAGCATTATCAGTTGAAGGATTGCTTGCATAATATCTCTGGTAGGTTTTCACTTTCTTACTATGACTTTCCAGAATTGAGCGAGATGTATCCAAAGGATGAATTTGAGTGGACAGCTAAAGAATTTGTCAAACCATCTGGCGCTTCTGCTGGCAAAGACCAAAGCATCGGCAATGAAATTCTAATCATGAATTACAATTTAGGGTAGTGTAATGGAAGTAATAATTTCTTTATTGATAATTATTATAGCAGTTTTGGCCTATGTTATTTATAGATTGTTGGACAGAATATCATTCTATGAAGATCTTTTCGTTGATGCTGGTAAAGCATTTTTCAACATAGGTCAAAGAACAAAGTCTATATTGGCTGGTGAAATATATAGCAATGAGCCTGTCATTGTAGACTTTGTAGAAGAATTAAAAAACGTCAATGACTTTTTGAATAACTTAGATTCAGAGTATAACGTTTTTGCAAATATAGAAGAAGAAGACAATGGATGAAGATAGAAAAGAAATATTTGAAGGTAAAACTGTAGAAGATATATATAGGGAGGTTTATGATTTCTCTGTAGAAGAAAGAGTTGTTGCCTTAGATATGTTTAAAAAGCTCAATGGATATATACAACAACCAGAAGACGGCTTCATGCAAGGTGATAAACCATCACCCTATCTTGATTCTGCTCATAAGTCAACTGAAAATATAATCAAACTTTTACAAGTAATCAACAAAATGAAAGGTGAAAACACCGAATCAGAAAAGAATGTCGATGTTTCTGCTCTCATAAACTTTTTGGATGAGAAAGATATTGCTCCAGATAGAATGAGGGTCAAGAAAGAAGAAGGCAAAAAAGAAAAAGTAGAAGATATATTTTCTAAACCTTTACAAATAAAGAAATCGGAGGATTAAAATGCAAGTAACAAATGGTAGTGTTACGCTGGAGCTACAACAGGCTACAAAGAATACAAAGATTAAGCAAAAATTTGAGTCAGCTGGAAATCGTGTAAGATTTATAAAAAGAGGCGAGTTTTATGCTGTTCGTGCTGATGGTACTTATGAAATATTTGGCGATGTATTTCCAGTTAATGGTTGGTCAGAAGTCGGCGTTGCTCCGGCACCAGTAGAAGAAGCACCAGTAGAAGAAGCACCAGTAGAAGAAGCACCAGTAGAAGAAGAAACTGTAGTTGAGGAAGCTGTTGAAGAAGCACCAGCACCAGCACCAGCAAAAAAGCCACGCAAGCGACTTGGTAGACGCAGGTAAAGTTTGGAAAACACACTTGGGATTGATGCCTCAAGTAGTGTTGTCGGTTATACAGTATTAAATACAGATTTAGAAGTCATTGAAATAGATTATATAAAGTTAAGAAGTGGCGATAGTCTGATAGAAAAATCTTTGGTAGTTAGAGATAAGTTTTTAGAAATAAAAAATAAAGCAAACATTACTTATATAGGCATAGAAGACATACTCACAAAGTTTGTCGCTGGTAGATCGTCCATAAAAACAATTATTACTTTGTCCCAGTTTAATATATTGACACAGTATCAGTTGTTTGATGTATTTGGGCTAACACCACAAAAAATAAATGTCTTGAGAGCTAGAAACATATCTGGAATTAAAGTACCTAAACAAACAGACACCAAAGAGTTCATCTTGAACACCGTTCAGAATTGGTATCCGGTTATTGATTGGCCGGAGAAAAGAACAGGTGGCGTAAAAAAAGAATGTTATGACATGGCAGATAGCCTTGTCGTTGCTAAAGCTTTAGTTTTGGAGAATAATGAAGATGGATTTAACCAGAGAAAGATATCAAGCTCTTAAAGATTTGTTAGGGTCTCCAGCGAATGAGAGAAACCCAATAGATAAGAATAACAACGCAACATTTCCTTGCTTGTTCTGTCATCATCACAAACCGAAGATGACAATAAACTTAGAAACAGAAGTTTATAACTGCTGGGTTTGTCAACAAAGGGGGATGGGCATATTAAATCTGATGAAGAAAATAAATGTGCCTATTCCTCAAAATTATGTAAGATATTTCCGAAAAAATTATTATAATATAGATATTGAAAATTTGTTTGGTGATAAACCAAAGCAAGAAGAATATAAAAATCAATTGTCTATACCAAAAGGTTATCATCCACTTTATATAAGCAAGAATAATATATTATATAGGGGTGGCACAACATACCTACTAAATAGAGGGCTAAAGGAAGATGATTTTATTAGGTATGATATTCAATATTCGCCATCTGAGCGAAGAGTTTTGTTTCCATCTTATAATTCAAACAACGAGCTAAATTATTATCTAAGTAGAGCGATATATAACACAGACTTCAGATATAAGAACGCTCGTGTATCAAAGGACAACATAATATTTAATGAGCATTTGGTCAAGTGGGATCAAGATGTATACATAGTAGAGGGTGTGTTTGATGCCATTATTAGTAGAAAAAACGCAATACCCATACTTGGATCATTCATATCTGAGAAATCTTATTTGGTAAAAAGATTGACAACTCACAAGCATAAGGTCATATTTGCTCTTGACCCAGACGCTAAGGAAAAGATGTTTAAGACTATGAAACGAATACAGTCATTTGGCGTAGATGTTTCATTTGTAAGGTGGGATAATGACAACAGAGATATTGCAGAGATGGGTAGTGAAGAGTTTGATAAAAAGAGTTTGAGTGGTTATACATTTCAAGAAGAAGTTCTAAATAGATTAGGATTGTAAATGATAAAAAGAATAGCTCATATCGGTGATGTGCATATTAGGAAAACCAAGCGACACAAAGAATATAGGTTAGTTTTTGATAAGTTATATGAATCACTGAAAGAGCAAAACATTGACATTATATATGTAGCCGGTGATGTAGTACATAACAAAACAGATTTATCACCCGAAGCAGTAAAGCTAATGGGTAACTTTTTTACAGAGCTTTCCAACATTGCCCCCACTTATTGTATCATTGGTAATCACGATTGTATTGTCAGTCAAAAAGGTAGATTAGATGCCATCAGTCCAGTTGTTGATTTGCAACACCTACCCAATTTCACTCTGTATAGGGACTCTGGCTTGTTTGAAGTTGACAATGTAGTCTTTGGTGTATTTGATATAAACAACGAAGACAAGTGGCCTACAAAGATAAATAGAGAGTCTGGCAAGACATATATTGGTTTGTATCATGGAGCAATAAATAATAGTTACACCAATCAATCTTTTAGACTATCTACTGACCATGACATAACTATGTTTGATGATTATGATTATGCTATGCTTGGTGATATTCACTCTCGTCAGTTTCTCAATGACGCTAAGACCATTGCTTATCCAGGCACCTTGATACAACAAAACTTTGGTGAAGATACAGACAAGGGATATATGGTGTGGGATTTGGAATCCGGCAAGAGTGAATTTGTAGAAATAGAGAATGACTATGGGTTTCGCACGTATCGTATAAAAGATAAAGATATATCACGACTAGAAGATATTGATTGGTTTGATATGCCCAAGTATCCTAATGTCCGTGTTTTTATTAGCAGTAAGAGCTATAATATTTCTAACAAGACATTCATTGAGAATGTTTTACGTAGAAAGTATAATCCACAGAATATATACGTCAAACCATACGATAATATTGACTACAAAGATTTTGATGTAAGCGGTATAGAGCTAAATGATGTAACAAAAATGTCTACGCAAGTAGACTTACTCAAAGAGTATTTTAGTACAGCTAATTTTACAGACGAATATCTACAAAGTTTATTAGATGCACACAAAGCTTACTATACAAACTCGGAATTCTCTAATAACGAAAATGGTCGTGCTAAGCGTTGGGTGATAAAGACAGTAAAGTTTTCAAATATGTTTTCTTATGGCGAAGACAATGAAATAAACTTTGATAACCTACACGGCATCACAGGCATATTCTCTGACAATGCTTCTGGTAAGTCCAATCTACTTTATACTATTCTTAATGGTATATTCAACTCAAGCACAAGAGCAAGCCGCAATAGTATTGTGGATGTAATCAATGACAATAAAGACGAAGCTAATGTAGTTATAGAGTTAGATGTGGACGGGCAAGAATATATTATTGATAGGTCTATAAAGAGGTCTAAGAAGAATGAGAATAGAGCTAAGAATACTATCAAGTTATATAAGGTAGTCAATGGTGAGCATCAAGATATAATGGGTAAGAATAACACCAACGCTACAGAGAAATATATAAGAGATATGCTTGGCTCTTACGATGAGCATAGTATGACAACTTTCTCTCAACAATTTGATGTTACCAACTTTATTGACTTCAATCAGTCTAGTAGAAAAGAATTGTTGTCAAAGTTTCTTGGCTTAGATGTTATTGAAAATATTTATCGCGGAATTAAAGATGACAATACTGCTTTGAAGCGTTCTATAAAATCTTTTGAAAATGAAGACACAGAATTGTTGCATCGTGAAGCTGTAGAAGAAAAAAACAAAACAGAAGTATTTTTGAATGAATGTAAAGAAAAAAGAGATGCTTTGGTTGAGAAAGCCGACCAAAAGAGGGAAAGAGCTACAGAAATTCAAACAAAAGTAAAAAATATCGAAGCAGGTCTAGATTTAGACTTAGAAGAATTACAAGATGAGTTAGACTTCTGTGAAAGTGAAATAGAAAGTATAAATGACGATATAAAAACATTAAACAATAATATTGAAGACAGAACAAACCATATAGAAGATTGTTTGAGTAAAAAACAAAAATTAGAACCTTTTGAAGATGTGGAAAAAAAGTTGGAAGAATATAATTCTTTAGTATCTAATGGTTTGACTTATGAAAGAGAAGTTGATAGTTTAGAAAAGGAAATAAAGACTCGTAAGAGGTCTGTAGAAATACTTGGTATGCATGATTGGTTTGAAACAGAAAAGGCTTGCTCAAAGTGCTCTTTCCTACAAGATGCTTTTGCAGCAAAGGGTCAACTCATTCAGTTAGAAGATGACTTAGGTAAGAAGATGGTTCCTTATACAGAAATAACCAATGGGTTGAAGAATTATGATTATGAAAGCTTGTTAGACACAAAAGGCAAACACGAAGACTACGAAAGTAGTATAAAAAATTGTGAAACTTATTTATCCAACGCCGAACATAATTTAGAAAATTATGAAGATAAAATTCAACTCTTTGAAGAGAAAAAATCAACTTTAGAAGAAAAAATTGAGAAATTTCACAACAATGAAGCTGATATTAAAGAAAATTTGTTATATCAACAAGAATTGGACTTGTTGCGCGAAGAATATGCAGCTACAACCAAAGAAATTCAAAAGATTGATGATGATTCTGTAAAAGCAAACGTTTTTTATGGAAAAGTCAGTGAAAGAGTAACAAATCTAGAAGAAAAGCTGTCAGAAATCGCAGAAATCATTAGAAGATACGATATAAATCAAAAATTGGTGTCTGCTTTCTCTGCTGATGGTATTCCTTTTATGATTATCAGCAAAGTGTTGCCAGTAATCAATAATAAAATAAAAGACATACTCAATGACGTTGAAAACTTTGACGTTTCTATTGAGATAGACAAAGATACAAAAGATTTGCAGATATGGCTTGACGATGGTGTGTTACGCAAGCGAGTTGAAAAAGGCAGCGGTATGGAAAAGACAATATCTGCTCTTACCATTAGAGCAGCACTCGCTAATGTATCACTTATTCCACATTGCAATCTATTTGTTATTGATGAAGGTTTTGGCACATTAGATTCAACTAACCTAAACAATATAAACCATCTGCTGTTGCATATGAAGAATCACTTTGCTAATGTGATGATTATTTCTCATATTGAAAGCATGAAGGATGTTACAGACAATATAATAAATATTTATAAGGATGACACTGGTTATTCTCATATAACAATTAAGTAATAAATGATTTTAAGATTATATTTATTTATAGTATAAAATAAGGAGTATACAAAAATGGCACAATACCAAAGAGCACCATATGACGAAATAAGGATGACAAGGGTTGCAGCAGCAGGCGCTGATCCAGCTTTAGATCCAAACACTAGAAGAACATTTCCCGTAGGCACAGCAGGTGGCGGTTTTGCTATTACTGTAAGCCATACAGCACCTTTGACAAATACTTTAAAACTACAGGTAAATAATTCTAGATATATTGACCCAGCGCAAGCCCATCACGCAGTAAACCCAGTGTATAACTTTAATACAGACAAGGCAGCATTCGATGCTATATATCCACCTAATGCTGAACCTACTGTTATTGATCCGGAGTTTAACAATAATTGGATTAACCTTACCGATGCTGCCGGTGGAATAACCGATGGTGTATTGGCAGGCGGTGGCGAATCCGATGTAACTTTTGCTAGCAGACACCCATATAGATGGTTAAGAATAGTTGAAACTGCTGCTGCGCCAGCAGAAATTCCTGTTGATATAAAAATTTACGTTAATCTTGCAGTGTAAATGAGGTAATATGCCAAATTGGAGTAAGATAAAAAGAGAAGGCGCACCAATAAACCCAAACTTCTGTCCTGTTATACATGAAGATACTGAAAAGAAGTGCAACAACTTTATGAGACATTGGGACTTGCACTACTATCAGCAATACGGTATGTGCGAAGAATGTTTTAAAAAATATAATTCTCATGTAGAAGAAATAGCCGCAGAGTGGAAAAGACAAACAGAAGAATAGTTTACAATAATATAATATTGTATTATAATATAAAATCGGAGAATTATTGATGAATATGTATGAATTAGTGCCACTAACTTATGTTGGTGAACCTTGGGGAGAAAACGAAGTGGAATTACCTGTAGAAACGCCACACAGAAATGACCCAACCTTAACAAGAAATGCTTTGGAAGTTATCAACGATGTTGTGCAGTATATTCCTAACTTCTCAATTACTTTTGAAGGTGATGGGTTTGATATTATTACAAATTTCCAAGCACCTCATCTAATGATGGTTCAAGCTTCTAATGGCGTTGATGTTCCTTCTCAGTTAGATGATATTTTGACTCTTATGTCAAAGAAACTAAAAGATGCAGGATATAATAATTTGAAGATAGTTACGTTGGATATTGAAGTAACACCAGAAGGTCTTACAGGTAGAAGTCGTAACACAATGTATACTGTTAGGGGACGTTTTATCATAGAAGAAAAGTAAACGAAAGCGGGAGCTTAATGAAGAAAGATGAAGTTTTACAGTATCTAGATTATAGTAATGAAGAAACAAGAAGTAAAATAAAAGAATACACAACATCGCCAGAAGATTTAAACACAGACTTAAAAACTATTGTTTTTTCTACTCCATCAGAAACTGGCACATCGTTTTTCAGATTGTTTGAGCCTATGAAGGCTATACTGAGAAACTATCCCGATGAAGTAAATGTTGTATATACAGAAAAGATACAACCCACCCACATGAAGATTGCTGATACAATTATTATGCACCGATGCGGCAATCTCCATTCTCAATATCTAAATGTGTCAAGGTATTGGCCGAAGACAGAAATAAGACCATACATTATACATGATGCAGACGATAATGAATTTAATTTACCTGCTACGCACCCGATGAAAGACCTATGGGAAAAATCTGGTAAAGATAAGATGAGTATTCATTCCATAAAACATAGCGATGCCATCACAACAACAACTAACAAACTGAAACAAACATTTAATAACTTTAACAAAAATGTAAATGTTTTTAGAAATAATTTTGATTGGAATCTACCTCAGTGGAATGTTGACAAACAAGTAGTCCGCAAAGAATTGTTGCCCGATTGGGATTTGACTGACAAGATTGTTGTTGGTTGGGCTGGTCTTACATCGCATATATCTGACATAGCTCGTATGGCTCCAATTATCAAAGAAATACATGATAAGTATCCACAAACCGTATTTGTGTTGGCTGGCATGGCTATAAAGGATACTACTATTGAAGTAAATGTAGATAAAGAAACCGGTAAGAAATCATACGAAGAAGTTGAAATTACTGACGAGAATGAAAAGTATGAAAATAAAGTAAGAAAGATGTTTGCTGATATTGATCCCAATCGTATCAAGTTTCTACGAGCACGACCTTTAGAAGAATACGCTGTATTTAACGCTTTGTTTGATATTGCATTAGCTTATGTAGAACACAACACATTCAACGCTTGCAAGTCGGAAATAAAGGTAGTAGAGGCGTTGAAGTACGGAGCACTGCCTGTATTTTCTCAATTTGGTGGATATAAAGAATTTTGGCAAAACGCTCCATCAAATACAAAAGAGAATCACATGGCTATTGGTATGACTTCTGCCAAACCTTGGATTACAGCTGTTAGTCATTGGGTAGAAAATTTTGAGCAAGGTCAAAAAGTAGTTGAAAATTTGTCAACATGGTCTAATAATTATTATGATATAAATAATAATATAGAAACATATCTCACATACCTGCTTGAAAAAACAGAAGATCATAGAGAGAAGCAAATCAATCAAGTAAGTAAGTATGTAGATTATGAGCCACCACAATAGAGAGTATAAATGACAGAGACAATAAATTTATATGATGATGATTTTGAAGTAAGAAGTAAAGGTAAAATAGATGGCGACAAAGGCGATTGGTTTGCTGTCACAGTTGATACTAAAACTTATATTTATTTTAAAGGTCCGTCTTTTACTTTGAAAGAATTGGATTATGCAATAAAGAATTTCCATAAAGATAAATTCAAATATTATAATACGCTTTATTATAGAGGAACTTCAGATATATTTATGACTATAAACATGGTTGATTATGGTGTAGTTGAAACGTTTTTAAAAGAACTAAAAATTTAATGGGGAATACTCTTGACACTAGAAGAGTTTAAGGCAAAAGTAGAAAGCCTTACAGAAGAAGAAATTATCAATGAAGCTGGCGCGATAAAATATGGACGCATGGTCAGAAGGTTGCGGCGTGTAGGTGGTAAACTAAAGGTTGTTAGAAAAAGACTAAAATCCTTACCTCAATCAATGAGGACAATATCAAAGGCTGCAGCCCGACGACGTGCAAAAAAATCTGCCATAAAAAAGATAGCTCAAAAGAAAAAGATTACGAGAAAAATGTTGAAGACCAAAAAACGTGCGAAAGCAATGGGTCTAGGTAGAGTAAAATAAGGGCCAGAAATGGCATCGACTGATGTTGGATTTATTAGACGCATGGCGGAGAAGATGCTTGGCTCCGATATCAAAGTATCAAAACAATAACTGACGAAACTCAGGAATATCGTTTAGCCGCTTAGAGCTAAACCACTCAGTAACAAAATTTATTCTTTTGATAGTTACATAAGAGTGTCATTATAAAAGAAGCATTGTCGATTATGTGAGTAGTAACTAACCATGTATATCGGGTAATAATGAAGATAGACAGGACATGGGTTCGACTCCCATCTGGTCCACCAAAATAATAGAGAGAATAAATGGCGTTTGCAAGAAGTACAACAAATAGAAAAAGCAGAGGATCTAATAGTGTAGTTGGTTTCAATAATAAAGACGGTGATTACACGCAGGCAATGGCTGTTGTAAATGGCAACAATGAGTTTGTCGATATGACAGCTGATTCTTTCGGGCGACTAAGGACATCTCATCTATATCCTATGTTTGAAACAAACACAAGATACGATATAGATCCTACTCTGTGGACAACTATTGGTACTGTTGGGGCTGCAACCACCATCGTTGATAAAGCCGCTGCTGCTATAGTTTTAAACTCTGGAAATATTGAAACTGATCAAGCTGGCTTGAGAAGTTTGAAAAATTTTAGATATCAAGCAGGCAAAAGTCAACTAATAATGCAAACTGTTTCTATTATAGATCCAGACGCAGTATCGTGTAGAAGAGAGTGGGGGTATTATGATGAAGATGACGGTCTTTTCTGGACTATAGATGATAATGGAGTTTTCGGAGTGTCTTTGAGAGATAGAGGTGTCACCACTTTTGTTGCTCAAACAGATTTCAATAGAGATAAGTTAGATGGCACTGGATCTAGTGGTTTTAGTATTGACTTAACAAAGGCTAATATATATGGCATCAGCTTTCAATATTTGGGAGTTGGAGTTGCTAAATTATTTGTTTATGATGAAAAAGGTAGTATTATAACAGCGCACGTATTTGAAAACGCAAATAAAAATGTGTATAGTTATATGTCAACTGCTGTTTTGCCTTTGTCTTACCTTTGTAGAGTTGTTGGTCCGAACGGCACCAATGGAGGCATGAATGTTTTATGTGCTACTGTCAATTCAGAAGCTGGCGCTGATCCTGTTTACTCTATTGTAAAGTCAGCAGATACAGGTGCTTTCATATCAGAAGCTGTTGGAGCAGAAAAATCAATACTTACTATACAAGCAAAAGATAATATAGAAAACCCAGCCGCTTCCGGTCCTGTAAGAAATAAGGTTGAGGTTGTACCAAAATCACTATCTGTAGCTGTTGAAGGTCAAGCGGCCATAGTCAGAGTTAGAAAGAACTCCACATTAGCTTCTGCTGTTTTTGTATCAGCTGGCGATGAATCTTCTGTAAATATTGACAAAACAGATGTAGCGGCAACTGATGGTGAATTGTTAGCGACCTATGTCATAAATAAAGACACATCAAAAACAATTGATATTTATCCTACAATTTTTGCAACTAATAGAAATTCTATAACCAAAAATAATGCGGGTGATAAAGAATCTATAACAATAACAATAGCAAAAGCTACTGGTGGATCTGCTGGCGCTAATACTGATGTGTTGGCCTCACTTACTTGGGCGGAGATAAGGTAATGAGTGTAATAATGGTATTAGATAATGAATTTGGTGGTAGACGCAGATCCAGATCTAAATCTATTGAGATACCAGATCGTTATATAGGTGAAGTAAGGCAGAGAGAAGAAAGAAATAAAGAAAACGACTTTGACATTAGGGGCGTAATGGATTTTATAAACGAAAAGGAATAGTTATGTTAGTTTGTGGTGTATGTAAAGGTAAAAAAATCGTAGATGGGCACGGCGGTAGACCAAAGATATGCCCTAAATGCAACGGGACAGGCAATCTAGATGAAGAAATAGTAGAGGGTAAAGAAAACAAAAAGCCTAAGCAGGTTCTAAATGGGTAAGCCTTTTGTGAAGATATTCACTAGCTCTTCTTTATCCATGCTCCAAGATCTAATAGAAGGCTGGATGGAAGAAAATAAAGTAAAGTCAGTTTCGTCAGCTACCACCATTGAAGAATCAAAGAGTGGCTACGCTCAATATATTTCAACTATTTGTGGAGTGTTAAATAATGAGTAAGGTTATTTCTGTTGTTCCATATTTTGAAAACCCCATACATTATAATGGTAACATATCTATAGATAAAAAAAATCTAGAAGCTTATTTTATGTACACCATAGAAAGCCTGCAACAAATTTCTGATACCATATTGGTTGGTTTCACCAATAAACTAACTATGGAAAATATTTGGCATAAACATATAGCCAAGTTGCAGCCTCTTATATTCTCTAACATAGAAGATGTTTTTCTCCCCTCGTCAATACTTGGTTTTATGAAGCAAGAAAGTTTCCCTTACGAATATGATTATGTCTTTTATAATGAACCAGACCAAATAGTAAATGTAAAAGATTTTGATAAAATAACTTCTACTATAGGTGAAGAAAAAAATATATATATCTCTCCTCACAGATTAGAGCCTTTACCATCAGCTAACATTCAGAAAAGAAAGAAGTATTCTGAAGGGTATTATGAAAAACAAATAGAATGGTGGCGTGCTACTAAAGTGGCTCGACAAAACCATGTTTATATTCATACTAATATATCACCTCAACCTATTGAGTGGGATGATTACTATATAAAGAATGAAGACGAGTATTCTGCTTTTAGTGGTAGTTGGGTTTGTCACAAAGAATTGCTTGATAAAGTAAAATTAACTTTTGCTAAAGATTTTTCTACTTCTTATGCTGGTGGTCAAGACATATTTCACACAGAAGATTCGATTAGTCTTAAAACAAAAGATCCAGAAAATTTCTTTGTGGATAGAGTTTCTGCTTGGGAATTAAACGCTTACTTTCTTTAGTTTATATTTATATGAAGAAAGAAAGGGGCGTGTGTTTTGAAGCTATCGGATATATTAGAAGCTATAATGGAACGTAAATGGGGTAAGGCTCAAGGTAGAGATTACTCAAAGGAAAAGAAATACAATGATACTCCAAAAGCCCGCAAGTATCGTGCCGAACTCAATAAGTACAACAGAGACAAAGGCACGTATGGCAACGGTGACGGCAAAGACGCTTCTCATAAGGGTGGAAAAATCTCAGGCTTTGAGAAATCATCTGCCAACAAGGGACGAAGAGAAAAGAGGAGAAAAAAGGGATATAAGGGGAAAAAATAATGCCTCTAACTACACAAGAAAGCATAGGACTGGGTGTAGGTATTTTGAATGTGTGGCATGAGCATGTAAATGCTCACACGCTACGACAAATGAATATGGTTGTGAATCAGTATGTAGATAATAGAATAGTTGCATACATAATAAAAGAATCAGAGCAGTTCAGCATTAGAGTTACAGATATTGACGAGTATAAAACAAAAAGCAAAATAATCACGGAGCTTGACTAATGGCGTTTTCAAAGACCAAAATAAAAAAATATATCAAGATTTTAAACGAATCACTTGACGAATCTGATAAAGATGAATATCAAGAAAAGTTTAAAAAAGTTATGAAAAAGTATGGCATCACTAGTATCAAGGATTTGCCAGCAGACAAGAAAGATGATTTCTTTAATGATGTTGATAAGATGCACACCTCTGATAAAGAAGAGATGAAAGAAGGTTGTGGTAAAAAAGGTTGCGATTGTCCAGCAGGATGTGATTGTGGTCCCGACTCTAAGTGTGGATGTGATGGCGCTAAAGAACCAGTAAATGAAGCTAAGTATACTATGAAGAATGGTAAGGTTCATATTTCAAAAGCTGAGTTTAGAAAAGTGCATAAGGACTACAAGAAGACCACAAAGGGTAAAGAGATGATGATGGTCAATGACCCCAAGAGTGGTGAGTCTCGTTTAGCTCCTGTAGTTTTTGAAGGTAGAAATCCAAAGATTACTCGCAAAGAGATGGAAGAAGTAAAAATGTTTACTGAAAAGAATACACCCACTGACAAGAAAAAGTGGGCGGCTTCTGTAGCAGCAGCTAAGAAGAAATTCAAAGTATATCCATCAGCTTATGCTAACGCTTGGGCAGCTAAAAATTACAAAGAAAAGGGTGGTACTTGGCGCTCAGCTAAGGGATGAGGTTGATAATTTTTTTGCCGTGAGCAATTTAAACAAGAGAAATATAAATGAAATTATCAGATGTAATGAAAGAATCCACAGCAGATACTTTGCGTAGGATGGAACAGTTAGTAAGAGATGGTATGGGCCTCAAAAGTTTGAAGAAGATAGAACATATGCAAAAGGGAAAGATTTTGATATATGTTTTTTCAAACCCAAAAGAAGGTAAACTATTAGCTAAATCATTAAAGAAAAAAGGTAAACTTATGAAGACACAAAAAGTTGGCGATAATTTTGCTGTCTTTATGGACAATAAATGAAAGAGAAAAGAAATGAATTATGACCAAACAATATCACTAAAGGAAGCTTTTGATAAGTTTATTACAAACGGCAACAAAGAAATCATAACCGAAGCCGAAGAAGTTACTATGGATCAGCTTGAAAAGAAAGATCAAGCTACAGCCAAGAAAATTCAACGTGTACTTGGTATGGGACAACCCGACGCTATTTGGGATGGAATACATGGTAAGATTGTTTATTTTCAAGCCCAAACTTATAGTGCCAACAAACACACTGGATCTACTAGA
>Ga0070746_10000960_pt1 | contig 17253 bp, 21 predicted proteins | sample VirMetDEL_Mar_21_FD_77016 | JGI IMG/M metagenome (GOLD analysis project Ga0070746, IMG submission 77016) | Aqueous microbial communities from the Delaware River and Bay under freshwater to marine salinity gradient to study organic matter... | ecosystem: Environmental > Aquatic > Marine >...
GCCGTACAGCACAGCCGCTTATAGATACAAAATATCAGAACTCATTAAAAGCAGACTTGCTTGCACAGGGTAAATTAAAGCGTGTCGATGAGAACGGCAGTCCTGTTAATGGCAAAGTTTATACTGAATCTATGGAATCATATATTGCTGAAACAGCAAAGCTGAATCCAAGATATGCTGGTTTTATCAATGAGGTTGGCGGCGCTGTAGCGGCGCAACATGCAACCGACATTCAGATTAAATCTTACCAAGCGGCAATGGCGCTCGATAAGCGCAATAAACAAAATTACTTTGTTGATGAAGCTATACCTGCATTGCGCGCAACATCTGCATCTCCAAGCGGTAATACGCCATCATTTGATAATGATGCTGATGGTGTAGGTGATACGATTGCTAATGAGTTATATAAGAATGTTATAGCAGATATTGATGACTTTGCTGTAGAGCATAAGCTAGATGCAGAAGCGTATAATAAATTAACGCAAGAAGCTAAGATGGCGCGCTATGGCGGGCAGATAGATAGGATGTCTGCTATTGCTTCTGCTGTTGCACAAGACCAAAACCCAGACAATCCATTCAATGTTGAATCTGCTTATCTTAATGCGATGACAAGTGCGTTACGCAATCCAACTTCATTAGCCGCACAGCCGCAAGCAATGCAAGAGGCGCTTGCTGAGATTGGATTTACAGCAGAGTTCTTAGAACAGAATGACATGCAGGGTGTACGCTCTAAGCTGGCAACAAACCTGTCTGCATATCAAGGAACAAGACAAGAAGAAGCTGTTAATAATGCCAACTTAATACGGCAACAGCAAACTGAATATGATATAGGCGTCGGCGCTCTGTTGAGCCAAAAGCAATCTAATGATTATTTTACACAAGTTATGGGCATTCAAGATGGCTATGACCTTCTTAATAACCTTGACCAGATAATGTCAGACAAAGACGGTAATGCTTATAAAATTATTATGGGTCGCGGCCCTTTGCCTGCGCCTGTAGTAGAAATGTTTTCAGACCAAAGCATCATTGATTTAGTTGGCTCAGAAAAGAAACTAACAAAATTTGTAGAATTATATCGCAATGTCACAAATGATGGCGCGTCATCCATGTCTCGCGGCATGACACAAGAAGCCATAACAAACATGGAAGAGATTAGTGCTTATAGTGCTGGCATAGTAACCATGCCGTTTGAACAGTTTCAAACCAGACGAAGAGACTATATGGCAATACCACTAAATATTCGTAACGATAATTTAAAAGCCGCACTAGGTGATGAGCAATCATTAGGGCAGTTTGTACGGCGATATTTAGACCTTGATGATGATGCAACAGGGCAAGAGATTACTCACTTTATGAAGGTAACTCCGATGTTGCTTTATTATCATGGTGAGGAAAAAACAAAAAAGATATTAAGAGAATCTGCTGACAGAGTGTTTGCCGAATCATCTTTTATTTATTCGCGTGAAGGTGACAGCACACGCGGTATGTATTCACCAGAGGTACGTTATGGCGAATACTTTAATACCTTCCGCACCAGTGTCGATTTGAAGTTAGCAACAGTAGATGAAAGTTTTGCTTTAGGTAAAACGCATTCGCTTCTTGCAACAGGACAGGGCGGCGCGAACCTTCCTATTTATATCGTTGTTGATAAAGAAACAGGCCATCAAGTTATTCATAATGGCGGTCCAATGATGGTTGGCGGCAATGCTGTAAGGGCTGAAATGCAATCAGACCATCGTATGCGCCGCAATAAGCAGAGAGCGCAACTTCGTGATGCAGAGTTAAGATTAAACAGCAATAGAGAAAGATATCAGAACCCAGAGTATAAATCTTTCAAATTTGCACATGAACAGAATGAACAGCAATGATTGAGTTAGAGCCAAACCCCCGCCCTTACTTACAGTCTGTTCCGTCTGACATGCAGTTGCAAACTGACAGTGGTTGGTGGGATGGCTTCAAAGCGAATGTTGCTTATAACAATATGCCAATGATTGAGAGTGGGCATGAAGCATATCTGTTTGGTAGCATTGTTAAAGACCCATCATTTAGTGTTGCTGATAATATAAAAGATGAATACTTGCCCTACTGGGATGATTTGGTGCGCGCTAAGAATATGGATCATCTCCGTTTCTTAGAAAATCGTGTAGATAAAGTCATTGAACGTAGAGAGATTATGGCAGGCGCACACTGGTCAACAGCTATTGCTGGCGGCATTGCTGACCCATTATTTCTTACAGCCTTTGTGCCTGCTCTTAACGCTGTTAATTTAGGTAAGACAGTCTTTCAAGGTGCTACTCGTTTAGGCGCAGTAGGTGCTGGTTACGGTATTGCGTCTGAGGCTCGTAGAGCGCCGTTTGCTGTAGCAGACGAGGACTACGAGGCGGCATGGAACATAGGCACTGCAACGGCTCTGAGCGCTGTTACAGGGGGTATTCTGAAAGGGGTTCCAAATGCAGCGCCTTTTATTAAATCATCTACAAAAAAAGCCTGGCTAAAAGCACAAGGAAAGCCTTTCAATCACATGGTTGATGAAGGCAAAGAAGGGCTGAATGTCGGCACAGATAACAAATTTGATTCTAAGATAGAAAATCCATTTGGCTCACCGCTTCAACGGCTGGTGTTAGACAATAAAAAAGTACCGCAGTTTATAAAAGAATACGCAATTAAGATGAATGGTAACTCATCTATCTCGCTTGTGGGTACGGCTGACCAAGCTATTCCGCATTCTGTTGGGCAACGCTCTGCTGTTTATGATGGCAGAGCTAGAAAGATGGAAGAAACATTGCGTGATTTGCATAAGCAACATGCAACAAATGGTCAGCAACAAAAAGCAAGACAGTTTATGGGCGCTTATACAGCAGACTTTAACCCATTCAATCAAGATTTTGATGAGTTTCTTGAAGATTTAATTACAAAATACATTCAATCAACATCACCAAGCGCACAGCGCAAGGCTCTTGAGGGGCTAAGTGACCAGCAAAAGCAGGGTTTTACAGCTATTAAAGAGTTCTTTGATGAGTTTGATGGTGACATGCGAGATGTTGGATTGCTTAAAGATGATGCCGCAATCAAGCTAGAGATAGAAGCACTCACCGCAAAGATTGAAAAGAAGACAGGTGTATCAGCAAATATAGAAGCATCTGCCCGCAAGGGCGGCGGTACAACTGCAAAGCAAGGCGGCAAGCTCACAGATATTGATGAAGAGGTTGGTGCATTACGAAAGCGCATTGTTGATTTAGAAGATGCATTGCAGTCACCAACACGCAAAGGCTATGTGTTTTCTATCTATTACGACAAGCTAAAGCTACAAGACCCTGCTGAAGCCGCGCGGTTCAAAGAGATATTTACAACACATTACACAAATAAAGGACTGCCTGATCCAAAGCAAAGCGCAGACAATACATATAACACCATCATGGAAATGGATGCAGATGATTTAATTGATGCACGTCCAGCAGGCATTGCAGGCAATTCTAAACATTTAAAGCATCGCAAGACAGACATTGATGAGCATCTTATCAATGACTTCATGGTGAAGAATATCGATGTGTTCTACACCTACGCCAATCGTGCTGGTAAGAAGATTGAGTTTCAGCGCGCTTATGATGGCAAGACAATTGATGAGTTATTAGACGAGATTGATAAAGGATTACGCAAAGCAAAGTTTGCTGATGAAGATATAGCGCAGATTCGTTCTGCATTTTATGGCGACCATGACCGTCTTATGGGTGCATTGATTAGAAGCCCTGATAGATTAGATAATCAGCTATCAAAATTTTCTAAGTTTATGTCTGGCATTACCTATCTTGGTGGCGCTGGTCTTTCTGCTGTTACTGACATAGCTACCATTACTTTTGCTCATGGGTTAAGGCCAACATTAAAAGCTGGTGTTGCATTCTTAAATGCAAACACACGCAATGCCACTTTCAAACAAGCAAGAGAAGCTGGTACTGCGCTCGATATGGCGCGCAATATAGCACAGCGAAAGATATTAGGAGATTCTTTGCGTAGTGTTCAGCCGAACAAGCTCGAGCGAACACAAGAGATAGGCTCTCGTTTCTTTTATACGGCTAACTTTCTTGGTCCGATTACTACAACTTACAAAGTATTAGACCAAATATTAGTGAATGATAAATTCATTCGGTTAAGTAAAAAATTAATTGATGGTACGATTGATGCGCGTGATAAAGAATATTTATTCCGATATGGAATTGATGAAGAATTGGCTGCTTACATAAATAAGATGCCAACAGAGCGCGCTGAAGCTGATGACTTCATGCTTGCTAATACAGATGCATGGCCTCGTAAGACACCCAAAGACCGTGAGATGATACGCAGATATCAAGCGGCAACTAATGCTCACGCTGATAATGCTGTTGTTATGGGTACAGCCTTTGACCGCCCTCTTATTATGGATGGCGTTACTTACATTAAAGATAATGCTTATACACAAGCCATGCGTAAGCAGTTTCCAAAACTATATGAGATTGATGAGAAAGCATCGACTGCACAAACAAAGATGGTGCGTCTTGAATCTGGCACAATGACCCTGCCCTTCACCTTTATGAATTTTGCGTTTGGGGCAAACAATAAAATCTTAGGTGCAATGCGTGACCCTGCGCGCAAACATAGAATGCAAGGTGCTATCTCATTGATGGCAATGTCTTACATTACGTTAGAGATAAAAGACCGCTATTGGTGGCGGAAGGCAAAAGATAATTGGACTGATTCACCTGACATGATAGCGCGCTTGGTAGACCATTCTGGTTTAACTGGCATCTATGCTGACCTTGGTTATTTAGGATTGTCTATGGCGGCTAACTTCTCTGACAGCCCAGAAGATTTTGTTATCTCACCACGATATTTAAACCCAGACAGGAAGCAAAGATTTGCAGATGGTTTAACTGAACCATTTGGCGCTCCTGTTGGGTTAGGACTTTCTTACTTTAGAGCTACGCGTTCATTTCTTGATGGCGACTTTAATGAAGGAAGCAAAGAATTATTTTATAGCTCACCATTCTTAGGGTTGCCGCTTATTCGTGATGATATGCGTGACCTTATGCTTGGCTCAAGACGATAATAATGTGCGTTGATACCTGCATTTATGCATGATAGGGGAACAGAATGACTATTAGTTTAACAGATAATTCACCAAGAATAGCAGTTGATTTTGGCTCTATAACAGAGGGCCAAACTCATAAGAGCTTTACTGTGAGCTTTGAGTTCTTCGATGCGGCTGACTTGAATGTATATATCAATGGTACATTAAAGACATTAACAACTCATTACACTGTAACAGGTGGCAATGGTTCTACTGGTACAATCTCTCTTTCAACAGCAGGCACAACCGTTACAGATAAAGTTGTTATCACAAGAGATATTGCATTAGCTAGAACGACAGACTTTCCAACATCAGGCCCATTTGATGTTACGTCATTAAACTTAGAGTTAGATAAATTTATTGCTATCTCTGCTGATTTGAAAGACCAAGCTAGTCGCGCCTTACAGCTAACAGACTTTGATGTTAATGCTAATCTAACATTGCCTGCCTTAGATGACCGTAAAGGCAGAGTGCTTGCGTTTAATTCTACCACTGGTGAATCTGAAGCTGGGCCATTAATTACATCAACGCAAACTGTAGCTAGCATAGCGGCTGACATTGATGCTGTAGAAGGCATAGCGGCAAACGTAACTACTGTTGCTGGCATACAGGCTAATGTAACAACTGTTGCTAACATTGATTCTAGCGTTACTACTGTTGCTGGCGATACAGCTAACATTGCTACTGTTGTTGCAAATCTTACTGATATCCAAAACGCAGAGGAACATGCACAAGAAGCCAAAGATTATGCAACTAAGGTTGATGGTCAGGTTCAAGAAAACGGTTCTGATTCTGGCAACTATGCATCTAAGGCATGGGCTATTGGCGGTACAGGTGTAACTGACACGGCTGGTTCTGGTGCCGCAAAAGAGTGGGCGACAGAAACAAGTAGTAATGTAGATGGCACCGAATGGTCATCTAAAGAATACGCTATCGGCTCACAAGCTGGTAACACTAGCGGTTCTGCAAAGCAGTGGGCATTGGGCGGCGGCGGTTCTTATGCGTCTAACACTACTGTTGATGGCTCTAACTATTCTGCACGTTACTGGGCTGAACAAGCGGCGGCGGCAGTTGATGGATTTGATGATACTTACCTTGGGCCTAAGTCTAGCGACCCAACGGTAGATAATGACGGTGATGCGCTGACTGCTGGTGACTTATACTTCAACACAGCATCAAACGTAATGAAGGTTTACAACGGCTCTGCGTGGAACGATGTTGCCGCAGACACATCTGGCTTTGCTACTAACGGCTTTAGCATTGCAATGGCTATCGCATTATAGGAGTTAAAGATGGCACAGAACTTTAGACGATACACACTTAACGGAGTAGGCACTGCGGCGGCAGATATTCCCGATGGTGCAAACTTTGATAGCTACGATACGCTGGTAGGTATTCACCTTGCCAATGTCACAACCAATGCTGTGACTGTTGAGGTCTACATCAACGATGGCACTAACGACATTCATCTAATTAAAGATGCGCCTATCCCTGCTGGTGGTGCGCTACAGGTGATGGATGGCGGTGCCAAGATTGTCGTGCAATCAGGTGACAGGCTTTACGTTAAATCGGATACAGCTGCATCTGTTGATGTTTGGGTTTCTGCTGTTGATGCAATCAGTACATAGGTGACACATGGGATATGTAGGTAATCAAAGCACTAACGCTTATAGCAGTCTACCTGCAAAGCAAGACCTGACTGGTGCTACAGGTACTAGCCTGACACTGAGCCATGCTGTTGCTGGGCCTGAGAGCATTGACCTGTTTATCAATAATGTTCGGCAAGAGCCGACTACAGCTTATAGCGTATCAGATACAACTGTAACGCTGACTGGTTCTGTTGTGGCAACCGATGATATTTATGTGGTGTATAACGGCTTGGCTTTGCAGACTATCGTGCCGCCTGATGCTTCTGTAAGCACAGCCAAAATTGCAGACGATGCAGTAACATCAGCCAAGCTAGACACAAACATAGCTATTACTGGCGACCTAACTGTAGACACAAACACACTGCACGTTGACAGCACAAACAACCGTGTAGGCGTTGGTACTACAACACCAGACAGCCCACTTGAAGTTTCCGTTGCTGGTCAAGCTAACATAAAGCTAACCAATAGTTCAGCCTCTTCAGAACTTCGTTTCATTGCGGATAGTTCAGTTTGTTATATCCAAACTCAAACTAACCATCCACTTGCCTTTGCAACAAATAACGGCGCAGAAGCAATGCGTGTCAGTGGCACCAGTCTTGTAATTGGCGCAACCTCTGAATACGGGGTTGGTACTACATTTGCACAACAAGGTTCTAACGGTACGCTTGCTGTCTTCAATCAAAACTATGGCAACGGTTTCACATCGCATCAATTTAGGTATAACGGTTCTGCCGTTGGTTCAATTACTATAAGCACCTCTGGCACAAGCTACAACACATCATCTGACCACCGCCTAAAGGAAAATGTCACTGACATTACAGGCGCAACTGACAGGCTGAAGCAACTTAACCCTGTTCGGTTTAACTTTATTGTTGACCCCGACACAACGGTTGATGGCTTTCTAGCACACGAAGCACAGGCTGTAGTACCAGAAGCCGTGACAGGCACACACAACGAAGTTGATGACGATGGTAACGCTGTTATGCAGAATATTGACCAGAGTAAGCTAGTGCCGTTGCTGGTGGCTACCATACAAGAACAGCAAGCCGCTATTGAAGCATTGACTGCTAGAGTAACTGCATTGGAGGCTGAGTAAATGGCACTAAGTAAAATACTACCTGCCTCGCAGGACCAATATGTAGGTGCGAGAAACCTCATAATCAACGGAAACATGGCTGTTGCACAGAGGGGAACGTCAGCTACAACTTATTCCAATTCAGGTGGCTTTGGTGCGGCAGACCGCATTTCTTTTCGCAGAGGTGGCACTTGGACAACAACTACTTTTGACCTCTCGCAAGAAGGCACTTCTGGCCTTGATGAATTTCCAAAATGCAGTCAGATAAAAGTTCAAGACGCAGTGGCAAACCCAAATGCTAATGATGATACACATTGTAATTTTAGATATGCTTTTGAAGGAAATGAAATTCAGCATTTACAGTACGGAACATCTAATGCAAAAGATGTCACTTTATCTTTTTATGTTAAGTCTCCTGTTGCCGGAACTTACTGTGTACAGTTTGAAGTTAATCATACCGCCGCAGATTATGTAGCAGAATACGCTATAAACTCTGCTAATACTTGGGAGTATAAAACTATAACTGTACCAGCCCCAAGCACTAGCGAAGTAGGAACTAAGCCTACAAATGACAACAGTATTCAACTATCTATTTACTGGATACTTAGTGGAAACACTACAGGAACAAGTACTGCACGTGGGTCGGCAGGGTGGTCAGGAACTACACCACGAACACGTTACACAGTAAATCAAGCAAATGCTTTTTCTACTCTTAACAATGCAGTTCAACTTACAGGCGTACAGCTTGAGGTAGGCGATGTAGCCACGCCGTTTGAACACGAAAGCTATGCGGAAACTTTGCAGAAGTGCCAGCGGTATTACTTCGCTGGTGATGGTTCACAAATGTGGAACTTCACTGGTGGTTCAATAGCTGTATCAATCCCATTTGAATTTCCTGTTCAAATGCGGTCTACACCAACAGTTACAGATACTAATTCAACTGCTAGAGGCTCTATCAGTGTAAATGGATTTAGCGCATATAAAGGTGCAATTGGTTCTGGTGGTAACTGGCGTATGACTGGTATCACAGCGGATGCGGAGTTATAAAAATGGATAGCATGACAATAACAAATGCACAGTATGTAGCAGAAGATAGTGTTACTCACAGTATCAAAGCTACTATTGACGGTACTGAAATGTCAGTACCCCTTGACCCAGCCAACAGACACTACGCAGAAATTATGCGTCAGGTAGCCGCTGGCGAACTAACAATAGCGGAGGCAGACTAATGCCCTATATAGGTAAGCAACCTACCATTGGCGAGTTCGTTGAGCTAGATGCTCTGACTGCCTCTGCCACGGCTGACTATGCACTAACCAGAAACGGTGCCGCATATTATCCTGAGACAGTAAACAACTTACTGGTCAGCATCAACGGTGTAATACAGGCTGGCTCTACCATGAGCCTATTAGGTAACACGCTGACTGTTGGTGCCACGCTATCATCATCAGATGTTATAGACTTTGTGCGAGTGTTCGGCAATGTAGGCAATGTGGTTACGCCCACAGATGGTAGTGTTACATCAGCCAAGCTGGACACAAATATCGAAATTTCTGGAATACTAACAGAGCCTAACAAAGAATACTTCCAAGTTGACTTAACAACTACACAGTCAGGAATTACTGATGCAACTTTTGCAATTGTTGATTTTAACACTAACGGAACTGTTAAGTATGACACTAAATCAAACTTTGACGCTTCTACCAACAGCTACGAATTAGATAGTGCAGATGGAGTGTATTGGGTTGAATATTCTCTGGCAATCACTTCAGACACAGCAGGTTCACCCGAACTTATCACTTCAACTTCTGCCGCAGAATTTAGCACAGACAATTTTAGTTCAATTAATTCTCGAATCAGTGAGTTTACTAGGTCCTTAAACGCCGCAGACGCCTATGAGGTAAGTCATCACCACAAGCGAAGCACAATATTTAAAGCAACTTCATCTGGCACAAAGATAAGACTTCAAGCAACCTGTAATCCTGCAGGTAATCAGGCAAGCACTTATAGGTTTGCTCACAATATATCAACGCAAAGTTCTTTTGCTGACCTTGATGGTACGGTCACATCTTTGATAGTGATGAGGATTGCATAATGAGTTTAACAAAACTAAACAATCAGTCTCTTCCTGCTGGCTCTGTGTTGCAGGTGGTTGAAAGTAAATACACATCGGATAGCTCCACTACTAGCAACAGTTATTCAGACGCTAACAAAGAAGCTACAATAACTCCGTCCTCCACATCTTCTAAAATTCTTGTGATGATGAGTGGTAGTGCAAGAACATCATCTGGCAATGTAGAAAATGCTATGAGCCTACAGGTTTTGCGTGGAACAACAGCTATAACTTCTATGAATAATTTGGCTTACAATCAGCTAAATGGTTATGCACAAGAGAGCATTTCATTGCGATACTTAGACACTCCTGCAACAACGTCTGCCGTTACATATAAAATACAAATTAAAAGCAATGTGAATGGTCAAACATCTCAGCTATCGCATGACGGTTGCTTGACGCAGATAACTCTTATGGAAATTGCAGGCTGATGAAAGACATCCACACAGACATAGCAATTGCAGGTGGGGGCATCTCTGCTCCTCTTTGGTTGCCTGCTCTTAATGAGTGGATCGCATTAGTTCTTGGTGTTCTTTCTATCTTATATGTATTGCGTAAGTTGTTTAAGTAGTTACAAAATGTGCGTTTTGTAATGCACTAATGCAGTATAGTGTAGCACCATGTTACCTATATTAGTCAAAGCAGTAGCCGGTATAGCTGGCTCATGGGTTGAATCTAAAGTTGAAACAGCCAAAGCTAAAACTGCTGTTGCCAAGCGGGTCGCCGCTGGTGAACAGGAGTGGAACCTCGAACAAGCAAAGAATAGTAACCAATCGTGGAAAGACGAATGGCTTACTGTGCTTGTATCTATCCCCCTCATCTTAGCCTTTACAGGGCATGAAGACATTGTTGAGCGTGGTTTCAATGCGCTTGAGGCGATGCCTGATTTCTATAAGACAGCGGTTGGCGTGGTGTTTGCCGCTAGCTTTGGTGTGCAACAATTAACAAAGATGTTTAAGAAATGAACAAATCAGAATTTGCAGCTCTAGTTGCAAAACATGAAGGCCTGCGGCTGGAAATGTATATGGATACTGTGGGTGTGCCGACAGTCGGTTATGGTCACAACATGCAACAGCCTATCTCAGAAAGGGCGGCGCTTGTTATCTTAGAAGATGACATTGAGATTGTGTTGAATGAATTAGATGAACGCATGGAATGGTGGAGAGATTTACCAGAACAGGCCATGAAGGTAGTTGCTTCTATGGTGTTTAATCTAGGCTGGCCCCGCTTCTCCCGCTTTAAGAAATTTATATCTGCGCTCGAAGACCGTGACTATGAACGTGCGGCTTTGGAGATGGAAGACAGCTTGTGGTTTCAACAAATCAAAACGCGTGGTCCCGAACTGAAACAGATGATGTTAGATAGTCATGACTAAAACAATTGAAATTAAAGAGAATGATAACAGAATAGCCATAGAATTTTATAATGAACATGGCAGTATTCAAGCAGGTGCAGATGCATTAGGCATTTCTAAATCAGAGTTTCATCGCCGCTTACAGCAAGGCAAACGTGATACATACGTTCTGCCTGAGATACCGCAAGATGATATGCCTGTCGAAGAGATAGTCGAACATCTTCATTCTCGTTTTAAGATAAGAAAAAACCATAGAGAAGAGACACGCTGGCACGAAATCAAGATGAAGAGCGATGACCCTATCGCCCTACTCTGGCTTGGCGACCCACACATTGATGATAATTATTGTGATTGGGATTCATTGCGGCGTGATATATCGATTATAGATTCACACACGCACATCTATGGATGTTCGGTAGGTGACTACCAAAACAACTGGGTCGGGCGTCTGGGGCGCATATACGGCGAACAGGACACATCTCACAAGACAGCGTGGAAGTTAGTTGAGTGGTTGATTAGCCAGATAAATCCTCTCGTTCTCATTGGCGGCAATCATGATATGTGGTCTGGTGCTGGCGACCCTCTCAAGTGGATTGCTGGTGGGCATACGATTCACGAAGATTGGGAGAGCCGTATCGCACTTCAGTTTCCAAATGGAAGAGAGTGCAGAATACATGCGGCGCACGATATGAACGGTCATTCCCAATGGAATTCGCTTCATGCCCAGAACAAGATGGCGCGGTTCAAGAGCCATGCTGACCTGTATATCAGTGGACACAGGCACAACTGGGGTCTGGCTCAAATCGAGGACGTGGAAAACAAACGAGTAGCGTGGCTTGCTAGAGCGCGTGGCTATAAATTCCATGACACTTACGCCATGGTCAAGGGCTTTGACCAACAGAACTTTGGACAATCCATTATGCAAGTAATCGACCCTCATAATCCTAGTCCTTGTTCATGGTCACAATGTTTTGTGGATCCACAGGAAGGTGCTGACTACCTTGATTATCGGTTATCGCTTCGCAAGTGACAGCCGCATAGCCTGCTATATCTACCCATGAATCTTCGTGCGTCTCATCATTCATAAGGCGCGCCATCTTTAGCATCATGAGCATTATACCTACATCATGCACAGTGAACTCTGTACCTTTGTAGGCAGACCATAGCTTTGCTAGCCTGTCGAATGAATCAACTGGCTTGCCATAAGCAACGCCCCTGTCTTTGACAGCTTCACGCGCTTCATCTAATGCAATGTATCTATCCATTATAATGCCTCCTGTACTTCAATGAACTCTATGTCGCCAAGAGAACCATTGATGCGTAGGTTATCTGCATCTCTGAAACCATTGACTGATGTTTTCCTTAACCTATTCTCAGCTAACATCTTTGCTTCAGTCTCGTTTTTAGCCAGCAAACTAATGGTTCTAGTATATTCGCAGATGACAACTAACTCATATCGTTGAGCATTATATCTGTTGCCAGTGGTTGTGGTTTGTGTCCGCAGTGTGCTCATATAAACCTCCTTATTTAGAATGCAGTATAGAAAAAAGAATAAATATCATTAAACATGCATAAATGCACAATGATAGTTATGACTAAGATAAGGTATAAGCTATTGTTTTTGTGACGGAAAATGGTGGAGCGTACTGGGATTGAACCAGTGACCCCTACAATGTCAATGTTACTTTTGCTTACTTTATCTGTATGATTTTGTTTATTTATTTCCATGGCATTAGCTTCGCTGTGTCTGCTGTGTGTTCGTTGGATACATCAGCGTAACGCATGACCATGCGTTCAGATGACCAACCCCCTAATTTCATTAGAGCTTTTAGATTAGCGCCATTCATCATGAGAGTTGAGGCCCAATGATGCCGCCAATCATGTATGGTAAAGTCAAATACTTCTGCATGAATGCAAGCTGTGCGGTGAACGCTACGCAAATTTTGGGGCTTCGCGTAGCGCTCACCTTGGCTGTTGAGAAACAAATAGTCACGGTCGGACAGATGTTGGAGGGCATCTGCAACGCGAGGATGGAGGTGGACAACGCGTCTTCGACCATTCTTTGTTTTCTCTAACAGCATTGTACCGTTGTCGAAATTGATAAACCTGTTACGCAAGTTAAGCGCCTCCCCTACCCTAATGCCTTGATAGGCCAGAGTAATGAATAGAGGTCTGATAAAATCTGGATAGGCTGACAGCAATTGTTCTTGTTTGTCGTAGCTGAGAAACCTGATGCGGTCATCGGCTTGTTTGTTTTTATCTAATGTATGTGTAATACCTGCATGGCTCATAATAGATATGAGTGCGCCGCGTACTCTATTTATATAAGAGGGCTTACAAGAATAAAGATGGCGTCTCTTATAGTCTTTCCACACATCATTAGTAATGTCGTTAATATTTAAAGCAGCAAATTCTAATTTAAAACGGCGCGCAAAGTATCTGTCTGTTTCATTGCGAGGTGTAACAGCAAGCCAATCATCAACGACTGTAATGAATGGCAACACTTTCGTGCCGCCACTCATATCATTTACAATTGCGTTTTCTACATATCGGCAGACTGTTTCTGCTTGCTTGCGTGTAGACTGTCCTGTAGTGCGCCGGACTTTAACCACTCTGTCACCAATGGTGACGGTGCCTCTGATGTGATATATGTCTTTTCTTTTATAGATGGAGAGCATGTCATCGCCTTCTGGTATTCTTCATACTGTTCTCTGGTGAACCATCTGGCATGGCCTAGCTTACAATAGCTAAGACCATGCTCTTTAATGAGATTGCGAAATCTATATTTAGACATTTTAAGTTGAAGTGCGATGTCATTAAAATGGTATATCATCGATAGGCTCCTCAGTTACAGCAGGTGCAGGTGCAGGTGCCACAGCATTAGACGCTACTGGCGGCGCACCATCTTCGGGCGGTATCCACAAACTCATATATGAATTGCCTGCGGCTGATGTGTTCTTGAAGCCTTGCAAACGCTGATTGCCATAGCTACCAGAATAGTCTGCTTTGGCATCTGGCTTTGTGTTTTCAAACATGATGCCAACTTCCTGATAGATTTTGAATGCCCGACCAGCTTTGGTTTCTGTCTTTAACAGCAAAACATTTGGGTTATATTCTGAATCATCAGGCTTGCGTGTCCATTGAACAGCATTGATTGTGCCGCTTAATGTGGGTGCGCCGAGCTTGTCATAGTCCCCGTCTTTGATGGGGAATGCACTGCCACGGTTGACATCCATTACATATTTATCACTCATTAGAAAGATTCCTTATCTTGTGGTGGAGTTGATGTTGGGCGTGTTGGTTTAGCAGAAGCGGCGTTACCGTCGTCATCTTCTGATGGCAAGCCAAACGCAGATTGTAAGCCATATCTTTTAGCGTAAGTAATACCTGACCCCATTTTCTGTGGATCGTTATTATCTTTAGACCGAACAGGGCATGGGCTGGTGCGCTTCTCACCTGATGGTGCGTGAACAATTGTGGTGTTCACCACTTGGATGATGTTGCCTTCTAGCACGATGATGTCTAGTGGCTGGCTGAAATACAAACCAAACTGATTGGCTTGTGTTGCCGCTTCCATGACCGCTTCAAGAGTGGCATAGGTTGAACGGAAATGCGGGTTGTTACCTGACTTCTTTGCAGATACAGACAGCATTTGAAATGCCAGCATTGCCTTATCAAAGGTGTCGGGCATATCATTTTGTGCTGGTGATTCCAGCTTTGTTACATTAGTCTTCGACATAACAGATTCCTATCCTGTTAGGAGGGGTGGCTTACGCCGCCCCTTCGTTTATTGAGATGCGGCATGCACCGCGCTTGTCACGTTTGATGGTAAGCAAATCGCAGAACACTTCGCGTTCATTGTCTTGCACCATTGAGCGTAATTCTTTTTTGATATTTTCATGCGTTTTGGCTGTGTGTGATGTGTTCACAAAGTCATGTGCAAGATTCACAAAAGCATTGTCTTGGTTAGCATCACGGGCAACAAGCCCATTGATGTTCACGTTAGACCAATTGATTTTCTTTGCGCTGTAGTTATCAGGCTCTATGCCATCACGCACCATGCACCAGAAAGACCAGACCTCATTATGTACTGTCTGCCAATAGTCATGATTGTAATCTACAACTACAAAGTCCCATGTGTTACCGAAGATAACAGACAGATAACATTTCTTAATCTCATACACCCTCATATACAGATGCATCTGAGGCATGTAGCTATCTAACATTTGTGTCATCGTGCGCGCATTACTGGTGTGCTTGCACTCGACAACAAAGTGATTGCCTTCTTCATCTTCAGCCAGTGCATCAACACGGGCTTGATAAGGAACGTCATCAATTGTTTTTGTAGGTAAAGTTTCTGGGTAAGAGAGTGATAGCCCTGTCTGTTCTACTAGCCAGTTTAAATTAAACTGCTCAGTATATGTGCCAAGGTTGACATTAAACAGGTGGCTCAAATCTTCTGACTCTTTGCGCCCTGTCTTGACCAGCCATAGCTCATGCCAGTCACCCTTCATGATAGAATAGAGGTCACTGCCTCCGATAAAACCTGTACGTTTCATGTAAATTCTCCTGCATTTATACAAAATTTACTATATTTGTTTATGTCTTGCAATGCATTTATGCAGTTCATCAGACATTATTTTACGAGGCTTGGTCATCCATGCGATGTCAGCATCATTGATAAACTCAGCAAGCGAGGGCCAGAACTTTATGTTGCGCTCGATGTATCCAATGGCACGAATAACAATGTCGGCTGGATATTCAGCTAACTTATTAGCTAGAATCTCACGCTTGGTTGCTAATTGTTTTGCACCAAAAGATTGCGGTATTGTTAGCACCATAGACATGACTGTAAGCCGTTGGTCTAACTCAGATACAGGCAATGGTATCATGCCTGTTTGCACCAGCTTGTAGGCTTTTATTAAGTTCTCTAAAGGTGGGTTGCCTTTGATGCTATAAGATATAAGCTCAAAGTCTTTATTATATCTACCTTCTAACTGAACCAATGAACTCACTCCATCTTCTATCATGGTCGTCCGCGCTAGCGGACTGATAGTTTCGTCCTGCATTTTTTCGAGTGCTGCTTTTTGCACTGAAGGTGATAGCGTTAGCGCACCACTTTCTGTAGGCGGCGTCGAAGTTTGCGAACTTGGATCCATTTGCGATGTGGTGATTAACGAACTTAACGGTTTCAACGTCATGGCTTACTGTCTCCTGTTGAGCAGAGAACGACACTTCATCTATCGAAGCACACAATTTATCAGAAGGTTTCCAATCGAATGGAACTTCCTTCTTCTTGTTTAAATTGCTTACTGGTAGTTTAGTGTCGCGCTCTGCGATAAGGTTGTCGCACTCTGCGATAACCAGTTGGTATCTCGTGGACCTGCCCTCAGACCCACGCAGTCGTTTAATTAAATGAGCTTCTTCTAATAGCTTTAGCTTACGGCACACCGTAGCGGTATGCATACCAGTGCGGCGCGCTAATGTTGCAATGCTAGGCCAACAGATATGCGTGTCGTTTGCATGGTCAGCTAGAATAACTAACAGCCAACGTGACAAAGCATCTGGTGTGTCGGCTTTCATAGCCCAAGATATGTGATGGAACATTAATTAAAAACTCCTGTTGCTCTTTGATGTTATCACAGGAGTTGACAAAAGTAATGCATTAATGCACTATTCTAATCAGAGCAATTTCTCTCCTGTTGCCCTGCTCTAACGAAGTGAGCGTAGGTTTTTTTCCGTTTTTCCTACGCTCACTTCCCCAGCCATTTCATTATCTTTTCAACGACTGGATTATTTATTTCAATGCAAATAAATGCAGGCCCATGTTTCTGCTTTAACAGATAGAAATCTGCGGGTTGTTTTTTGTGTGTTGTGGTAAGGAAACTAAACCCACGGCCTGTAGCTTGATACTTACTTTCAGCTACCAATCGTCCGTGTCTGGTATCGATGGCAATGTCA
>Ga0070746_10000961_pt1 | contig 17251 bp, 31 predicted proteins | sample VirMetDEL_Mar_21_FD_77016 | JGI IMG/M metagenome (GOLD analysis project Ga0070746, IMG submission 77016) | Aqueous microbial communities from the Delaware River and Bay under freshwater to marine salinity gradient to study organic matter... | ecosystem: Environmental > Aquatic > Marine >...
TAATACAGGCGGGGCGAACTATGTATTCACCCGGATAACGCCAGCAAAAAAATTAGCCGCTACAGACCGATCTTATATCGTATATAAACCCAAAATGGTAAAACGCACCGATGCTGTATCCTATCGAACCGATGAGTATGGGGAAGTGCGACCGCAATTTATGGAAGAGAAGAGGCTTCCTAAAATCTCTGACTGGGTGGATGCGGCGGAGAATAATACGAATTATAATGAGACCTTATTTAAAAATAGTGTTTCTTTATATGACGATGTGGAGAGTATTCTTATCCCGCAGCGCAAAGTTGAGGCTACCATCGAAATGTTTAAACGAAACAAAATCGAAAGATGGCCCGACGGCCGCGCATTAGAAGATGTGATTAAACCGAATGTACGTTAGGTAAAAGAATCGGCGACGATGACTTTTAGGTAATCCTCATCATGCTTTCCTTCCGACCATATTTTCCATGTCTCGGCAATATCATCTTCTTCTTTGGTTGGGCGTAAAGTAAATACTTTGCCAACGGAAAGCCCGGTGGAAATATCCCCTTTCATTTCTCCTTTCAGCAAATGAATAGGATGATTGGAGGGGTCGTCCCATCCCGCCTCCACGACAATGATCTTTCCATCTTGGGTAAATACATCAGATATTAGGATAGCTAATTCGGCGGCATTAGGCCGCTTTACTTCCAGTATCAACGGACCTTTGATATGTTTCATTACACTTCTCCATCAGGTAAGAATCTACGCTCTATTTCTTCAGCTTCAAAAGTGCCGCCGATATAACGTTTAAAATGATCCTCATTATACATCGAATAAACATCGCTATCTTCACCTAAACGAAAAGATGTCGCCCATAATTGATGATAGACATTCACCCGCGCTGGATCTTTAACGCTATCTTTAAAATTATCGTACTCGATGCTATTTATTCTTGAAGCAATAACGCGCGAAACATCTTGCTCGTGTATAACTGCCCGATAGCGATAATCCGCGACCGGAGTACGATCAACTGATGCCGCTGGGAACACCGCTTCGATGTCGCCCTTGCGACGAGCACGTACCATTAAATATTGCGGCTGATCCCGATGGCGTACGATAGATAAAAAACTATCATTCATATATATCCACATATTATTTCTCCACTTTTTTAAGTTCTTCCATTACCCGGTTGCATTGCTCGACGCTCAGATGCTTGATCTTTGAATCAAACATCTCGCGAAGATCGTTGCGAGCACTATCCAGTTCCTGCTTTTCGAGGACATCCTTATTATGGGCCTCTAGCTGCGCGAGGGTCATTAGGCGATTCGTGTGCACGCTATACTTCACTGCGCCTTTTTCACGGCCAGATGCTTTCAGAAAAGTGTTCTGGATGTCCGGTCTATCTTCCCGCTGCACCACCACTAATGTCTTAGTGGTACGGACAACAACTGCTTTCGGGCATATTTCCCCACCAGAAAAGGAGGGGGAAAATCCTACTACTTCCCCACCTTTTAAAGAATTTAAATCTAATTTTTCCATTTTTATTTCTCCACTTTCTAATTAATTATTAATCGCGATATAATGCTGCGTTCTCCGCATCCTTATATTGGGTGAAAAGCATATAGACGCCATCCCTAACATAAGTATCGCTGATACCTATTCCGGGATACTTGGTGATCAGCCTATTCATTCTGCTTGAATTCCAAAGATCCTCAAAATCTTTATCGCAATTATTAGAATTTCCTAACCAACCGTTAACTACCTTAGATATATCAATGGTTGCTTTTGCAACGGTCGATGCGCCTTTGTTATCGTATAGGCCTAATGGGTTCATTGCTTGATTCATTTTATTTCTCCGCTTTCTGATTTCCTAGGTATAAGAATAAGCGAAGAACATATGAAAAGCAAGCACTAAACCAAAATAAATTTGGTTTAGTGCTAACTCGTTGATTTAACGGGTTCCTTTTAAATGAATCTTAAGGGCTTCCGTTACCACGGCAGACATGCTGATCCCTTGTCTGGCTGCCTTTTTGCGCAGCTTACTCTTGATGCTTACCGGGACGGTAACAGATATGCCCATGGTATCCTCATTGTAGATTAATTTACGGCCCGCACCTTTTCTTGCGCCACCGCGATCTTTTTTAACTACTGCTTTTTTATCAGCCATTTTATTCTCCTTTATATTTACGAATTAACTCTATTATGCACTTGTCGCACATTCTTGTTTCATTTCTTTTTATCTTTGAACGCTTCGATGCGCTCGACTAATTCTTGATTAGTCTTGATCAGCTTCGCACCTTTTTTATCCTCACTGAAGATCATCGATACGCCATTCTCCATGCACACCCGATGCGCCTCATGCACGCTCATATTTTTATCCAGTATGTAGGCCATTAGTCAAACGCTCCTATGTACTTAACGGATACTTTTTGCATTCCCGCAACGCCATGAATATTTACATATAGCGTCCTACCGTTAAGCCCGGTTACGGTGCCTTGATATGTTTTATTCAGCTTGTCGTCGATGCAATTAATAATTGCGCCTTTTTCTATCTTAGCCACCCCCCGATGTATTTCTGTATATAATGCCATTACATTTCCTCTCCTGCCTTATGGATTGCATTAACAATGATCGAACGTGCTTTAAAATAATCATCTGATCCTAGCTTGATGCCTTTTGAATAAAGAAGAGCATTTACTTGTTTCAGGGCATCTAGCAAATCAGGAGCAGCAAGAATCAATTTTGCATTCGCTTCGCATTTAGGGGAGCTCTCTCCATCTTCCATGCGCCACACTACTGTCGCGAGAGCTCCATGCTCCTCAGAAGAAATACATCTTATTTCTCCCGGCTCATCTTCATCCCAATGCTCGGTGAATATCCATGGTGCCTTGTCGTGCCTAGCCATTATGCTTTCTCCTCTTTCTGTTGTTCGATTAACCAGTCGCTGGCAAGTTGTGCTTTCGCAGATGCTTGGAAAATAAACGATGTATCATTCTTCAATGCAGCGATCCAATTCTTTAAGTACTTCGCGTGATCTTCGCGAGGCTCAGACTCAAGCCCTAGATGCGCCATTGTAAATGCGCTTCCTAATTCAGCAATCAATTCTTCAAAGGCATAAGTCTCATCCCCATACTTCCCGGATAAGTTACGATCAAGACGTGTCTTTGCGCCGGTCGCATGGGTAAATTCATGAAACAATACCGAGTAATAACTTTCAGCATCTTTAAACTGATCTAACTTCGGAATGTGAACACGATCAGTTGAAGGCATGTAGAACGCTTGACCGATATCATTGCGCACTTCGATACCGCAGTTCTTTACAAACTCTTCTGCGTGCTTCACTGCTTTGTTATCATTCAACGTGTTGTCGAATACGATAGGCTCATAGCCGTCGACTTGCGAACAATTAAAAACAGTTGAGTGTTTCAGTAATGGGATCGTTTTCTTTTCGCCCGTGTCCTTATCTTCAATTTCAAAAGGCATGTAATAGATAACAAGATGACCCTTCTCCCCTTTACGAACTTGCGCACCGATCGATTCCCATTGCTTGTAGGAGGCGAATTCAAGAACACTGTATCCCGTTAAGCCTAACCAGAAAGTATTCATACCTCGATACGTTTTTTTCGTAACCGCATTGATCGGCATCATGTCGATGCTGAACCAAGGCTTTTTATAATCTGATGCGATGCATGCTTGCATCTGCTCGATGATCTTATCCGTAATAATTTTACGAACATCCTTTTTTGCTTTTTTCTTTGCCATTTTATTTCTCCGCTTTCTGATTTAAAAAAATAGCAGGGCTTCCGTATCATGCGTGCCTCTTGGAGTACGTTTACCGAAAGTTTCCGCCCTGCTAAAGTATGATCCAAATATATTAGGTATTAGGATGAAAAGCAAGTATTATTTCAAATTCTTTTACATGCCGCATATTCTTTGATTGTAGGGCAAGTCTGCGGTTCTATAGCTACCACTAGCTCCTCCTCCAGAAACTGCTCAATTACCTGTATTTTGCGGGCCTCCGTATCATGTATGGAGACCTCGCCGTACTTTAGTAAGCAAGTTACAATATTTAATTCAGTTAGGGTCATGCCCGTTTCTCCCATATCATTACTTCAGCGAATGCCACAGCAGGGTCATAGTCGTTATGCTCATGATAATCTTTAGGCGATGCGGCTAAGTCATAGCCATTGTCGAGCCATATTTCCTTCAGACCTATTCGATCTTTATATTCTTCGACAATTTCTTGGATGTCTTTTTTAGTAATCTTGTTCCCGGCCCATCGCTCGATATCCATGCGCTCTCCATGCTCGTCCATAAAGACATACTCAGTCCCGCGAGAAAATGCACACATATTCTTGGTGCCCTTTAATGCTTCCGCTCGGGCCTTTTTTCGTTGGGCCATTAACGCGAGCATTAGATCTTTATGCTTAGCAAATCGATAGCCGATCGTCTTCGCCCGCTTTCTATTTTCGGCGCCAATAAATCTAAACAAATTTCGACGAAACATAGGGGAGCTGTAATTGTGGATGCTCTCTACTTCGAACTTCTCGCAACGTTCGATAGGCATTGCCGTCTTTAAAGAGGCCACGCTCAATACCGTAGCGCGATGAACGTAGCCGCTTCTTTCGTAACATTTAACTATGGCATAATTACTCATCTTCCATCTCCTCTTCATCTTCTTGTTGCATCTTTTCTTCGATTTCTTTAACCGTTGTAGCGAATGTTGAATCGTATGGATTGCTCGACCAGCCAAATGCCGTTACCTGATAAGCAGAAGCATGCACGACTTCATCGGGAAAATGCTTCTCTAATATCTCATCTGCGCGCTGCGATAATTCCTGTAACTGTAACTGGATATCCTGTAATTCTTTTAATGCTGTTTCTTGTGCTTTGTTCATTTTGTTTCTCCGCTTTCTGTAAATGTTGTCATGTTTTTCTCCATTAAATAAATAGGGCGGTGTAAGCTACATACCCGATAAAGGCTATAGCCGCAGTCACTAATATCACATCTATTGCAAAATCAAAATACTTATCCATCATAATCTCCTCTTTTTATTTTTTCCAATATGAATTTACAGGTCTATACGTGCAGTCCCATGCATCGACGACGTATCCATCAACGACAGCCGTTAAATGCCTGCTATTGCGTACGACAGCGACTATGCCGGGTGCTTCCCAGTCGCGCAGCTTGATCAGCTTGCCGTAGCAATCTCTGGGGGGCTTGTTTTTTACAAACCCGTGATCTTCGAGATACTTGATCCAGACCTTATCGTGATTTGGATAAGCGCCCATTTTCATGCCGAGCGTCATAAGTTCTTTGAACGTCTTTGCATATGATTGATTTAACGCAATGCTTATTGAGCGCACTACACAATCATCTTTAAATGTTTTGCAGATTCTGCCGTCTTTAAATTCTTGATACTTCATTTTGCCGTCTCCCTTTTAAGTTGGCTATGAAATTTCTGCGGGATCTTTAACGTCGCGTTTCCGTACGTGTTCTTGAAATGCGTTCCCATTCTGCCGTCTTTAACGTATGCCCACGAGCGTTCCCATTGACCATCGACATAGTAAGCATCGCATACAAGTACAAGAACCTCATTCGCTTCAGTTGGCAATCGTAACGTATCAAGAAAATCATGATCGATAATATCGCCCGCGTAACCGTCTTCGCTATCTTCAAGCACGACAGTTTCGATATCCCATTCGTATTCGTATTGCGCCATGATTACGCGCTCTCGTATAGATAAAAAGCAGGCTCGACGATTAACTGCTGGTGCGCATTTAATTCAAAACCTAGCGCATTTAATTTTAAGTCTAATTCAGCAAGCGCTTTAGTGCCCGAATTCGTTTGCATGCGCAATACCCCTTTTCTTAAGGATATATGTACATTGTGCATTTCTTTCAGATTTTCTAATTCTAATGAAGTCATGTTATTTCTCCGCTTTCTGTTAATTTCTGATTTCCTAGGTATAAGAATAACTCATGCTTACTTGAAATGCAAGTATTAATTCAAGTTAATTTATTTAATAAAAACAATAACTTATAGGTAATATTGAAAACCAAGGAAAATAATTTCCAGATTTCACTCGTTTTTGTTGTCATTTTCGCCGGTTTTTTGTATATAATACCCAAACTTGAAAGGAAAAAGCCTTTGTTACTACAACCATTATCAGCGCCGATACACTTACGCCACTATTCTCTTGTTGCAGAAAAGAGCAGCGACAACGGCAAGAAAATCAAATTTGTAAATCCTAATGTCGATAATTACGACAGAAATATAAAGCACGCCGCGTCACTTGGGCTGCCTTGTTACCAAAAAAATCAATTCGAGGGACGCGCGGTAATAGTATGCGGCAGCGGCCCATCTTTAAAAAATCCAGAAGTGCTCGACGAAATTCGCCGACGCATAGCAGATGACAATGCAATCCTTGTCGCATGCAAAAAAGCAATCAAATACCTATACGAAGAAGGCTTCCAAGTCGATTGGGCGGTTTCTATGGATCCCGGTGATCATATCGCCAATGACGATCGTATGTTCCGGGCACCCAATGTTAAGCACTTGATCGCATCATCAAGTGATCCTGCTGTATTTGAATGGCTGAAGGATGAGGATGTAACGATCTTCCATAGCGCAACAGGCTATGAAAAAGAGGTGAGGCTGTACAAAGAATTATTCGATAACGATATGTGCATGGGTGGCGGCTATAATGTAGTCAACCGGGCAGTATCTGCTTTCTTGTATATGGGCTGCAAGCCTATGGTATTGGCAGGAACAGATTGCGGCTGGCGCGAAGGCTCGAAATTTTATGTTGACGAGACAAACAATCGACCGGGTGTGGATATGTGCGACAACGGCGCGGTAGATGGCACGCCTTGGATGACGCGCCCTGATATGCTCGCAAGCGCTGTATCGCTTGCTAAATTAGCGAAGAGCATGAGCGAGAAAGATTTCGTAATGCTAGGGGATACCATACCCTCTAAGCTGCGATACAAGGACAATGATTTTTTAGACAACTGCGCAAGAATGGGATAATTAAGGGGATATAAACTATGTTAAAAGCAACTGTAAAAGCACTGACTGAAGTAGATGAAAAATACCGTGAGCTGTATAAACAGGTCGGCGAAGAATTTGTACTTGATCTGGATGACGGTGATTACAAAACCCGTATATCAGAATTCAGAAATAACAACATTGAGTTGACTCGCCAGCTTGAAGAAATGAAAAAGCAAGGCGCCTCTGTTGAAGAAATGCAAAAGAAATTAGCTGAGTTCGACGGCATTGATGTCGAGCAAGCAAAAGAGGCGATGGAACAAGCGCGCCAAATGAAAGACAAAAAATTATTAGATGCAGGTAAGATCGATGAGTTGATCGCAGAGCGCACAGAGCGCATGCGCCAAGATTACGATGGTAAAGTATCTGCCTTGCAAAAAGCCCTTGAAAATGCAGAAGGTTCTGCGGGCGAATTCAAGAATAAATTATCAACTGTTGTTATCGATAACAGTTTACAGCAAGCGGTATCCCAAGTTGCAGCAGTAAGGAAAGGCGCAATGCAAGATATCATTGCAAGAGGACGTAGCGTATGGTCTCTCGATGACCAAGGAAATCCAATACCGAACGGTCCTGATGGATCAGTGCTATATGGCGCTGATGCTAAAACGCCTCTCAGCATGACTGAATGGGCAGAAAGTCTTGTTAAAGAAGCAGACTATCTTTTCGATGGTAACGCAGGTGGTGGCGGTGGTGGTAACGACAAAGGTAAATCCGGTGGAGATCCTAAAGGCGTTCCTTCCCACGATGCCGATGCCATAGGCGCGAATCTTGAGGGTATTGCTTCAGGGCAAGTAACCGTAGTAAACAACTAATAGAATTCGGAGAATTCTATGCCTCTCGGTGAGAGTAATTAACGTTATATAATTTTTATTAATTGCTTATTAGAGGAGCATTGAATCATGGCTAACACATTAGCAACAATTATGCCGAAAATCCTTGCACGAGGACTTTTGGCTCTACGCGAACAGGCAGTAATGCCTCGTTTGGTTAACGGCAGCTACAGCGCAGAAGCAGCAGAAAAGGGCGACACTATCGACGTGCCTATCCCAACAGCAAACGCTGCGACGGATGTAACTCCTTCAGCGACGCCTTCTGCACCAACTGACACGACTCCTGAAAAAGTTCAAATTGCATTGGACAACTGGAAGAAAGTTAACTTCCATATGTCTGATAAAGATATGGTCGAAGTGGATAAGAACGCTCATTTCATCCCTATGCAAATGTCAGAAGCAGTACGCGCACTTGCCAACGTAGTTAACATCGATATTCATAACGAATATGTAGGCGTATATGGTTACACCGGTACTGCTGGTGCGACTCCTTTTGCATCAACAGTTGTCGATGCAGTTAACGCTCGTAAAGTATTGCATCAACAGCGCGCACCTCGTACAGAACGTCGCGGCGTACTCGATTTTGATGCTGAAGCAAATGCTCTTGCATTGAGTCCTTTTGCTGATGCTGAAAAAACGATGTCATCCCAAGTTAAAATCGAGGGTGAAATCGGTCGTAAATACGGCGTCGATTGGGTTGCTGATGATGCGGTTGTTACGCATACAGCAGGTTCGTTACAGGCTACAGGCGCTGTCGTAGGTTCGACTACTGCTGCTGGCGCAACGTCTCTTGATGTTGCATCTGCATCTGCTGTCGGTAACATGGTTGCTGGCGATATCTTCACCATTGCTGGTGATTCGCAGACCTATGTTGTAGGCGCAACGGTATCCGCGATCGTATCTTCTGCAAATTCAGCAGTATTGATTGCACCACCATTAGCAACAGCAGCAACAGCGGCGGCGGCTATTACGATCAAGGCTTCTCATGTTGTTAACATGGTCTTCCATCGTGATGCATTCGCATTTGCTAACCGTCCATTAGTTTCGTCCACGCAAGATACTCAGCTTGGCTCGATGATCATGTCTATGACTGATCCGCAAACGGGTATTACCTTGCGTCTTGAAATTTCAAGACAGTACAAGCAAGTCGTTTGGGAACTAGACATTCTGTGGGGTGCTAAGTTAGTACGCCCAGAACTAGCTACCCGAGTAGCAGGATAAGACGTTCAGGCGTAGTCCCACGCGCCTGAATTCTTCCTCTTTGGCGCCCTGCCATCAGGGCGCCATTTTTTAAATAAGGAGCATGTAATGCGAATACCTACAGTTACATTGAAACAAAAAAGTACGGGAAAGATCAAAGTCGTAAATCAATCTGACTACGCAACTGATCTTGGCAAAAGTCGATTTGCAGGCTGGAGTCTTTTAAGCGAAACAAATAACGATGCTCCTGAAGCTGTCGTTGAAGTCGCCGTTGAAGAGATCGAAGAAGCATCTGAAGAAGAAGTTATTGAAGATGCGGCATCTGATGAGCCAGAAGAAGATCCTATCGATGACGATGAAGAAGATGAGGGTCGATATACGATCTAGTTTAAAACGCAGCAACTAACAAGTAAAAGGGGAATAACTTGATAGTCACATCATTCGGACAAAAAGGGTACCACCAATACGGTAAGCGGTTTATCGAATCTTTTTTAAAGCATTGGCCTGAAGAAGAAGAGCTAACCGTTTACTACGAAAGGGCATTGCCTAGCAACTGCCCTCAATCACCTCGACTGCATTACATCAATCTTTTTGATTACGAAGATTTTCTCGTATTCATGGATCTTCTGAACAGATCTGATCCTATTTATCAAGGCATGATGAAAGCAGGGCCAGACGGCGGCCAGTCTTATAACTACCGCTACGACGCGCATAAATTTTTCCGTAAAGTCTATGCGATGTGCGATTCAGGCACAGCATGTCAAGATCCGTATCTCGTATGGATCGATGCTGATGTCGTTACGCATACAGATGTACCTAAAAACTTCATCGATAGCATGTATGAAAAAGGCGATTACATTATTCATTTAGATCGCGAATGGTCATACAGTGAAACAGGCTTCATTGCATTCAATACGCAACACGATATTAACGAAGGTTTTATGAAGCTGATGCTCGCAGCATATTTCAATGGCGCGTTTAAATATCTAGGCGAATTTCACGATTGCTATGTGTTCGATTTTATACGCAAGCTGATCAATGTACCTTGTCGATCAATAACAAAAGATGCGGGCGATCGCTATCTTTTTGATTCATCGATACTGGGTAAATACATGCGCCACGATAAAGGCCCAGAAAGAAAAGCAGCTATAGGAAGTGAAATACCGAAAGGTAATGCAGCATGAAGGCGCTGATAACCGGGATCACCGGACAAGACGGAGCCTATTTAGCGCGACTGCTGATCAGTAAAGGTTACGAAGTGCATGGGATTACTCCGATGCGAAGTAATATTGACACCTCAAATTTAGCTTATCTTGAAGTTACTAATGCTCGCGTTTTTGCAGGCGATTTAACAGATGCAGGTTGCATCAATGCTATTATTGCCCGCGGCAAATACGATGAGGTATATAATCTAGGCGCACAGTCGTTTGTTGCTGAATCATTCAATCAAGCCGCCCATACGTTTGAAGTTAATGCGAAGGGCGTAATCAATTTACTGGATGCTATCTTTAGGCATTCACCCTACACACGGGTATACCAAGCATCGACATCTGAAATGTTTGGCGGCGAAGCTGAAGGCGCATTGAACGAAAAATCATTGTTTAATCCTCGATCGCCTTACGCTGTCGCAAAAATGGCAGCGCATGATATGTGTCGTATTTATCGGGAAGCACAAGGCATGCATATTTCTTGCGGCATATTATTTAATCATGAAAGTCCGATACGCGGCAAGCAATTTGTTACGCGAAAAATAACAGATGGCGTCGCACGAATTCAAGCAGGTCTGGCGGATAAACTCGTACTAGGGAATGTAGCCGCCTACCGGGACTGGGGATACGCAGAAGATTATGTCGATGCGATGTGGCGCATGCTGCAACAAGATATTCCCGACGATTATGTTATTGCTACGGGCACTACCTATACCGTTCAGCATCTATGCGAAGTTGCTTTTCGCGCAGCAGGATTAAACTACGTAGATTATCTTGAAACAGATAAGTCGAATACGCGACCGCTCGAGGTAAACATTCTTTGCGGTGATGCAAGCAAGGCAAAAGAAAAATTAGATTGGAGCGCAACAACATCATTCGATGATCTAATAAAATTAATGGTTACAGCAGACCTACTGCGATACGGGGTGGAACTATAATGCAGAATACAGGGGAACGACAAACATCGCCAACGCTTGATGGCATCAAACCAGATCATAAGCAACGCTATCTATGGTGCGCAGAAAACTTACCGGAAAACGCGCGCATACTCGATGGTGCGTGCGGCAATGGTTACGGCTCGTACATACTCGCAACGGCAAATAAAAACTTTCGAGTAACGGGAGTCGATGTAAGTGAAGAGGCAGTTGTATTTGCAAAAGAACATTATCAAGCAACACAGGATAATCCATCTTACGTATGCAGCGATATATTGAATTTCGATATAACGGGTGCATCGCATTATGATTTTATTGTTTGCTTTGAGACGCTAGAACATATTGTTGAAGATGATGCGCTGATAGCAAACTATGCGTTACTGACCGATAAATTAATCATCAGTTCACCTAATGAAATATTCAATGCGTGGACAAAAGAAGATTACCCATTTCATGTCCGCCATTATACGTTAGAAGAAATGACGGCATTGTTGAATAAGCATGGCTTCAAAGTTGATCATGTTTATACACAGTACGATAAAATACCCGGCGACATTTACGAAGCAGATGATGGTCGAACATTAATACTGGTGGCGTCAAAATGAGAACAATGAAATTTATTAATCCTGAAACAGGGCATATAGGTAACGTCAAACTCGATCCCGTTCGTTACGTACACGGTAAGAAAAAGATAGGCGATCTTTTCCCAAGAAAGGCAACGCTTGCGATGGCATCGCAGGGATATGTACCTAAAAATTCATTGACGAAGGCGCAATTAAAAGCGATTGGATCATGAAGGTAGGTGTATATCTACCGGGCAATAATGATGAGCATTGCAAAGTGCTCGAAGCATTTCATGAAGGCTTATTAAATACCGGATTTGATTCATGCTTGTATGATGTTGAAGATTACAAAAGCGATCTTGATCTTGCTGTCGTGTTCGGTGTAGGTAAGCATGCAGTACCTTACAGCATGCATCGAGGCAACATAATCAAAGAGCAAAAAGCGCAAGGTAAAAATACTGTTGTTTTAGAGAAGGGATATATAAAAAGAGATCATTATTATTCAGCAGGTCTTAATGGTCTGAATGCAAATGCAGATTTCAATAATAAACTTTCTATTGGCGACAGATGGGAAAAGCTGGATGTTAAGTTAGAGCCGTGGCGTATAAGACAAAAAGGTCCTATTTTACTTTGCGCGCAAGTGCCATGGGATGCCTCAGTTCAGCATACAAATCATATTGAGTGGTGCGCGCAAACTGTCGCATGGCTGCATTCAATGAAGCTCGAAGTTATATTCAGACCTCACCCGCTGGCGCTGACTGCAACGCCTGCAATGTTAGGTACGATTGAATCGAGAGGTACGCTCGAAGAAGAATTTAAACGCGCGCGTGCTGTGATTACTTTTAATAGTAATTCAGGCGTCGATGCATTGCTTGCAGGGGTTCCCGCATTTTGCGCTGATGCAGGATCAATGATCTACGATTACACTCCGCGAGCAACATCGAATGCGCTTATAAGTAATGCAATAATGGATCGCCAACAGTTTGCATACGATATTGCCTACGCGCAATGGAACCTTGAAGAAATGCAGCAGGGGCTTCCAGCAAAACATTTATTAGGTGAGGCGTATGTCTGATAACAAGATAGTAAGCCTAGCAAATACGACAAATGACAATGCCTATCAATCAGTCGAAAACTGTCTTGAACTTGCATTAGAAACACAGCGAGAACAAGATCTTGGGAAGAAGTGCATCGTACTAATTCTCGACGATGATCATGATCATTATAATGTAGCATCTTTTACAGCCGGGATAAAAAGCTCGGAAATTGTCGCTCTGCTATCGGCAGAAAAACTATCACACTTGAATGCAATGGGGTACGGTAATGATTAAAATGTTTATAGGATACGACCCGGGTGAAATTGTTGCCTACCATACTTTTGTTAATAGCATCATGCGCAGATCAAGTGTCCCGGTTTCGTTTACGCCTATCATGTTAAACCAGCTTCCTGAATTAACCCGGCCTCGCGATCCTTTACAGTCAAATGAATTTGCTTTTTCGCGCTGGCTCGTACCTTACCTTTGCGGGTATGAAGGATGGGCTATCTTTGCTGATTGCGATATGCTGATGCTCGAAGATATCAAAGAACTTTGGGATCTGCGGGATGAATCAAAAGCTGTTCAAGTGGTAAAGCATAATCATGTCCCGGAAAATGAGCTAAAATATCTTGATACGATACAGACAAAATATGAGCGCAAAAACTGGTCTTCCGTGATGTTGTTCAACAACAGAAAATGCGAAGGACTGACTCCCGAATACGTAAACACGGCGCATGGCCTTGATCTGCATCAGTTTAAATGGCTTCCAGATGAACTAATTGGGGAGATCCCGAAAGAATGGAACTTCCTTGTAGACTATTACGAGGCTGAAAATTCTGGTAATATCAAGAATCTTCATTATACAGAGGGCGGACCGTATTTTAAGGACTACATAGATTGCGACTTTGCGGAGGAGTGGCAAGAAGAGTTTATCGACATGACTTTCTGTAAGCAGAAGGAGTAAGACATGGCAGTTACCGTTATCGCCACCGTTGGCGCACCGAACGCGAACAGCTACTTGACAGTGGCTGAAGCCGATACCTATTTTGAATCCCGTTTAAATTCTACCGCTTGGACAACCGCAAGCGCAGGTGATAAAGATATCGCTGCTGTTATGGCGACGCGCACCCTCGATCATTGGATAGACTGGGACGGCGATAAAGCCGATCTGATAGAAAACCAAGCGCTGCGATGGCCGCGCCATTCCGTGTATTACCGGGACGGCGAATCTATCGACAACGACATCATCCCTGTTTTCTTAAAAGAGATCACAGCAGAATTGGCGATGTATTTATTAGCCGTCGATATCACAGCAGAACCAGATACGAAAGGCTTCAGTGAATTAACTGCCGGTCCATTGAAACTGGTTATTGATAAAGAAGATCGCGACAGCACAACTGCCATACCTGATTTCATCAAAGCAATGATCGAGCCTTACGGACGAATAAGATCTCGAACAGGATCAGGCACGAAAGATTTGATTAGGAGTTAGTCATGGGCCTAGAAACAGTATTTAGATCGGTTGCAGACATTGCGCAAAATGTTTTTGATGGCGTTTACGTATCCGCCCGGTTCGAGGCGATATCCAGCACAGCATATAACGCATCTGCGGGCGTAGTAAGCACAACAGCATCGAGTGTTACAACAACCATGCTATTTGATAGTTATTCCCAAAAAGAGCAGGAAAACGACAAGATAGAGCCGACAGACGTAAAAGGATTGACTTCGCAGAACTTATTATCCGTCCAGCCTAATTTAAAGCATCGTGTGCATCGCGTAATTGCGGGTTCTAGCGCGGTTTACGAAGTTATAGGCATTGAGCAAGATCCTGCTGGTGCGCTCTGGATTTTGCATTTGAGAGAGTCATGACCGTACGCTTCACTAATCTTCGGCAATTTGAAAAAGATATTAAAAAGTTTGTCGAATTGACAGGAGCAGATGCTGATCAAGTCGTGCGCAAAGTCGCGCTTGATATATTTGCAGGGGTTACGCGCAGGACGCCTGTTGATACAGGACACGCGCGCAGCGCATGGGCTTTGAATTACGGCGCGGCGCCTAAATCGAATAACGGTATTGAAGGCGGCGGCTCTGCTGCTGCGACCGCAGCGAACGGCGTCGAGGAGACTAGTTTTCTTACCTCAAAGCCTCAAGATACTGTTTGGATCACAAATAATCTACCCTATATTATTCGCCTAGAAAAAGGGCATTCTAAGCAAGCGGATAAAGGCTTTATGGTGCAGCGTACGTTGAGCGTAGTTGCGCAAATGGTCAGCGATGCAGTCAAAGAGGTTCAATAATGAGCTTTACTACAGCAAGGCGAGTTATCGAAAGACGATTACAGGTTAACTGGGATCTGACGCCTATTGCGTGGGAAAACGTCGCGTTCAGTCCGCCAAAAGAAGTATCTTGGTTATCGATGAGAATAGAGGAAAATCGCACTGATAGAATTACCGTAAATACGCCTGCAACGCATCGTACCTATGGCACCATCTTTATCGATATTAATACTCCTATCAATACTGGAACTACTGCTGCTCGTGACTACGCAGATCAATTAGCTATCATCTACCGGGACTCACAATTCGACGGCATCACCTGCCTAGCAGCAAGTCTTTCAAATGGCGCGCAAGAAAACGGATGGTTCAGAGTGACGATGCGCATTCCATTTTACTGGGATGGCAGTTATATTCAGCCTTTAAGTTTTTACCTTGATTCTCCAGAAGCCATTGCAGTAGTAAATGCAATGACAGTCGAACCCGACAAGCCTCGACAGGAATTGATCAATACATTAGTTCAATCTCTGCTAGATGCAGGCGTATGGGATACGTTCGACGTACTTTACATATTTGCAGCAGACGATACGCAATCTTCTTTAATAAACTGGGTAAATCCGGGAGCATTGTCTGCGACCAATGTAGGAAGCATGGCATTCGCAGCAAATCAAGGTTATCTAGGAGCGAACAGCCGTTACTTACAAGTAGGTAATGGTGTTGCATGGTCGGCGGTCGGCGGATACTCAAGTGTATCTGCGCATTATGGCGTATGGTGCTTTACTGATTCAGCAAGTAGTACGCTAAAATATGAAGTCGGTGCGCAGGACACATCTTCTTTTGATTCCAACCAATTAGGCTGTAACTCTCTAGCGAACACTGCTATTGGATTTATAAATGGTGGACAACAATTAAACGTAAACAATGGAGGTACTGCGGTAGGGCATACAGAAGTCACTATAAAAGCTACTAACGACAGACGAATATATAAAAATGGGGTTTTGGGAACTTACAATACTACCAACAGCGCGGGAAATGTTCCCCCGACTGCTGTGCGTATCGGTGCACATGAAGGAAACGAAACAGATAGAAGAATAAGTATTTTTCACATGGGTACGAAGCACATTACCGCACAAATTGTTGCCATCCATGCAGCATTTGATGCGTACATGAGCGGATTGTAAATGAGCTTCAATACAGCGCGCAGAGACATCGAAAGACGGTTACAGGACAACTGGGATATAACTCCTATCGCATGGGAGAATGTCGAGTTCAGTCCTCCAAAAGGCGGTGATTGGATAATGATGACTATATTTGAAGAGCGTACAGATCGCATCACTGTAAACACTCCCGCAACGCATCGCGTTACCGGAACGATCAGCATAGACATAAATACACCTATCAGCATCGGCAGTTCAGCAGCGCGAGTGTATGCAGCAGATTTAGCTGTTATATTTCGAGACTCTCAGTTTAACGGGATTACTTGTCGAGAAGCATCTTTAACCAATGTAGGTGATGTTGATGGCTGGTTTAGGATGACATTGAACATTCCATTTTATTGGGATGGGATATACTCGCCTCCTTTCAGTCTGCAATTAACTGTGCCAGAATCAGTTGCAATAGTGCAGGCAATGACAGTCACGCCAGCCGCTGACAGACAATCTTTAATCGACAATTTAGTTAGGGCACTTATGGACGCAGGAGTATGGGATAAACTAGATATCCTATACATACAGGCAGCGCACGACGCACAGGCGGCATTAATTAACTGGGTAGATCCCGGCCCTTATGACGGAATTCCGATGGGCGGAATAGCTTTTATAACAGACTACGGGTACGATCCTGTTGGCGGCATTGGGAATGATGATTACATAGATTGTGGATCTGCAAGATGGGGCGAATTAGCCCACCACGGCGGGACGAGTACGCACATGGGACTATGGTCACAGTCTACAGAATCATCTAACTTCCCATGCATAGGAAGCGATACTCAGCTTGTCGGCGGCGACATAATGAACAATAAGTTGATTGCCTATTCGTCCGGTTCGATAAGAGGAACGCATAATTCAAATTCAAATTTTGCCGTAGCCGTAGCTTCCGGCGTTGGGCATGCTGTGACCAACAGAAACGGCACTACTTCACATCAAGTCTATAAAAACGGTGAACTTGCCGGTAGCCCTA
>Ga0070746_10000964_pt1 | contig 17243 bp, 17 predicted proteins | sample VirMetDEL_Mar_21_FD_77016 | JGI IMG/M metagenome (GOLD analysis project Ga0070746, IMG submission 77016) | Aqueous microbial communities from the Delaware River and Bay under freshwater to marine salinity gradient to study organic matter... | ecosystem: Environmental > Aquatic > Marine >...
AAAATTAATTTGACAACCTGTATAATTGCCGTCTTGAAAGTAGTATCTTTTTCCGTCAGGACTACACTTTTGTTTAGAAAAAATATTATCATTCGTCAAAGTTACTTCTATATCTTGCCCCTGAGTTGGGGCAGGAACTGTTGAACTAACAGGCGTTTGTAATCTAAGTCTCTGTTTGCTACTATCACCATAAATGGCAGTAGGACTAGGATTAACATCAGGACTATCAAAATATCTTCCAACATTTGTTACTTCAATCCTTGTAGGTATGCCTTGATTAGTTCCTTCTGATGTAACTTCTAAAACCTTGACCCGAAATCCCCATTCACCAGCAGGGAGTGGAACTAATTGAACGCCAGGTGGTTCGCTTCCGTCAAACTCTAAAGTTTGTGCCTTGTAGGTTTCACCTTCTATGTACCCTATACCAGTTTGAGCTCCAGCAATTTTTGATAGTTCTACTCTGTATAACAAAGCATAATCTAATTTACCATTTGGTTGTACGAATTTATTTGTAGAGTTCGCCCCAGCCTGTGTTTCGTGAAATCCAAATTCTCCCAATCCTCTATTTAATAAATATTCTTTTGTCGCAAACTTAGGAGTAGTATCATAACTTCTAAAAACAGGTTGATTTTTGAACGGTAGAGGTATTATATTTCTTCCTGTATTATTGATATAATACGAAAATCGTAATCCTATTTTGTTGTCAATAAAACCATTTTCATTTGTAGAACCTGAAAATTCTATCGTCTGTGAAGTACTACCAATTGTATTTATTGCTGTACTTTCAAGATTAATTACATCTCCTTTCTTGACTAAGATACCACTACTATTGACATTATTAGTCCATTTGTTTTTATAAGTATCTCCGTCTTCGTTGATCCCTGCTCGTAATCTATTACATTCTAGTAAAGTATAAGATGTCGCTTCCATCGTTTTAAGTTTATATATAATTGTTTTATATATAAATTTCTAGTTTAATCTGAAAGTATAATTTCTCCATCACGCAAAAGCATCTGTCGTTCTACTCCACAGAACACTCTCAATTTTCTAACATCATCGTCGCCCTGAACTCTGTTGTATGTCTTCTGTAGAATAATAGGCTTGACACCAACCTGAGTACCATTTCCGAGAGCCTCAAAACCTGTCTTTGTAAGATCAAGACCATCGTAATGAAGATGTCCCCGAATATCATTTGAAAGATCGGTATTAGTAGCGTTCGGTAGTTGATGGCCTTCAACAAGTCCGATGAAGACGCTATTTTGGTTAAGAGACTGCGTAACGCTATCTTTGTCAGTATCGCAATCAAAAGAGTACAACTGACTTGGCATCATAAGAGGAGAACCAAAAACCTTTGCCACTTCGTCATATTGCCTCGTAGAAGATGCTAGGTCTCTATCAAAAGTTCTTTGGTCGTTAATCCGATAATTGATTTCGCAAGGGATCTTTTGATCCTTTGAAAAATATTGTCCGAGAGTACTATGAGCAGTACCTGATGGCTTATCTGACATCAGAATATTCCGAACAACCTTACCTGAAACGGCAAGTTTTCGTTCTATAACCTGCTTCTTGACGACGCCGGCACCCACACCTGAGGCGGAGACATCGGCAATAGTTGTGATCGTATCAACATATGGGAATCCCATTCCTTCGCTTGAGAAAATCCTCTTTGATTGTGCGTCCATTCGTTCTTGTGTGTAGTACAGATGGTCGGAGATGAACTTGATATTAGATGTAGAGACAGTAACAGTAGGGGAAGCGGCAGATCCTTGCTTTCGGCAACAAATAGTACCAATATCTCCAGCAGCAACCTGTGTGTTAAAGTTGATTTCAAGATAGATATGTTCTTTAATAGCAAAGAGAGGGAGGGGTCTAGACTTCATCATAGGGATTAGAGTTGAAAGAGGAATACTAAAAACTGGAGTAGTGTCATCTGAAGTTGTAGGCTTAATGAATTCCGGAACATCTGCGGTTCTATCAGCATCGGCAACAGCAGAGAGATCAAGCTTCATATCTCGTGGAACAATCCTACCCACTTCGTCGGCAGAAAACCGATCCATAATTGAACCCGACTTGACCATTTCTACATACGCACGATGGTCAGGGTGTATAACTTGTCTTACAATAGACTGATAGTGTCCATATTCTTCTGTAGATGCGATAACTTTACCACCAACCTTCAGGAATACAGATTTAATAAGAGAATGAATCCCAAGATTAAGAGGAAAAAATAGATCAGACGAACCTGTAACGGCAAGTTGAACCATAGAACCACCGTCTAGAATTCCAGTTCGCGGGATTTGGAAAACAGCCTGTTGCTGTGTGATAGTGATGGGATCTAAAACGGTTGTACTAATCTTCATCGTTTCAATATCTTTAATCGTGCCAAAATCAAGAGCTTGGGGAAGAGACATATTTTTATATAGTAGATATATAAAAAATTTTATTTTTTTTTAATAAATTCTTTATCATTTATGACATAACCATGATACCTTGTGGCGAGTACTGAAGAGTGTTCTTTGACAAAACATAGGAATAAACGCTATTAGGAGACTTACCGTCAAGAGTAGATTGAATGCGAGTAGAATAAGCAGCCCCACGGAAGTCCATTCCCACATCTGAGAACCGATCCACAGCCAGACCGATAGCAAAATTCCTAGAACCGCTATCAACAGTCGTACCTTGCTGAAGTCCGGATTTCTGATAGATAACCTGATCGCCTCCTCCGAATCCAAGAAGCAAAGGTTGAGAAAGCGTACTCTTGATAGTACCCACCTGCTTCACAGAATCAAGAGCATTAACCATAACGCCGGTTTCCGGTCGCTCGGCAGCAGATTGCGTTTCACAAACAAGATCGTAATCCAATCCCAACTTGACCCCAGCACGAGAGAACCCAACGCGCTTCAGAGTAGTAGCGGTATCATAAACCACTCCACCTGCCCCTGTATTGAGAAGCTCTCCGGTAGCAAATCCATCAAAACCATAGTTGTTTGCCTGAGTAACCGGAAGGAAATTGTGGAAAACAGAAAGAACATTAGATTGAGCGAGATTGTAAGTCTGCGTACTGTCAGCACTATCAATAACAGAGTAAAGGTTAGTGTAAGAATTGTAAGAAAACGCTCCGGTTCCGGCAATCGCCATCTTGCTCTGTCCTTCCGCATCAAGAATTTCCATATCGCCAGTAAGAGAAAGATCCGAAAGTTCATACGACGCGCCGGTACCGTCTCCAGCATTTGCGCCGAAGAGAACCTGCTGGTCTGAAGCAAGTTCAAAAGAGAAATGGAGACCACGAACACCGTTCTGTCCGAGCGGAATGAGATTGCCACCCATCAGGAGACCCGAGTAGATCGGCAGAGAAAAACTCATAGTGTTGTTCTTCATAACAGAAGATGATACCCTCAGACCAGTATTCTGAGAAACTAGACCAGCCTGACAAAGAAAATCTTGACTGTCATGAGTTGATGGAAGAACAGTAGCAGCCAACCGACCGTATTGCCTAACGCTCTCTAGGGTAGAATTGGTATCATTTGAAGAAATATTCACATTCTGAAAACACGAATGGATACCTACCCGATTGCTACATTCTACTGTCCCTGCGGCTCTGCCACCGACAAGAGAAGAATTATTCGGTCTAGTGCCATCGCCCTTCTTAACGGTGAATTTACCATTCAATCGGAGCGTTGATGGACGCAGATTCTTGTTAGTAGAACCAATAGAAAAAGTGATGATAGGATTTCCAGACTTGAAACTGTAAGTGTTGTTCGCAGGTTGGTTCTGAGGAAGAACTTCAAACTTTTCAATAGAAACAACTGACATTTTATATAGTAGATATATAAAAAATTTTTTATTTTTTTAATTATTCGTCTCTCAAATTATCGTATAAAAATTTGAATATTTCCAAATCCATCGCTACTTTGACATTACTTCCATCTCTGCTGACTCCTTTCCTCCTTTTCCTTTTCCTACTTTTTTTTGTGGTGCGGACTTTGTGGTTGCCTTTGCTGGTGCCTTCTTCCCCTTGGGCTTATACGATGCCTTTGCTACACTCATAGCTTCCTTGTAAGTAATCTTCTTCTGTGCTGCGACTTTCTTGACGTGTTCAATCCACTCTGATGCCATTTTATATATATATATTCTTTTTATTTTTTTTAATTTTATAAAACGATGTGGAACTGTAAGATGTGCGAGGACGCCACAGTTATTACAACATATATTTGTGACGATTGTAGGAAAATAAGACACCTGATGAACCTATATAGTAAAGAAACAGTATTGAAAGTTTTAGATAAGTGTTTAGTAATTGAGAAATTTAAACCTACAGATGATGAAAAACATCATAACTAAAACACAGAAGATGATGCTGATCTTTGAGTAGTACCATCAATAGAAGGCACACTATCGGCATATTGAGAAGTTAAACCAGTCGGTAAAGTAATTGATACTGGGGCAGGGGCAGGAGTATTCTTCGGGGGCGAGAATAAGTGAGCAATCCCGTCGCCGATCGCCACAAGCCCGCCGATTCCAGCGGCAACCTCGCCCACAACTGGGATTGTTGATGCTAAACTATCAGCAGCAAAGAAAGATGCTAGACTAGATCCAGCTTCTTCGGTGGCTGTAGTCCCAGCGTCTTCAAACAACCCAGCAGCATCGTCTTCTGTAAATCCAGCATCTTTTAATGTCTGTCCATCTAGATCTCCACCTCCTGTAGTCGTGTTGCTTGTACCAGCACTATCTGTACCTTGATATTGCGGTAGCGATTTCTCGTCATCAATACCATATACATTCTCTTCACTCATAGTCGGGTTCTCTGCTCCGCTAGAACCCAAAGTAGGTTGCTCCGTTTTCAGATCTTTAATACCTGTGATATCAGGAGCTCTCGCATCAGGAGTTTGTACTGGACCTGGCAAATCAGAGCCTAGGTCTGTGGGTAGAACATCAGCTTGTTGAGAGATACTCGGCATTTCCGAACCACCTTCATTTACCTGACTGACGGTAGATCTCAAATTCTGATATTGTTTGTATAGTTTCCTTCCACCTCTAAAAATAGGGAGAGCAGCACCCACGGATCCGCCGATGGACTCCACTCCGCTCCACTTGGCGATATAATCTCGCAATTTCTCTTGTGAAGCAGCAGATACCTTATCCGCCAAAGCATCGTAACTTTGAATTTGTTCCTGTTGAGATTTCGCAATAGCATCATCAATCTTACTTACGTTATTAGCATACACTTCTGCCATTTTAATAATACATATTATTAAAATTTAAAAATATTTTGAATATTTTTGTTCTTCTTCAGTTAAACCCAACGGATTAGGATTTACTGGTTCAGCACGACTAACGCTATGTTGTTGTACAAACGGAGATTTATCATCTTGCTTATTTTTCTGTAGAGCTAAAAATTTAGCATAGTATTTCTGTTCCATCTCTTGTTCTTTACGCTGTTGTTCTTCTAGTTCTTTCTGCTTCTTGAGTTCTAATTTAGAAACCATATCGGTAAATTTGTCCATCATCTTTACAAACTTATCAAATTCCTTCTCGTCTAATTCTTCCTGAGAAAGTTCTTTAATCTGCTCTATCTTCTTCTGCTGACTTGGAGTGGCAAAATCTAACAATTGTTCTGCTCTCGCTACTTCTTCTTGGTGTTGTTTTTCTTGACGGCTTGCCATTTTATTAGGTACAGATTTATTTCTTAACGCTTCACGCTCTTTTTCTCGCTTCTCTCTGAGCGTCATACGACCCTTTTTTAGATTTTCTAGCTGTTTCTCTGTTGCTTTTCGTTTCGGTCTAACAAACGGATCCTCATTTATAATATTCAGATCCTCTTCAATATCGTGATTACGAAGTTTGTGTGGCGGGATTATATCCATTTTAATAATATAAATTATTAAAATATTTTAGTTTTTATTCTATTTTTTTTATAAATTCTTGATGTTTCTTGGTTTTACTATGTTGTGAGAAATTCTCACGCTTAATAATAGAACCACACCGACACTTTATAGTTCGTAATCGTCTTGTAATTTCTCTTATCGGATCTCTCATCTCAGACCATTTGTAATAATCTTCTACTGTAATATTCATTTTATTATACTTTGTCTTTTAACATATTTATCTTTGACATATTACAGTATTACGATTAAGATTAGATAAAAAGTTGTCAGAAAAAATAACAACTGACAACTAAAATTGACCCAAGTCACTACCTTCCTTACCACCCCAATTTTACACTTTACTCTTATTTTAATAGGGATTACCTCTTATTATTACTATTATTATTATTACTATTATTATTTTACTAAAAGTAGTCAGTAAAACAGATAATAATAAGGTAGAATTGAAATTGAGATGACCAAATTGACCAATTTCAATTTGATTTTCGTATATATACGCTGACCTGAGAATCGTTATTTTTGCCCTTTTTTGACCCCCCCAAAAACAGCATAATTGTAATATTTTAACGTTTAATCCCTGTTAATATATAACAATCACAAAAATAACCTCAGGTGGCTGGGTAAATATGCTATTTTAAACATAATATATTATTATGACATGTTAATCATAATAATTAAAAGAAACCAAAGTGTTCTGTTTCATCTTCAAGTCCCGCACCACTTTCCCATTCATTATCGTTAAGTTCAATTTCCTCATCTCCTTGTGTATCTACTATCTTTTGGAGTATAGGTTTCAATTCATCTATTTTAAACTCATAATTTCTCTGACTTTCTCCTTTTATTTTAAAATTTTTCTGATGAACACTAACGGCGGCTAATAGTGACTTCAATCTCTTATAATGTAGTTCCTCTGATTTAATCTTATTCTTCCGAGTGTATTTTTCGTAAGCTGAAAGTATATCTGACGAGGTTGCCAATATATTCTTTGTAGTAGTATGTATCTTGTAAGTATTTTTCTTGAAATACTTGTCCATTTGTTGTTCTACAACTATATTATGTAAAAACTGATTGAATGGGTGGATATTTCGTTCTTTCATCTCCGTATAGGCTTTTGTAATGGGTCGTTCTCGTATGTTAAAGTTACTAATATCAATTGTACTTAAATACTCAAAGAGTGTGTATAGAGCATCGTTATTATCTAAAATAGAGTATAATTTATTAAAATATTCAGTATTAGGTTTAATACTACTTGCTTGAAATACACAATATCTTCTATCAGATTGAGAAATATCAATTGGGTTCATATTGTTAGTAAAAATGAATATCCTCGCGTAATTCTTAATTGTGTATGGTTTCATATTCTTCTCATTAATTCTAACTTGTGTTTTAGTGATTTGATCTTTGAGAGCGTCTTTGAAAGCGAATCCCTGCCTACTATCAGTTTCGTTTAGTTGTAGAATTAACTTGTGTTTCAAGATACCGTTAAAATCTCCAAATACTTCATTTAGATTAGATGTACCTGCGACATATTCTTTTCCGAGAAGTTTCTGTATAATTTCCAACATTCCATCTTTTCCCATTCCCTCAATAGATCTGAATAACAAACAAACACCAGGAAGTTCATATGGTTTTTGGAATATATGAGCTATGAAATTTAAAACATATTCCATCGCCTTCTGATCGTTATCTACCAATAACAGTAGATGTTTTTTGAAGAATTCAATTACCCACTCTTTCTTGTTATAACCTCTATCGTAATCATCATAGTCAAATCCCTTGAATGTATTGTAAATTCTATCATTCTTATAGTTTTTGTCAGGAATGAAATCTAACATCTCGTATGATCTTCGTGTTTCATCTTGTATCCACTTCCTGAATAGAGATGAATATACTGTATCACCGTTCTTCTTTACTTCCATATGTTGCCATGGAGATACAATATCAATAAATTCGTTCTTCTTATACATAGCGATATTAGATAAACCGTCTTGACCTTGTCTTTCTCTACAATAAATCAAAGGGTTTTCTATAATGAAATGTTCCATTTCAAATTTTTCTTTTTGTGAAGCATAAGAATCTGTGACTTCATATCCAGCTGATTGTTCTAATTTTTCTGTAATGTGTTTTAAGTCGCATTTCTCTTCGTTGATCTTCCAACCTTTGTCTCCAGTTTCTGAATATAACTTAGTGAGTACATCTTGTTCTTCTATTTCGTTCCGTAAAACGAAACCGTTCTTTGTAAATCCAGCAATATTCTTTGATTTAAAACATTTGATTATCGTAGGAAAGAAATTATTATATTTGATATATTCAATTATATCTTTCATATTGCGTGAAAGTCTATTGTATTTGTCGTCTCTAACTTCAATTTCATCAAATGCTTCCGGTGTTTGATTATATAGTATATCTTTGATATTACTGATTTCGTCTTGTAATCCTTCAATTGAAGGTGCTACCGCTTCTTTCTTATCTTTGGTTAGTATCTGATCAATATAAAATTCATCACACCCTATCTTAGCGTCTAGATAATTTTGGCAATTTGGAGTTTCTAACTCGTAAAATTGCTTTGCTATCCTAGTAATGATATAGATGTCAATATTCCTCATCTCAAAAAAGTTATAATCATCAAAGAGATAATTCCTCAGATTGTTTGGTAGATCAGATATCCCATATCCATTAGATGTAAAATTACCATTCTTTAATTCGTAAGTACGACTAATTGAACCATTCATTAGTGTAAGCTTCAAAAGATACTTTTTCACATTAAAAATTATTGTATCCTCGTGCTTATGATGATTGAGGAATACTACTTTTTTAAGAACTTCATTATCTAGGGCGTTTAATACGCGTGCTTTGGATAAATTAGCTTGCTCGGTAAATGGAATCTCAATTGCGTTAGACATTTTATATGTTTTAATATATTTTTCTTTAAACATTTTAGACTTTAAAGTTTAAAATATAAAACTAAATTATTTAGTTTGTAGAAATTCTTTATTATACATTATAATTCATTTTTTTATAAAAAAATAAAATAAATTTTTTATATTCCATTATAAAAAACATGTTCAAGTCAAGCCAGCAACAAATCTACGTCCCAAGCAAAAGTGTCTCCGTGAAGCCTGATGTCGTCAGCGATGTTCTTCCTATGGATCAAATTAGATTGCTGATACCCAGCTTTATTCAGTTCTTTGACCCCAGTCAGTCGTATCTTCGTTTCCAGCTTCAAATCCAAGACGCTCGCGGAGTAGTAGTCCCCGATGCCAAGGGTGGAGCTCACTCTCTGTTTCGGAATGTCATCATTCGTGATGGTAGCAACTCCGCGACTATTCACAACCTTGAAGACTACAACTCTATGGTGGCTATGACACGTCCATTCACGGAGCAGAGTTCGGTAAAACACAAGAGAGAGCTTTTTGAGGGTGTCCAGCAGGACGACAACACCAACGGAAGTTCTCTCTATTATGATGCTCCCCAGCCTCTTGACGGCACAACAGCACTTGCCCCGCAGACCCTCGCTAGAGGATCTAAGACCGTGGATATTTATCTCCAACTCCACGCAGGTATTCTCGCAGATAAGGTCGTCCCAAATGTTGCTCTCCAAGGAATGAGACTTCAACTGGACACCGAAGATGTGCTTCGTGCTCTTCAGCAACCGCATATTGATGGGTCTCTTGAAGGTGGGCTTGCTCTCTGCTCTCGCCCTAATGCTGATCTAATTGCTGGCGCTATTGGTACTCGCAACGGTACTACGACCGCTTCAAATATTGGTAGCATTACACTTAATACAGTTACAGATGATGCTGGAAAGAGCAATCTCTTTGCTATTGGTGATATTGTTTATTCTTCTGCCGATGATGGTACCGGCGAAGCTGTTCTCGGTCAGGTTCGTGGGTTCTTTAACGACGGTGGTAAGCTCGGTCTTTCTCTTACTCTTCAATCGGTCGTTGCCGCACAAGTTCCTGCCGCTCCAGTTACTGCCGCCACTACTCGTGTTTATTACAAGATGTCTGACAGATCGCAGACCCTATCCACGAAATCCGAAACTCAGTTGGGTGAAACGCTAGATAAGACTACAAAGTCGGTGTCGTACCGAATTTCGGATCTTGAGATGCTTGTTATGGGGGTGACACCACCGCCGGCATATTCTAGTGCTATTATGAAGAAGGCACAGAGTGGAGAAGGGATTGCTATGGATTACATGGATAGCGAGCTTCATCGTCATAATCAGACCAACAGTCAGGGTGTGGTACAGATTGATATTCCGACTACTTGTAGGAGAGCAAAGTCAATTTTCTCGCAACCTATTGCTGACTCCAGTTATCGTTCTCTCTCTGTATCTTCTTTCTCGGGTATTCCTGATGCTGCTAGATCTTATCAGTTTGTTATCGGAACTGAACTTATTCCATCAAGGGTTGCTCCTCTATCTCGCTACTCGCAGGTTATTGCTGGTACTACTCAAACTCGTGCCGAAAGTCTTCACTCTTCAGAACTTGAGAAGGCTATCAGTAATATCGGAATTCAGGTTCGTTCGCTTCAAAAGATTAGTTCTTCGTTTGTTATTGCTCGTTCTCTGAATAAGATGGGGCAGATTACTGATCTTTCAGATGATAGCGTTGCTCTCCGAGTTGAATACGGAGCAGGAGCTCAGCAGAAGACTTTTAACAATTTTATTTTCAAGCTATCACGAGTTATGGTCAAGCAGGGTACGGTTATGGTGATGTGAATTAAAAACTAAAATAAAACTAAATTATTTTAATAATATCTGTTATTAAAATGTATTGTATTAAGAAGAACGAAAGAAATATAATTATCTGTAAAATAATCAACTATTTACATCACTATTCCGATGATGTCTGTTTGGGTAATGGGTACTATCCAAGAATGAAAGATACTAGATTGAGAGGTGTAAAAGCATTTGAAGAAATACTAAAACATATTAAAGATAAACTCAATTGGACTATTTCTAACGATAAACTAAAAACAGAGGCCACCATTTTTAAAACCTTCAAAAAAAATAGATCCTGTTATTGTATTGAGAAAGATAGATTTTTTGAAATTCATGAAATATCAGAAAACGATTTTATTAAGTTAGAACTTACTATGTACAACGAAGTAGAAGATAAAGAGAATATTAATAAACAAAATTTATCAATAATTAAAGAATTTATAGAAGAATATAAACTATCTATTAACGAGAAACTGGATTTGATACATCATCTATCTATGGTATTTCCTCCGAGGAAACCAAAAAATGATGAATAAATTCTTTCTCTAGTTTGATATTTTTGTACTTCTTCGGCACTCTGTCAGGATTTTTCCACATCAGATAAGCGGTTGCTCTACAAAATCCATATTTGTCACGAACATCTTCAAGAGTACGAAACCTGTAAGTTTTGTCAGTATCCAATTCTGTCAAAGTCCAGTGAAAATTTGTATTATTTTTTGATCGTGCTGGGCGTCCTGCTCGTCTCTTTGGAGAAGTGTCACACTCTTCAATAATCAAGTTAGACATTATTTTAATAAATATTTCTTTAAACATTTTACACTTTAAAGATTAAAATATATGCTGTCAAGTCTTATCTCTATTTTTTCTATAGTATTCTTTGTATCTCTCCAATTTTTTCTCTCTATTTTTTCTATAGTATTCTCTATCATATTGTCTTTTCTTCTCTTTTCGTTCTTTTTCTTCCTCTTCCTTATCTTTCAAATATTTGATAATATTTTCTACTTGAATATTTCTCTCATTATTCATTTTTTATTACATATAAAATGATTGACACGATTATTTGCGATCAGGTTGAGAAAATATTTGTATCGTGTCTAAGCGGAATTGTCGTCGGTCTTGTTGTCTTCGGTGGAATGTGTGTTTGTGTATTCAAAAAGAGATACTGTTGTTTTTAATCACCACAAAATTCTCACGGCGTGGTAGTTTGCTGATTTGGGGTCTTTCCATGATAAACTTCCGTCTTTCTTCTTTATTCCCTTTGCTCTTGATAGATAGTTCTTGCGTCTCTTGGGGTCGCCGTGATCTTTAGAAGACCAAATACCTGTCTTGTCCTTGAACTGCTCCATATTACTATCTCCAAAATGTATCTTCTTACCATCAACAATAGTCATCAATTTCTTACCTTTCCTATCAGATTTCTCGTAATCATATCTACCGACCTTTACCATTTTATATATTTCAAAAATATATAAATTACTTCAATAAATCTTTATCAATCTTTGATGCCTTACCACCCATGACCGCTGAATATAACCGAGCAATACCCCATTGTGTCGCTGACTTAACATTTTTACGAACTGACTGAGGATTAGTTTTGTAAGCTCCTTCTCCTTTCTCAACAATCTTTTTGGCATTACTAAATCTAATCTTGGAAAGTTTTGCTATTTCCTTAATTGAATGCGGAGTGTCTTTTGGAAATCCGTGTTTTTTGTTAAACTGTTGTTTGTATGTTAGTGTCATTTTATATATTTTATAATATATTTAAAGATAAATCTTCTACTAACTTCTCAGGTATTCTGTATCGTTCCAAAGTTCCTTTACCGTCCCAATTACTATTCTTACTACTATTTAAATGACATTTTTTTACCTTAGGTTCATCTATTATATTTAAAGATAAATCCTCTACTAACTTTTCAGGTATTCTGTATCTTTCTAATCTATTCCCCCCTCCTCCATTCTCCCGTTTTCCGCCTTTTCCGTGGTCTCCGCCAAAAGCAATTTTGTGTTTTACTTCAATAATATTTTCGCAATCCATCTTACATAATTTAGGTTCAAAACCCTTGATATTAGTCCAAAATCTTGTTCTCTTTTTGTATCCCCAGTCAGAATATTTACAATAATCCACATCGTAGAATGGTTTATCTGTTATATATTCTTTCATTCTCCCCGTTTGCGGATTTTCTACCCACCAATATTTAGGTTGGAAATAATCTATAATTTCAAAAACTTTATCTACCATCGGTTTCCCGAACCTATCTATATCGTCGTCAATATGTTTTTGTGTAATCACTTCTGTTGGGTGAATAGTCTTACATTTTCTGTTAATCCAACAACGCCTTAGATGAGACCACCATAGACATACAGGTGATGCTGTAATAACATCAAAGTGTCCTTTTGGAAACTCTTTATAATTCCAAGTCATTATATCCTCTTTGATATGTTTATCTGATACATATCCTGAATTAAAAGGACATTCCGCACCCAAGTCTCTATCAAGAGATACAACTTCATATCCCTTGTCCTTGAATACTTTACCGATTGAATGAGTTCCACTAAATAGTTCCAACACTCTCATTTTGTTAGTCATTTTATTACATATTCCTTTAGACATTTTACACTTTTAAGTGTAAATTACCTCTTTGCGTATTTACTCTGTTGTTCTATTGAATGTCCCATCTTACTAGCTACTTCTTCTCTCTCATCATCTACATTAGGGAATTTCTCACTTATGAAAATATGGCGTAGCATATTGATTGTGATGTCTTTTCCTGTGGAAGCGAATGTAGATTTTATGAGTTTTCCTAAGCCATTAGCACTTAGAGGTTCTCCCTTAGTATTTATTAAGAAACTATCTGTATCGTTAAATTTTAACCAAATATTTATTACGCTATTTAATTTCTTTCCGACCTTCACTACCTTCTCACCATACTTCCCACTTGTCTTGTACTCGTTAAAGTGGAAGAACTTTTCATTCCTGTTCTTTACTACGAGAAAATTGCCTGATTTCTTTTCATCTTCTTTGAGTTTATCATATTCTGTTGTGGATATGATCTCCATCGGAGCGTAATCTAATCTTGTAGGTGGGTTATCATCAGAAGTAAATAGATTGCTCACGAGCCATTTCTGTAACATTTGTAATTGTTTATTATTAAGTGTTTTCTTCTGAAATATTTCTCTCTCGTTTAACTCTCGTTTCCAGTAATTAGATACTTTACGGAGTTGTTCTAAACTAACCCAATTTTTTTCTTGCTTCTCGCTCTTCTTTCCGTTCTCATATTCTTCCTTGTACTGAGTATGAATTTCATCTAGATATTCCTTATATTTTTGTAATTCGTCATCATATTTCTCGCCGAAACTATCAAGGGCAACAATAATAGCGGCAAGATAATTCTTCTTTGTAGATGTTTTGAATTTTGACAAGAACTCCTTTACCTTATCAATATCTTCTAGAAAATCTAGATCTTCTTTTTCATAGTCCATAGCGTCTCTAATCTTTTTGATTGAGATTATATATGCTCGCAAACTATTAGGTTTAATATTCCTAACTTCATCAATTTTATCTTTCAACCACTCCATTTTAATAATATATATTATTAAAATATTTTAGTTTTTATTCTATTTTTTAACTCTACGACCCCAAAGATGTAACATCTGAACTCAGTATCTGCCTACCACTCATAACAGTATCTGCCATAAGCCTTGTCATTTTTTCGTATTCTTCTTGTATCAATTGCTCTCGCTTCTTCTCGGGATTTTCTCTGAATTTAACCTGTAGAGTTGTTGTAGGTCGTAAATCATCAGCGAGAGAACCATCAGGCTTACGCACCTCGGTGGTGAAATTATTTATATTCAACTCAGTGGCATTATTAATATCTATCCAGTTTTCAAACGGAGAAATGTATGTTAATGTACCGTTGTCCTCGTTCTGTACGATCTCCTCTCTCGGAATTTGCGCTATGGACTTTCCAACTCCGTTATAGCCTCCTTCGTACGATTTTACGCCTGATAATTCAGGGATACTAATATGTAATGTTGTATCCTTTGAAATCTTCTTAGGTTTCGTATTAGAAGTAAATACCGTCTGTCCAGTAGATGCTACATTCACAATCAGACGATCTAAACTGCCAATTGTTTGACCGATTGTTCCGGACTGCTCTCCTGCCTTTAAATACAGAGGAGAACCAGCGTTATTAATAATATCTGACGTCAGTAGTTTAGAAAGTAAAAACGAAACCCTCTTGGATTTATCTGCTCCGACTATCGTAGTTTCTGCCGGAAGAGAACTATCAAAAAATTCATTACTATCATCGTAAAAGTCCTTATGAACTTTAATATCATCACTCACTCCAGGAATAGCAAGACTAACGCTATCGTCCCTTGGATTAAATTTACCAGCAAGTTTAAGAGTAGTTTCTTTAGCCTCAGTAACAATATCTTCGGTGGTTGTAAATGTTATTACACCTGCCGCAGCGTCCGTCCATACTACTTGACTATTTCCTACATCGGCGGGAGTAAGAACCGCCGAACCATCTGCTGTCAAAACGGCAGTATCGGTGGTGCTGACACTATAATTCAAAGGATCAACAAATCTTAAATAATAAGGTGTGGCGGCAACTGTCATAACGAAATCGTAATCGTTAGCACCAGTATAAACTGTAAAAGTTCCTCCTGTCCAAGTAGTATCACTTAAATCAAAAGATGTGACGGCACTTTTATCATCTGATGTGTTTTCAAAGAATATGTTAAAGGGAGCAAACCTTGTTTGTAATTTATTCTGAATACTTTGATTTACACCACCGACAACGTCGTTAAGATCAGCGTCTGAACTATCCCAAATAACGCCATTATAAGTTGTACCTCCGATGGTTAGATTTTTAACATAATCCTTCGCCTGTGCGTCGTTGCCAAATTGCGTAGGTATAGCAGCAGTATAGGTTGTTCCGTAATTAGAGGACACTTCTAATTGACAGATAATGCCATTACTTGCTTGACTTACAGTAGTAAAAATAAACTTATACCTCGTCTTGAAGAAAGTACCCACATCTGCTATTGCTCGTTTTAGTACAATATCACTAAACCTCCTACAAGGTCTCTGTTTGAGATAACCTGGACTTCCTAAAGTAACATTTGATTGTCCTGTTGTAGAATATATGAGGAAACCGTTTCCATCAAATTGAACCCCAGCAGTAGCATTTAATGAAGTAAAGTCCAAATTAACATTTCCGGTATTTAGTTTAGATAAACTATCTCTAACAATTCCGAAAGAGTAAGGGTGGAAACTAGCAACATAAGTACCTGTATCTGACAACCAAGCATCTTTTGACCATGTCGGCCCAGTCAGAACGGCTTGACCTTCGTGGGTTATAATTCCTCTCGTACTTACTGCTCTATTCTTAGCGTCTGCTTGCTGTGGCCCAATAGTCATTAGTGCTTCTGTTGGTGCTCCATAACCTTGATCGTTGATGTTATTGATTACAGATGTGTCGTAAAAACCACTTTGTGTCGTTGCTGGAGAAGGAACGCTTGTATAAGAAATTGTAAAAATATCATCTGTGGGAGGACTGGAAGTTGTATCTGCTTTCTGAAAAGTAACATCAAACTCGTAATTAAATTGTTGTAGAGCAGCTTCTAATTTCGCTTCTAACTCTGTCGCAAGGTCATCGCCAGTATATTCACCCGGAGTTAAATAAACAGGCCGTAACGCATCGTAGGTTCTTACACCTATCAGAAAATACAACAGATTGTTAGATTTAGTAATGCTATAAACCGTAGTGTCTCTGTAATGAAGAAATTTAAGAACACAGACCTGAGAATGTGGTTCTATCTTGATTGCTTGTGGAAAGTGTGTTCCGAACAGATAAGGTTTATCCCGATTTTCTTTAGATTGAAGACTAACCAGACTCATTTTTATATATATACAAATATATAAAATTAAAATTTATTTTAGATAATTAATTCTTATTTCGCTAAATGCCAATATACTCGTTCCACTATTTAGTAGCCTATAATATCTGTAGTACGCATTTTGTTCTTCGTGCTTAATTTCGTAATTAGACCCATCTGTTGATGTTACATAAATTTCCTGTAAAGTTCTAAAATCTCCTTCTGATGTAGTATGAGAACCTTGTAAAATTAATGATCCTGACATAGCAGATGTTGTTATATACATAAAGAATTTATCGTAATTTTGTAAATCCCAATATGCGGTTTTAACTCCAACTCCTATAGAACTCAATAAAGCACTACCGCTAAAATCATCAGTTATTGTTCCTGTGTTTCTCGTTATTTCTCTATCTTGCTGTGTAGTCTTCAAATGACCTTGCGTATCGGTATTTATCATATGTAAAGCACCTGAGCCGTTTTGTCCGTAAATAGCAACTTGCTGAAGTCCATCTCCGCCGATGGCAATTGTTTGATCGTATCCCTGTGTAATCTTTCCATCAACACTAGCGAGGGTCAGCTGAGTTGCTGCCCCACTAGGTAAAGCACTACTACTTACAGTTACAGATCCAGTATTACAAGCTGTAATTTTACCGTCTAAAGTACTCAAAGTGGTTTCCGTTGCCGCCCCAGTAGGTAAAGCAGAACCTGAAACCACAACGGCACCAGTATTACAAGCTGTAATTTTACCG
>Ga0070746_10000965_pt1 | contig 17240 bp, 25 predicted proteins | sample VirMetDEL_Mar_21_FD_77016 | JGI IMG/M metagenome (GOLD analysis project Ga0070746, IMG submission 77016) | Aqueous microbial communities from the Delaware River and Bay under freshwater to marine salinity gradient to study organic matter... | ecosystem: Environmental > Aquatic > Marine >...
CTCGAAGCAGAAAGATCGTCGAGCAGTTGCAGCGAGAGGAAGAAGAAGACGGCATCGAGCCAGTCGCTGTGCTTCATTCTGCCAGAGTACTCGCCGCAGCGCTTGACAAGCGGCACCGAATTATGAGACAACGAATGGGCATCAGTTGATGCCGACCGACAAGCAGCGAACCTGATCACTCATCCGTCGATGCAGTTGAACCGTTCGAATGTGTTGCCACTTGACAACTTATTCCAACATCACAAGGCATCAAATTACGATGAGTACCATCAAGAACAAGATCGAGAAACTCGACGCTCGGAACGCTGAGATCGCAAGCGAGATCGAAGCACTCGGATCAGTTGAAGCATCTGACGCAGATGCTCAGTCGTCGGCTCTGAACTCGATCAGCGAACTCAGTGCTGAGTTCGACAAGAACGAGAACGAGCTGAAAGTTTACGCCGCTGCATTCGAGAAGACGAAGCAGAGCGAAGCACGAAAGGTGAATCGGCAGATCGCTGCTGGTGGCGAGTCTTCTCAGCCAGAAGGCAGTGTTCAAGCGAGCGCCTCGTATCCGTGGGAGAATCAGAAGATCTCTGCTCGGGTTGCCTATCAGAAGTCGAAGCACTTCAACAGCAACGAAGAAGCGTACTTCGCTGGATTGTTCTATGCCGCGGCTGCTGGCAATCACGCCGCGAAAGATAAGCTGATCGATTCAGGCTACAAGATGAGCCCCGCTCGCGGCGACATGAGCATCACGCCGAACACTGCCGGTGGTTTCACGGTGCCAGAGCCGCTCGAAGCGACGATCATCCGACTCGTCGAAGAAGCTGGCGTCTTTCGTCGAAGCGCTCGAACGATGCCGATGACTTCGAACACTCTCGATGTGCCTCAGCGTGTTGGCGGTCTTACCGTCGAGTACCCGGGCGAGGGTGGAAATATCGCAAATTCAGATCTCACTTTCGGACAGATCAATCTCGTAGCTAAGAAGTACGCAGTACTTGCGCTGATGAGTACCGAACTCGAAGAAGACTCGATCATCTCGATGGTCGATCTCGTCACTGAGGAGATCGCTTATGCGATCGCTGTGGCAGAGGATACGAACAGTTTCCTAGGTGACGGCACCGCAGCGTTCGGTGGCATCACTGGCATCGCGAATGCTCTGGCTGCTGGTTCTCAGTTGGCACTCAATGTGAACTGGGGAGCGCAGACGCTCGACGAGTTCACTGATGCTGTCGCTGCTCTGCCATTGTACGCAGGCATTCAGCCAGCTTGGTACATCAATCACTCGGGCTATGCTGCTTCGATGCAACGCTTGCTGTATGCCGCTGGCGGAAACACCGGCGACAATGTGGCAGGCGGAATGCCAGCACAGTTTCTCGGCTACCCAGTGTACTTCACGCAAGTTCTACCCGGCTTGGGTGCTGTCGCTGGTGATCTCACTGCCGTCTTCGGCGATCTTCGCATGGGTTCGATCATGGGCATTCGCCGCAGCTTGACGATCAAGGTGCTGAATGAACTCTATGCCGCGAGCGATCAGGTGGGGCTCGTCGCTACGAGTCGATCAGACACTCAGATCTTCGATGTCGGAACTGCGACCACTGCTGGCAGCATCGTCGGCTTGTTCGCTACTTGATCGAGTTGATGTTCACAGCGTCACTCGCACTAAGCGAGTGACGATGGGGCACAGCGGCTCAGCTTTCCGGTCGCTGTGCTTTCACCCTTAGCAGGATCAAGTTCATGAATCAGATCTCAGCACGATTGCCATGGTCACTCGAAAGAACGATCGCGCCAGCGAATCGACCAGTGACACTAAGCGCACTAAAGCGAGCGATCAGACTCAGCGTCGATGATGACAGTCATGATGAAGTTCTGACGATGTATGTTGATGCTGCTACTGAGCAAGTCGAACACGATACATCTTCGGCACTGATCACGCAGACTTGGAAGATGAAGCGAGATCTCTTTCCGTCTGATCAGAGTTACATCTACTTTCCGATCAGGCCAGTTCAATCGGTTTCGCATGTGAAGTACTACGATCAGAACGCCGAAGCAGAAGCGACTTTCACCGAGTACACCTTCGATGCTTCGCAGCAGATGATCGTTCTGAACACCGATGCTTCATGGCCGACTGATGCGATCGATGTGAAGATCACGATCGTTGTCGGTTACGGTGACAGCGAACCATCGGTGCCAACAGTTCTGAGGCAAGCGATCTACATGCAAGCGGGCAAGTGGTTCCAGAATCCGACGATGGACATGAATGATGTGATCTACACTGACGCACCATATAGGCGACTGATCGAGCGATTCACTCGGAGTGACTATCCGTAATGGCAAGACGAAACAAGATCGGAAGCAGGCGATACATCGCCACCTTCTTCGCTCACGATGGGACTGTCGATGGTGCTGGCCAACCTACCTTCAATGATCCCGCAGCATGGCAACAGATCGTCACTGGTTGGTACTGCGAGTGTCTCGCTACATCGGGTGGCGAGACGCTTCGAGGTCAGCAGGTAACAGCGCAGACGAAGCGAGTGCTATACGGTGACTTCGCTGCTGTCAGATCTGTCAGCGCTCGTATGCGATGCAAGGTCGACGGCATTGTGAGCGATGTGATCTCGGTGCTTGATGACTCTGGCGAAAAGCGCGAGATGCGCGTTCAGCTGGGAGAAGAACAGTGAGCAGCAGCAGCATGTTCGGCAAGATCCGAATGCAGGATCGCGAGCTGAGATACAAGCGTCGATTCGATCGAAGGAAACGCAGCTCTAAGCGAGGCGTCTCGTTCAGAATCACGCCAGCGACCGAGAAGATGTTCACACAGTTACCGGTCGAGATGCGACTCAAAGTTCTCAAAGTTGCAACCCGAGCCGGTGGCAATGTAGTGGCGCGTAAAGCGGCAGCGTATGCAAGACCGCATCAGTCGCGAAGAACTGGCACAGCGAAACTACAAGCGAAGGCAACTCGCGATCAACGAGCGAACAATCCGAAGAACCTTTCGCAGTCGCTTCGAACGAAGGTGAAAGTTTACAAGAACGCTGTGCTGTGCATGATCGGACCAGAGCGACCATGGGGCAATATCGGAAACGTGTTCGAGTATGGTGGCATGATCCCACGATGGAACAAGGAAGGCGGTCGAACTGATCGAACTCGACAGCGACCCAGACCGTTCATGCGAGCCGCTGTCGATACCACAAGACATCAACAGAAGCGAGCGTTCATCCTTGCTGTGAAGAAACGGTGGAAAGAACTATGAGCGCGAAAGACATCACCGAAGCATTCAGAGAACTGCTGCTGACTGATCCGAACATCGCTGGCATCGTCAGTGATCGGATAGTTTCTGATCAACTGCCAGAAGGAATGGCAACGCCTGCGATCGTGTTTTATGAGATCAGCAGCAACATCGACAACAGCATCGAGCCAGATGTGATCGTCGACTGCTCGATCAGCAGATTTCAAGTCGAAGCATTCGCATCGACTCGACCGATGGCAAGCAAGGTTCAACGAATGATCGTGAGACGCTGCGGCAACTTCATCGGCAAGATCGGCGATGTCGGAATGAAGACATCGCGACTGACTGGGCAATCATTCGAAACTGATCGGCCACAACTCGGATCGGCAGGCTTTCGCTATCTGAGTCGAGTCGACTATCAGATCACTCACTATCCCGTAGACATCAACTAGAAAGGTTCAACAATGGCATACTTAGGCGACACTGGACAAGGCGCTCTGTTCACGATGGTCGGACTCTCGCTACAGTCGCGAGTTAAATCGATTCAACTTCCAGAGTTCACGCAGGAGAAGATCGATGCGACGAGTTTGAACTCGTCAGGGTTCATGGAGTACATCGCTGGCGATGTCGTCGATCCCGGCGAGATGACGCTCGAACTGATCTTCGATCCACAAGACAACGTGAACGCACTCAGCTTGATGGGTGGTTGTGGCGAAGAAGCGGAAGTCGAGTTTCCTCGAAGTCCCTGCCGCACTGGTGCAACTACGAGCGCGACACTGATGGGCACAGCTTTCATCACCAATATAGCCATGCCGAATCTTGCTGTGAACGAGCTGATGATGGTGACGCTCACGATCGCGTTCGATGGCGGCACTGGTCCGACTTATACAGCAGAATCATAAGCAGCATCGATTAAGAAAGGAAAGCAAGTGAAGATCGAACTAGAGCAGCGAAGCGGCATCAACATCGCCACTGGTCAGAAGCAGTACTACGAAAGCTACTGGGTAAACCTCGATGGCGAACGAGTCGGCGCGATCAGTTGGAAAGAAGGAGCGAGCTTTCTGCCACGACGACCGATTGATCCGATCGCCATGAAAGCGATCAGGAAGAAACTAGAGCAAGCACTTGAACGGCAAGTGACTGATAAGCCAGAACCGCCAGAGATACCAGAAGGAATGTTTGATGACGAAGACGAAGGAAAGCACTACGAAGACGACTTCGCTGACCCGTGAAGCGCTGCTAGGCGCGATCAAGGCAACGAAGAAGATCGTGAGCGTCGAAGGCATCGGTGATGTCATGATCAAGTCATGGTCACCAGTGTCTCGATCGCGAAGACAAGCAGCGATCGCATCGATGAAGAAAGAAGATCAGTTCGCTCATGCGAATGCGTATGCCGTGATCGACATGGTGTGTGATGTGAATGGCGAACAACTGTTCTCGGAACAAGATCTGGCGATGCTGCTCAGCGATGATGTAAGTTCGAGCAAGCTCGATCGCTTGTACGATGCTTGCAGTGAGTTCGATGAGGATGTTTCGGGAAACGACTAAACCGCATTGATCGATTCGAGCGTGAGTTCGATCGCAACTCGCGACTAAGTTTCGTGTTTGCGATAGCGCTCGAACTTGGCATCGATGATCCGATCACTTGGTTCAATGCGGTTGGCGATCGTGTGATCGATGCTTGGATCGGTTACAAGAAGCACGAACTGAATCGATATAGCAAGAAGACAAGTGAGAAGTTAGAACCGACAGAAGCGCACGAAAGGTTAAAGCATGGCAGTTTCAATCGGCACCTTGCGAATGGACATCATCGCTCGAACTGACGAGTTCGAGAAAGGATTGTTCAAGACGCGAAAGGAACTTACTGCTGCGCGAAGAGTGTTCCGAAAGAACATGGATGAACATGACAAGTACGCGCATAGTTTGAACGAAGCTGATCGCATGTTGAAGAAGGGCAACATCACGCTAGCCTTGCATCGACGAGAAGTGGCTCGACTAAAAAAAGAGTATTCCGAAGCGCATACAATCATGGGCAGATTCTTGAAAGGCGCGAAGAGTCGCTTCGCTCAGTTTGCGATCGGTATGGCTAGTGCCGGAAGTGCGATCGCTGCATTCAGAAACATTCGCGAAGCTTTGAATGAGATCGATGCGCTCGACAAGGCTGCGGCAGGCATGGGTGAATCAGTTGCGAACATGCAAGCTGTCGCCTTCGCTGCGAGTCAGAGTGCGGGCATCGCAGCAGAGACGACTAATACAGCCATGGAGAAGATGGCTAAGCGAATCGCCGAAGCGGCGAACAATACTGGCGAAGCGAAGACAGCGCTCGAACTCTTGAACCTCGATGCTAAAGAACTCGTCAAGCTGAAGCCGTATCAGCAGTTCAGGTTACTCGCCGATGCCATGGAGGAGATACCCGATGCTGGTACTCGATCTGCGCTCGCTGCTAAGCTGTTCGACATGGAAGCAAGGCGACTGCATCTGACCATGAAAGGTGGCGCTGAAACGATAGACGAGTACCGAAGAAAGGCAGAAGAGTTAGGCATTCTCCTGACTGATGACATGGTGAAGAATAGTGTGGCTGCGAATGATGCCATCGATCGCCTCAGTCATTCGTGGGACAACTTGAAGTTGGTCGTTAGCGGAACATTAGCGCCAGCGTTCGAAGGCATCGCTGATGCGATGCAGAATGTGACGAACGTGATCACTAAGTTTAATAAGATCATGAACATGGACGGTGATGGCAGCTTCGCTGAGAAGATGCGAGACTTCGCAGGGTTGAACTTCAAGAGCCCAGATGAGATCAAACGAATCTTCATGAAGTACGGTGAGAAAGCGGCAGACGGTTTCTCGGATAAGTTTCTTCCTGCTTCTTGGCAAGAAGATGGCGCTGAGGTCTTCGAAGATCGCGTGAAGCAAGTTCAAAAAAGTTGGTGGAGCAAGTGGCTATTCGGTGACAGTACTACTCAGAAAACTTTCAAGCTGAAAGTGAAGGAAGAAGACGAGACTGGTGGCAAGTCTCTGCTCGAAGACGAGACGAAGGATGTGAACATTAAAGCGGGCATGACTGCTGAGCAAGATTCGATCGAAGAGTATCGATTCTTGCTAGAGAAGCAACAGCGCGAGAATCAGGCTCGACTTACCACAAGCAACATCGAAGCACTGAACAATAACACGAACGCAATTCTTCAAACCCAGAAGCGAGACGAGATTCACTATCCTCGTCGCTCGAATCTGCGGGAGGTTCAACTCGCGCCATGACGTTATACACTTACAACTATGAGTCGCATCGCCTTCGCTACGGTGACGCTGCGGCGTCTTCGACTGGCTCGACTGTTCAGCATGAAGCGAACCTAGCCTTTAGACTTCGCGTTAGTGACTACGATACACCGGACTGCACCAGCGGGCAGACAGCAGTCGAGACAGTGTTCGTCACTGCTGCTGAGGTGATGAGCGAGTATCCGAGACGATCGAACGGATCTGCCGTAAGTGAAGACGATCTGCCAGAGGCAGGCATGGACATCATGTTCGCGAATGGGAAGGTGTATCCGTTCATGCACTGTGGCAGCATCGCAGTGAAGCAGGACACGAAGGCTACTCAGGAGTTCGTTCTGACCGCTGTGTTTCGAAGCGAGCAGTTCGATCATGTCACTATCGGTCAGCTCGGTGCTGTAACGGTTCCTGCTGACTTGAACGCTTACCCAGTGATCTACCAAAGCGAGCAACGCCTCGTCGATTATGTTCTGTACGAAGATAACACACCGGCAGCCAGCGGCGGTCCGAAGCAGTGCAAGCTACCAACTGGGAACTTGTACTCTCAGCCGTTCATCGAGAAGGTTCCGAATGAGACTAAGATCGTCACTCAGTATGAGACGACAATGACTGACGAGATCGCTGCATCGAGGCTCGAACGAGTCAACGATGGTGTGTGGTTGGCAAGCGGCGATGCTAATCAGTGGAAGATCACCGACATTCAGTGGCAAGATGTTCGAATAGTCGTCGGCAGTGCTGCATCACCGACAGCGCTCGATTGCGCTCTCGTCGAGTACACTGTTCAGCGACTCGACAAGGATCAGGGATGGCGATCGAAGCGAGCGCTACTCGACACTCACTATCTCGCAACTTCTGGCGACGAGTCGACTCGAATGCCGTTCGTCACTAAAGAAGGTGGCAGAACGAACTACATCGGACAGATCGACTTGAATGGCATACCTTCGCCCAGTCAGCTAGAGTACGAGACGTTCATCGTTCAAGAAGAAATCGACTTTACGACCTTCCTACGATCTGAGTCGCCATGACACCGGACGAGTTCCTAAACTGGAAGAACGCTCGCGCTCAGATGCAAGCGACGAGACTGCCAGCGACGATGGCAGCTAAGCCACTGCCATATGATACGCAGATGGAAGTTGCTCGCGGTCAATCATGGATCGTGAAGACGCCAGCGAGTGGCATACCACCGAGAACGAGCTACACCCCCGGTCGAGCGCTCTGCGAGTCGTTCATCGTCGATGAGAATCCTACGCCGCCATCTCTGCTCGAAGAAACGAACCAAGACGCTGACACACTTGAGCAGTACGCTTACAACCTTTCGACTCAGCCAGTAGCAGGAGGTGAATGGTTCATCGCAACACAAGTTGGCAATGTTCTAGTCGTCGCTGCTGGTGGTGGTGGTGACGGTGCGAAGCGCGTTCAGTTTCGATCGACGACGAAGATGATCAACGGACAGATCACCGGCGAGATCATTCTCAGCGAAGGCGAGGGATCGCCGCAGGTTGGCGCTACGCAAGTGTTCGCGGATCCGTTCAATCTGTTCTACAGCGGCGAAGTTGATGCGATCGGCTGGGGCTACTATCGACCAGCGAACGAGCATTGTGAACTCGACGAAGGTCGATGGGAAGTTGAAGAACTGAGCTTGCCGCTCGATGAGTGTGTCGGCACAGTCACGACATGCTTGAAGAAGGATGACGAGGATGCTGCTGTCGAGATCAACATCAACAGTCAGTCGGCGATGTGGTCGCAGTATCACCTCGTCGATCTGCCACCAGAGATGAGCGGCTCGACAACCACGATCACAGCGCTGAACACATTTAAGCTAGACACATGCGCGACGAAGAAGGTGAGAGTTCGGCGCACGCCAGAGATGATCCCGAGTGATCCTTACAACTGCATTGTCCCAACTACGCAGACAAGCCAGCAGGCAGTGTGGCACATCGTTCAAGTTGAAGAACAGATCGCTCGATGGGCGAAGGTGCGATACAGCAACGGGCAATGGGAACCGTTCGGATCGGGAAGCGGAGGCGATTCGCAAACATGGGATGGATGTGATCCTTTCACTAGTGGCTGCGAGACGCCAGACATCATCGACGAGTGTGGTTTACCGCCTTGCATTCCAGAGAACACATGCGGCATCGCTCACTATCGGCCAGAGACTCATGAATACATCGTGACATCAACTGAGTCCGCACTGATGGGCTCGCCGACTCTTCGATCGGTGCCGGTAGCGATTGCCGATGCCGGTGCGTTATATCCTTGCGCTCTGGAAGTGACGCTTCAAGAAGTTTGCTTGTTTGAGAGCGACACTGATCCGATCATCGATCGAGTTACGCCAACCTATCTGACTGTTGATGTGGTTACTGATGCGACGACTCAGGGCAGTCAGATCTACTTGAACAGATCGACGATCACGACTTGTAGCATCACTGCCGCTGAACCAGATGTGATCGACATCTGCCCGCTGCTGTGCGCCTGCGATCAGTTCTATGAATGCTGCTCTGCTCAGTGTGGTTGTGATCAAAGCGATTGCGTGTGGGACTGGGATCCTGTTGCCGAACAATGGATAAACACTGTTCCATGCCCAGAAGGATGTGACTGTTCAGGCACTGCGCCACCTACACCAGCACCGGGCGATCCGACAACTGTCACTTATCCATGCGAAGATGCTGCGATCGTCTGCTGCGACAATGTATCGGCAAGCACTGCGGTCAGCTTCGTCGACTTTCAGTTTACGAGTCCTTGTAACTTCGACACTACGCAGGGCACACTCGCCGCTGGCAGTTCATCCTTCTCCGCTGCCGGTCCATGTGGTGCGACTCTGACTTTCAGCGTGACATGGCAGAATCAGAGTTGTGGTTCTTCGCAGACAACCGGAGCGACCGCAGTGCTGAAACAGAACAATACCTGCTGCTACTGGGAGATCACTCTGAACTCGCCGACTGCTGCTTGTCAGTTCGATCCCGGTTGTGATCTGTCAGCTGGTTGGCCGGGCAACACAATACTTGTACCAACTTGCGATGGCGAGACTTCGCTTGACTGTTCAACGTATCCGCCGGGCGATGATTGCCTTGCTGGTTGCGATGATGGCGGTTTCGACTTCCCGAGTTTCAGTGTCACGAATATCGGAGACTGCAACTTATGATTGATGAGCATGAAGACAAGCAGAGAATCAAGCGACTTCGCAAGCACTACGCAGCACAGCAGCGAACGAAAGATCGAGATCAGCGTCGAGAAGAACGCGAAGCGGTTCGACAAGCGGCATCGAAGTGTAAGCCGAAACCGATAGGCACTAAGCGACCAGCGCTCAGCGCAGAACAGAAAAAGGAGAAACTGCTTTCACAGCTTGATCAGACGAAGCTCGGCGACTCGTTCGTGATCAGCCAGATCGATGGTCTGTTCATCGGCTGTTCATCATGCAAGTCATCAGTTCGCCACATCATGAACAGATGGGACATCGACGAAGATCCAGATACACTGATGCCGAAGATCGATCGAGTTGCTACAACTGTTTACAAGAAGCAGACCGCGAAGCAGCAGATGAATATGACCGTGAAAGAAGTCGCGGTCGTGATCATTAAGCACATCGAATCATTCAGACAACGAAACCCGATAGCATTGGAAAGCATCAATGAAGAAAGAGAAAGCATCACTGAGCGTCGAACAGAAACACTTGACGCTGCTAGTTTCAGATCCGTCGAACTTGCGCCAGCACAGCGAACGTAACATCGAGGCGATCAAGTCGAGTCTCGTTCGCTTCGGTCAGCAGAAACCGATCGTGATCGATTCGAAGAATGTCGTTCACGCTGGAAACGGTACTCTCGAAGCAGCGAGACAGCTCGGTTGGGAATCGATCGCATGTGTGAGATCAGATCTCAGCGGTTCAGATCTGACAGCGTTCGCCATCGCTGACAACAGAACGGCAGAACTTGCGAACTGGGATGATGATGCTCTAGCTTCGACACTGCAATCACTCGACTCGATCGATGAATCGATGCTCGCTGATCTGGCTTTCACTCACGATGAACTGATGGCGATGCTGCCAGAGAGCGACAGCATAGCCGAAGACGATGAGATCCCGGCAGTGCCGAAAGATCCGGTGACGAAGAAAGGCGATGTTTGGATCTGCGGTGATCATCGATTGATGTGCGGCGACTCGACTGACTCAGATCAGATCGCGAAGCTCATGAAAGGCGATCAGGTTGATCTCTTGTTCACCTCGCCACCTTACGCACTGGGCAAATCGATCACTGTCGGTGGCAACACTGCGATGAAGAACGCCAGCTCGCCATATGTTGGCTACAAGGATGAGAGCGAAGGATGGGGTGATCTGATGCAAGGGTTCTTCGATGCGAGTGCCGATCATGTCGCCAGTGCTTACGTCATCAATGTTCAGTCGCTCGCTGGTAACAAGCGGCAGCTCACGAAGTTCATCGCTGAGAACGCAGATCAGTTATGCGATGTAGCGATATGGGACAAGACTCACGGACCGCCAGCGATGGCTCAAGGCGTTCTGGCTTCGCAGTTCGAGTACTTGCTGATCTTCTCGAAAGAGAAAGACGCATCTCGCCGAGTGCCGCTCGCATCATGGCGAGGCACTGAAACGAATGTCTATCAGGGAAGGCCGAACACTCAGAACGAGTTCAGCGAAGTACACGCGGCGACGATGGCGCTGCATCTGCCGACATGGGTGATCGACAAGCTATGCGATCAAGCGATGAGCGTCTTCGATCCTTTCGGTGGCACTGGCACAACTATGATCGCGTGCGAACAGCTCGACCGCATCTGCTACTCGATGGAACTGGAGCCTGCTTACTGTGATCTGTCAGTTGAACGATGGCAGAACTTGACCGGACAGAAGGCAGTGAAAGCGTAAGCGCTTGTCGCGCTCAGAACTCTCGTCGCTCATCACGATCCCGCTGAGTGGCGAGAGTTCTTCTGTCAGTGAGCAGCGTCTCGCCTGCGCTCACTCGATGAAGTCTTCGCATGATCTGTCATGCAACCGTGAGCGCTCGTTCTGAGCGATCCTGATCGATGTGTCGATGTGGTGGGAATATCAGCGCCAGAACCGATCGATCCCGCGAATCGCCGGGAATAACGCTGTGGACGATGAACCAGAGACCTTGAATAGTTCTATGCCATCTGTCATAATGTATAGACATCGGGAAGGAATCCCGAAGCGAGCAGAAGTCTCGCGGTCGCCGCACGATCGAAAGATCCGGCAAACGAACGACCGCAAGATCAAGGGCGGATCACGAAGATCCCATCTCGAACCGCAAGGTGAGAAAGTCCTCTGCCCCGCTGATACGCACCGCTGAGAAGCGGCGCGGGCACAGCGGTGACCGGTTACGGTCGAAAGAGAATCATCACTGATTCGAATGCAAGATCTGAAACCAGCGAGTCACTCAGATCGATGCAGACGACCACATGATTCACCGAATGCAAAGTCGGTACGAATCAGAGCATCGTCGATCATGACTTCGATGCTCTTTCTCGTTCTTACTTTCTCAAACTAGGAGACAACTATGAAGACTTCACATGAACAAGCTGCGAACATCTTGAACAAGATCTTTCCCGGCATCGAAGCACGATCGGGTTATCTCGGCAACTGCTCGCCATGTGGCAGCTACGACGATCGACTCTTTCGCATCTTCACGAACATCGACATCGGTGGCGTGAACAATTTCAGCATCGACATTCCCGCAGGCCCAGTATCTGCGGCGACTCTTGTTCGATGCGTTCTGATGATCCTTCGATGGGACAATCGGCAGACTGTCAGTCCCGCTGTCGCTCAGATGCTTAACGCTGTGCGACATGCGAGCTAAGTCGAAACGCCTCCGGGCGTCTGATCGAGTTGGCTACTCGATCACTGATGAGACAAGCCAAACAATTAGGAGACAACTATGAGTGCTAACATTCAAAAACTGCAATCGATTCGAGTTCGAGTTCTTCCTGCGACGAGTCATCGAGGCAAGCGAATGATCGTTCAGTCTGGACCGACAAGCGCTGGCAATCGAAAGCGCTACGGGTGGGACTGGGAGAAGAGCGACGATGAGAACATCGTTCAAGCGGCGAGGCTGTTTGCTGAGTCGATGAACTGGGAGAATCGATTCTTCATCGCTGCTGAGATCCCTGAAAGCGTTCACAATCCGAACTGCCATCTGTTCACTCAGATCAGCAAGGATCTGACATGCTACGCCAGTCACGCTGGCATTCGTGAGATCTCAGCGTTCGAGACTGACACTCTCGCTCGATCTCACTGATTCGAACTTCAACTAAGGAGACGAAGATGAAAGCGCTAACACGGAAAGATGATCGCGGTCGAGTCTGGGTCTACTGCGACTGCGAAGGAACATGGAGTCATGACGATCACTTGATCGGATGCGCTGCGAAGAACGGCAGACGCTTCATGTTCTGGTCGTCAGATGACAAATACCCAGAAGAGTTCAAGACGCTCGCCGAAGCGATGGCGAGTGTCTAGTCGAAACGCCTCACAACTAGGAGACAACTATGAGTAGTGCAATAACGCGAACAAGACTCAGCGAGTTCGAACAGCGGCTTGAATGCAAGAAAACATACTTCAATGCTCTTCGTGATCACTTTCTGACATCGAAGAAGTTCACGCTCGAAGAAGCATGGAACGCGATGCCTCACTTCGCTGCGAACTTCAACACCTACCCGGTACTCATGTCGCTGCTTGATGAGATGGTGACTGAGTTTGTTCTTGAAGGTTACACGAACGGTCCAGAGAGGATCTATCGCTTCTAAGTCGAAACGCCCTCGGGCGTCTGCGGGGTTCTGCGCTTCCCGCACTGATGAGACAGCGCAAACATTCAATAGGAGACAACTATGAAAGTTCAAAACATCAAGAAAGCTATCGCTCGAATCTTCAAGAACATTCGCTGGTTCATGCTCGTCGATCATGGCGAGTCGGTCGATACTGTCGGGCAGATGCTCGACCGCATCGATCATCTAGTGCTGACTCACGAAGACGAGATCGACGCACTGAGGATGAAGATCGAAGAACTTACTCAGAAACTCGAAGCGGTTGATGAACTCGTCGATGAGAAGCTGAACGATGTGGACTTCGATCACTTGATGACTGAAGCGATCAGCGAACATGACTTCAGTGATGAGATCAACGAAGCGGTTGCTGAGCATGACTTCGACGATGCCATCAGGGAGCAATTTCAGTACTTCGACTTCGACGACAAGATCGGCGAGGCGCTCGAAGCGTTCGACTTCGATGACAAGATCGAATCAGTCATGGAGTCAAACGATATGGGCGGACGAATTGAATCGCAGATCGATCGAAAGATCGCTGAGAAGTTCAGCACTGCTCGCATCGTCTTCGGCGATGTCGAAGAACCGAAGCAGACAGAAGCGCTTCTCGATGAAGTCGCTGTTCATCCGTTCGTCGATCCGGCGATCGATGCTGTCATCAACTTCGAAGACAGCGAGTGATCACAGTTTCACAGTTTCGTAACACTAATCAGGAGACTCTTATGAGTAACGAAAGAAAGCAGGCGAAGGAAGTCGGTCGAATAGTCGTAGTGAATGAACTGCCAGATGCTACGCACTGGGAGATCATCGATGTCGATCATGCTCACAGCATGTTTCAAGTTCGCGAGCGAGGTACCGACTACAAGCCTCAGTGGATTCACAGTTGCCAGATTCACAAGTACATCTGGGACTAAACTCGAAACGCCGCAAGGCGTCTGCGGGATCAAGCCCATCCCCGCACTGATGAGAACGGGCATTCAATTCTTAAACGGAGACGAACTATGAGTACTGCATTCGCTAACAATGTCGAAGACAAGATTCGAAGCACTTTCGGCGAGACGATGAAGCTGCCGCTGATGGGTCCAGATAACATGCCGACACCTCACTACGGGATCTGTCGCACTGACATCGAAGGACCGGAGGCATGGTTTCCTCGAACGATGAAGCGAGGCTACCAAGAGCATACGCTCGATGATGTAGTCGACATCTGCCGCATCGCTGCCGAAGGTTTCGGATTGAAGGACGATCAGATCAAGGTCGACTGCTGCTGGGGCAAGAACGGTCATCGTGTTTCGATCGCACCGACGAACGAACATCGACGAACGCTCGCTCGCGGCGAAGACTCGCTCTGGCCTCGCTTCGTTCTTCGCGCTGACTTCGGGTTTAAGTTCATCGCATCTGCTGGCATGTTCAGAGATGCTTGTTCGAACTTGCAGATGATGCGCAAGGTTCAAGGCACTACGGTCTCGCTTCGCCACACTGGCGGATTCCGAGATCACTTCGATTCGACTGTCGATGAGTTCAGAACGCTCGCCGCGAAGTACGATAACATCGTCGAAGCAGCGAACAAGCTGAACGAACGACGAGTCGACACCGCTGAGTTCCTCGCTGAGATGTTTCCGCCGCCAGCAGAAGCATCGACTGAGTCGAAGATCAGTCGTCACAAGAAGCACATCGGTCAGATGATCGATCGCCTTCAACGTGAGCAACTGAAAACTGGCGTCGAAGTTAGCGCTCGTCGAGCGACACCATGGCAACTCGCAAACATGGTCACTGGATTCATTCAGCATGACAAGACGCGAGTGGGAAAGCCGAACGCAGCAGAGCGAGCGTTCTTGGCACTCGACGATAAGACATGCGACAAGGCATGGGATCTCGCATTCACCATGAGTGCGTAACACTTGCCGAGTAGCAACGAACCGCGAGCAGTCCATCGACTGCTCGTCTTCGTTCTTACTCGTTACTAACTAGGAGACAATTATGGGCGTTCAATATCTTGAAACGAAGTTCAGTGAGGCGAAGGCGAAAGACGCTCGACCTAATCTGACGAAAGATGGCTACACTTCGAGGCGAGGTTCGCCATCTCATCTGATGATCAAGCTCGGCAAGCGATGGCATCGAGTGTATCTGTTTTTCTTTAGCAACAACGGATCGAGTTTCGTTCGAGTGAATGGCGAGGCGAAGTTTCTGACCGCTGCTCAGTGGACTGAAGCGCAGCGACTCGCTGATCGTGAACAAGCCGAACGACTGAACAAGTAACACATCAACTAGGAGACGATCATGAAAGTTTTAGACAAGATTAAAGTCTGCTGCGATTGCCTGATGGTCATCGCTAATGGCGACTACACTTCTCTGGCGATGCACCCAGAGACAGAAGACAAGCGGCGAGACGAGATCGATGCCGGTCTCGATCGACTGGCGAACATCGGTCATGTCGCCTGCGGAGATTCAGTGAACGATGATCACTTGAGCCATCATGCTTGCGAGTGCTGTGAAAGCGAACTCGCTGGATCTCGGCATGAGTGCGTACTGCTCGGCGAGTGATCCGAATGCAGTTTATTTTCAATTCTAACTAGGAGACAATCATGAAGACTAAAGAAAGAATGACGCTGAAAGATGCGAAGCAGTTGCTCACTGATCACGGATTCTATACGACAGTTCAGGAGAACACTCACCCACATGCCAGAAAGCTGATGGCAGCATCATTCGCATCGAGCGAGATGTTCGATGATGTCGGATTCCTATCGCTGTCCGAAATCAGTCGAGACACAGTAGATGCCCAAGATGTTCGAGACTTCATTCAGAGACATCGGGAGCCGTTCAAGTACTATCTCGGAACTTTCGGGTTCGATGTGAACGCGATCAGCTATCTGATCGAAGAGCGAGAGTTCGATGATGTGACGCACCGCAAGAGTCATCGGGTGATAGTTCAGAAAGTGACAGAAGGGCATGAGATCATTCTGTTCTTCGAACGCAACTCGAAGACGATCGAACTCAAAGTCATCGATCCTTGCGGCAAGCTGGCGATCAAGGCTGAATCAGAACAGCTTGAACGACTGCTCACCTTCGCACTGGCGACAACTAAGCTCACGATCTGAGCATCAACTCATGAAGCGCATCGTTCAAGCGGTGCGCTTCTGTTCGTTTATAGGAGACGATGATGAAGAAGAAGACGATCGAGGTGCAGCTGATACATCATGCGACACATGAGATGGTCGCACTGAAAGCATTAGACGAACGAAGCACCTTCGTTCTATGGTTCAAGAATTGCGATCGCGATGATCGCGTTCAAATAAGAGAAGCGATCGAGCTGTCGATCGAGCATGACTACGGTGACATCTGGCGAGTCGTAGCATGGCATAACATCAGCCAGAGGAAAGAAAGGAAGAAGCACGATGAGTCTACCGAACAAGCAAGTAGTGACACCCAGAGACATCGCGAAGGCGCTCAGTGTTTGCGTGAAGACTGTCGATCGATTCGCTGCCAGAAGTAGCGTCGAGTGGCAGTACATTACACCTCAGCAGCGCGTTCTCGACCGTGATCAGGCGATCGAGTTCTGCGATGCTTACACTAAGCGAAAAGGATTCTTACGATGAACGATCACCTGAAAGAACTGCGGCATCATGTCACTGAGCGACCATCGATCGCCGATGATCTCGATGGCATTCTGGAAATCGATCAGCTGTCTTTCGAGAACTGCTTCTCGCGAGAGGTGATTCTCGATCGCATTCAGGAACACACCGACTATGCCGATCGCAGGGCAATCACTTGCTCGGATCTGAACGACTTCGATGTGCTTGGGTTCATGTTCGGTGCCTTCCACACTTCGAGGCATGAGAGCGAGAAGAAACTCGGTCGCAGTCAGTTCACGATCAGCCGGCTCGCTGTTCATCCTTCGACTCGATGGCGATACATCGGCACATCGCTGATCGATCATGCGATCAGACTGGCGAAGAAGGCGAACTCGACGAGCGTTCAA
>Ga0070746_10000966_pt1 | contig 17225 bp, 3 predicted proteins | sample VirMetDEL_Mar_21_FD_77016 | JGI IMG/M metagenome (GOLD analysis project Ga0070746, IMG submission 77016) | Aqueous microbial communities from the Delaware River and Bay under freshwater to marine salinity gradient to study organic matter... | ecosystem: Environmental > Aquatic > Marine > Coastal...
CTTTGTCTTCGATAGCTGCCTCTACCATATTTTTAGCGGTAGCTTGTCTTAGTCTCCACGTAGGTACAATCTTACCAATTTTAACTACACCATTATTGTGTGCAACCATAGCTTCCTCCATTAGCATAGAATTGGTTTCTTCTATTAGATTCACAAGCTTTTGCTTAGCCTCATTTCTAGCAGATATCTTTGCTGCTAAATCAAACTGAGCTCCCAATACCTCTAATGGATTCACCATCTCATAAAGACCAAACCTAGCATTACCTCTAATTGCATTGATTGTGGTTCCAGTTCCTGTCTTAGTAGACTTTCTCTTTTCCCTTTTCATCACTCCCATTATCTGCCTCCTAACATCTCCCAATCTTTTCTGCATTGCTCTGTAACCCTCCTCTGTTTTACTAAGCTCAAGACTCTTAGATACAACATCACTAAGGTGTTCAAATGCTGCACCACTGTCGTCGCCCTGAGTAAGCTCATTAGTAAACGTGTCAAACATAGAACCTATAGTAGCATTAACTTCTTTGTAAGACTTACCGCTAATACCTTTTTCTTTTAGATATTTATTATAAGCTTCCTCTAATACATTGTTTACATATGCATCTTCATCAATCTGCATAGGAACGTAGTTATCAAAAGAATCATACTTAAATACAGTGTTCTCTTTAGCATCTAAAAAGAATTCTAACTGCGCCTCGTATTGCTGCTTAGTAAGTAAAGAAGCTGTCTGCCTCTCGTGAGTAACAGCATCCATAGTTCCGTTGGCTAATGCTCTATCCAGTTCTCTTCTAGTTACCTCGTCTTGTCTGTATCTTTGCTCTAGTTCATCAATCTTTTGTGTTAATTCTCTTTGAGCTTCAAACTCAATAGAAGATTCGTCTAGCTTTCTTTGTCTCTCTAAGTACTCGTCGTAGGTAATGTCACCCTTGTCAAGCTGTTCTCTAAGCTCTCTATCTTTCCCTTCTCTATTGATTTGATCTATACTCTTACGAGATCCATTCATTAAAGCTTCTTTCTGCTCGGATGTAATCATACCATTATCATAAAGCATTTCTATACGCTTAGTGATAAGGTTCTCTTTCATCTCTGCTGCAAGATCCATAAATGCTGCCTTAGCTTCATCGCTCTTGCCTTCGAATTTCTTTAAGATAGCTTCCGACTGAGGGATCAATACATCTTCAGCGTGCACTATATTCTCGTTTAGTTTTTTCTTAAGTTCGTCAATCTTAAACTTGTTTTCATTAAGCTTTCGCTCTGCACTTTTAGAATCTCTTTTTAAATTAGCAGTGTCTTCTCCTGCTTCTTCTGCTTTACTAATCTTTGATTCTATGTTTTCTTTCTCGTTTGTAAGTTCAAGTCTTTCTATTTGTGCTAAACCAATAGATTCTCTAAGTATCTGCTCGTTCCTTACAGTCCTTTCTTTTGTGTGCATAGCCAACAAAATCTCATTGAATTCGTCATACGTGAAGTGTTGATTGATTCTAGCTAAGAATGATTTCTTACCGCCTTCGTATAACCACTGCCTCATTTGAGACCTAGTGTAAGCAGCAACAGATTTAGCTTTATCTAGTGCGTGATACCCATCAACGTCATCAATAATTTGCTGTAAGTTTTCAAGCTGCACCTGTGCTGTAGATATCCTACTGCCTAAGTTTTCCATCGCTGCCAAGTCTGTACTACCTGCTTTTTCTAAGATAGCCATTTGTCTTTCTAGCTCCTTTATTCTGGTTCGTAAGCTTTGTCTTTTCGCAGCTGCAAAGTTCTTGATTTGCCTATGCATTAAAGCCCCAGAGTCACCGAGCATAGTGTCTATACCCTCTATGCCTGTCTTATATCCAATCGCTCTAAGTGCTGAATTAATAAATCCAATTCCTAGTTTATTTGTAGCCATATAGAATTTAATAGAGTTGATAACTACCTGAGTGTAATCTTCTCTTCTTCTAGCTTCTGTAGAAGATTCCGGAGATACAAACTGCCTTCCGGTAACAGCTTCTACTAGCGCCTTAGCGCTGTTAATAGATATGTCTAACCTCTGTGCAAGAGTTTCAGCTATGATAGTATCCGCCTTGAACATCATACCCTGTTGGTCTCTTGCTTGCCTGTCGCTTGTTATGATGAACGCTGCAATAGCGTACCCATCCTCTCCTTCTAATATACTTACAAGAGCATTTAGCTCTTCATCAGTTAGCGTTAGAGCTATCTCTCTGCTTTTAGTGGATAAATCATTAATTGCTTGTTCCCTTGAACTCGCTACCAACTCCTGTAGCTTCTTAACCTTTCTCTTCCTTCTAGCATCTCGTGCAAGTCTGTCACCTGCTGCCTTAGCTCCTTCTTTAGGAGTCGCCCTAACAGGAGTCGTCTCAGGAGATACACCCTCAACCGTTGGTTCAGCTTCTTCTTCCTCTTCTTTTCTAAACCTAATACCTGCTGTAGGATCCATCTCTGAATATTGATTTACATCTCCTACAGTAACTGGCGTTGCGAGAGCTACCTCTACGTCTTTTAATATGGTTAGAACTTCCTTATTGAAATTATCTTGTTGCTGCTTTGACAGACCTGACATTGCGCCCATTATCCGATCATAATCCAATCCTCTTGATTCTGCTAATTGATCTGCAACGGAATTAAATAATAATTTACTTACGTAACGTGGATCCTTTTTTAATTCATTCCCTATACGTGTTAACTCTTCGTTTAAAACATATGTGGGTGTTGTGTCTGGATAATTTATCCCCAATTTAGATAACACCCCATCAGCTTCCAATGAGCCTAACGCATTCTTGACTCTATCACTTGTAATTTTTATTATGTTTCTGTAGGGTGCATCTCTCTTTTCCAGAAGTGCTTTGGGTTCAGGATAAGAAAGGTCACTTATTTTTTCACCTATGTAATCAATGACTTCATCCTCTGTCAGGTCTGTCCTTTTTAATTCTTTTTCCACGTATTTTCTATCGTATTCGTCTATTTCTTCTTGAACAGATTCCTCGTGACGTTCAGCAGCTTCCATAGCGTCTTCATTCTCATCTCCAATTAGTTCTACTTTAGGAGTAAACTTAACCATTCCACTCTCATCTTCTTTCCTAAATCTAACACCTGCTGTAGGATCTGCCTCTACGTTTGTAGCGATAGTCCTTTCAGCTGATTCACTATCAGCAGGCGCTGGTATTTCTTTGCCGGCAGTAAAGAATGCTGACTGACCCCCTTCACGACCCATACGAGTAATATTCTCGTAGTCTTTTGCAGTAGCTTCCCCAGCCTCTACTTTTGCTACAGATTTTGAATAAGCCTCAATAATTTTAGTCATATCTGAGTCTTCCTTAGGCTTGGTAGCTTCCAATAAATCTGAAGGGAATGATACAGCCTGAGGATAAAATACAGTTTGATTTAGAATACCCAACTGCTTCCCATAAACGTCAGTACTATAAGACCTGTGATTCATAGCCGACTCCTGCTCTATCATATTAGCTGTCTTTGCAATATCCATTTCGAACATCATAAAGATGTGCTTATCTGGAACAATGTTCCAAGCAGGCTCAATGCTAAGACCCATTAATGCACTACCTACTTTAGCTAAGAACTTTTTGTATTTAGATCCTTTACCTGTAGCAAATTCGTTGTCTAAGTTTTTCTGCAAGAAGTATCTACTCGCTATGTCTTTCCTGTCATTAAAAGATCGTTGCTCTACTTTAGTAAAGAAGTCTCTCATTGTCTTAGACTCTGCCATTATCTCAGTGATTAACCTACCGGCTTTAGATAATTTAGTAACACCATCTTTTGTGTACTTAATTAATTCAGGATTAAGGATAGCATCCTTAAATGCCTGAGGCATAGGTGAATCCATAGTGCTGCCGAACTGCTGCTCTGCCATTGAAGTAACGAAGCCTGCTGTATCTCTGTTTGACTGCCAATTATCTTTACCCATAACAGCTGCAACGACCACATTGTTAGGTGGTTCCGGTAACCCATCTCTCTCTTGTATGAACTTAGCTAGCCGTATAGCCTGAGCTACCATACCCTGTACCTTATTTTTTTCTGACATATACACCACTCCTGCCTTTACCCTGTCTGGGTGGAACATACCTAAGCCACCGCCAGAAAAGTCAAAGTCACCCATTGGCGTAGTTACCTTACCAGTGAACTGCCTGTCGTGAGGGACTGTAAGCATTGGGGTATCGTCATCAAGCGTAGTGTGGTCAAACATAGGGATTCTTATACTACCCTTAGGTAAACCGTAAGACATTTCCATTTGCTCTGCACGCTGAGCCAACATATTAGGGTTGATTGTTCTAGGTTTGTTGTAGTCTAAGTCTCTAACCTTAGTATACTTATCTGTATTAAGCATACCGACAGGTAAACCCAGTTGAACCATATCATCGAACTCTTGGTTCCCATAAGACATAAGCTCTAAAGCTGCCTCTCTAAAGATATCCTCTCTAATAGAATCTATTATAACAGCAGACTCATCAATCTGCAACGGAACGTCTAAAGATTTAAGCAATTTATTCTTGGTACTGATAATCTTTTTTGCTAATTGTTGTTGTTGTTTATCTGTAAGTTCAGTTGTACCAGATAATATGTCTATTAATACTTTAATGGCGTTGCCATCCTTACTTCCGGTAATAGCAAATTTAATTGCTCCGTATACTTCATCCTTAAACTTTTGGGTTTTGTTGCTAAATATCAAAGAAGCCATATCAGTGGCTACCTTAATAGGGTTCCCTTCTTTAAGGTTTATATCTAACGTAGTGCCTGCAAGATCCTTTCTTAGTTTTCTTGCTTTATCAAATACTATTCTTGTTTGTATGTTATTCCTCTTTAAATGTGTTGTTGATTCAGCCACTACTAGTATGGACTTTGCAGCATCTACGTACCCTAGTGACATAAGCTTAGCAGCAATCTTGTTAAGACGCTTCTTTTCTGTATCGCTCTTTAATTCCGGAATAGCTTGAACAGCCTCTCTAGCAATACGAGGACTATAAGGCTTAGGGTCTACCTTAACTTTAGACTCTACAGGATCCTTAGAATACTCTAGTCTAACTGTGTTCTTACCGAAGTTAATAGAAATACTATCACCTCCCTTACCTTTAGGATATATCTTGCCATCCAATGTAAGAATACCTTTATCTGTGTGTATACCTGCAATGCCTAAGTCAGCCATAGCTGTCATCGCTTGCTCTTGAGTCATCTCTACTGCAATGTGCCTCTTACCTTCATAGGTAGGTAGACCCTTAATTAGCGCATACTTTCTAAGTTCTGCACCCTCTGCTCCTTCGGCAGCTACAAATCCAGTCTTCTTAACTTGCTTTTGGAATAATACTCCATCAATAGGACTTCCCTCTATCTTAGCCGAAGACAATCTATCTGCAAGCAATCCTGACGGAGACCCAGTAACCCCCATCTCTGCCAAAGCAGCAAAAGCCTCAGCTACGGCTGCTGGGTTATTGAAGTCTAATTCAATTGAAGTGCCAGATATATCAGAAGCAAAACGAACAAATCCCTTCAGCATATTCTTTAGAGGACTTGTCATTCTGTACGTATCTATTGATAAATCACCTGACTGTATCATAGAGTACACCTCAGTAACCATCTCTTCCGACCTACTCAAAACAGGATAAGCTCCCATCCATCTAGTAAAACTCTCAGCTACATTCTTGTTCTTAAATTTGATAGCACCTGTACGCAATGCATCCATAATATGGTTAGACAAATGCTGATTAACGCTACTAGGTTCATTAAAATCTAAAGGCGATACTGTATTAGATGTTTCGTTATCATCAATACGAAGTAACACTTGACCTAATGGATCAACAATAGTCCCTCTAGATGCAGGGTCTCTATCTATAATACCTGAGCTAAGTAATGGGCTATCCTCTGATAACACAGAACGAGCAACCATAGATTGGTAATCAGCCTCGCTCGTAAATCCTTTCTTCTCCATCTTAGCCATTGCTATAGCCTCAACATTAGTCAATAATCTAACTAGTGCCCCATTTAAAGCTGTGGCGCTAAGACCTTTTTCATCTGGAGTGTACACACTTGAAAGAATAGTTAAGAAAGCCTCTGCCTCTACAGTCCTTTGATCAAGCTCATCGATACCTAAATCTTTTATATTAAAGTCTGTATTGAACAAGTCATTAACTACATCTAATATAGTCTGCAAAAGCTTCTTTAATCCTCCGTACTCTACCGTTGGGTCAAAAAATATCTTACCCTGCATAATTTGAGGAACAATCTCTACGAGTATTTCTTCGTACATAACATTCGCCCCCTCTTCTCTATATGCACTTATAAATTTCGCAAATCTAATTTGGTCAATCTCGCTTCTAAATTTAAGCTTACCCTTATCAAACATCTCTACAATCTGAGTAACAAGCTCAGACCTTATCTTTATTTTATCCATCCCAGTCTTTGCCATAATAGCTTTATAAGCTTTATCTAGCATTGAGTGGAATAGCTCGTGAGCTAAAACTTCTTTAAGCTTAGTAGGAAACTCTAAAGGACTTAGTTCGTAAGCCTCTGTTGCCTCTCGTATTTGCTGTATTAATTTATCTCCATAAATAACTATAGCATTCCTTTGTGGCGCAAAGTGCCCATAAGAATTATGTCCACGTGGATCTCCTCCAAACCAAAAGTTAACATAGTCATCCTGAGCTTCTTTTGTTAACAAGAAAACAAACTTACCGCCAGACTCCCTTTGAGTCTCAGCAGCTGCTTTTATTGTTTTTAAATATCTTTCTTTGAGTGTCTCTTTATTATCTTCTAACTTTTTTCTGTCTATTGCAACTAACTCAGCAAAAACACCCTTCCCCATTGCTCTAGATAGATTCTCTTTTATAGTATATTCATCTAATAGATTATTGAATAGTGTTTCTAGCGAATCTAGTATCTGCTCATCAGACATCGTTTCGTCTATAATACCATCTTTAGCAGCTACTCGCTTCCGCCATTGATCTAATGCATCATCTGGATTCATATTGGATCTCCATCGGTCTGCTCCTTCAAGCATCCAAAATCCCCAAGCTGCATCCTCCGCCTCTTCCTCTGTTAAGTACTGCATCTCTGCTTCCTTCGCTCGTCTTTTGCCGTACTCTTCTAAGGTTTCTCCTTCTTGAATATTATCCTGTCCTGTTTCTTCTTTAAACTGTTCTTTAAATTCTATTACAGTAGATAATTTATCCTGCACGTTTTGAGCATTAAACCCACCATCAATAGATATCGTAAACTCTTGTCCACCTTGCGTCTCTCGTGTGGTTGAGTTTTCTTTTACATTGCTTATAGTAAATCCACCTTCTCCAAATACTTCAGAAAGTGCATCGCTAATATTATTAAGTTCGTTTTCAATTGTTGCTTGGTCTACTCCCTCTATAACTACCTTGACGCTACCTGTATCAGTAACGCCATTCTTATTCATATTCTCAGCTATCTTAGAAAGTGCTACGTACACAAAAGGCTTAGCGTTTACGTTAAGCTCATCGTTAGCCACCATAGTGTAGGTGCCGTCTTCTTTTCGTGTAATTTCTAAGTTAACAATTTCAGAAGATACCGCTGAAACTGACATCTGCTTTTCTCCATCTCTAAATTCAATATCAGAAGTCTCCTCTTTTGCGTCAGTGCTAATAGTAGTTACATCATCTTCTTCTTTACCATTTATACTTACTGACTGCAACGTAGTTGTTACAGTGCCTGTTTGATTACTGTCTCCGGTAATATTGGACATTGCAGCAGTATCGGCAGTCTCTGCTCTACGCTCCATAACCTTTGGAGCCTCTATAGTTTCATCAGCTCTACCCTCCTGCGCAACTTCTTCAGCTGCTAATACCTCTAGAGCTTCTTGTGTATTACCCTCTCTAAGTTCATTCAGGGCAAAAGCCATTCTAACTCTAGCGTCAGCCTCTTGCATTCTTTCGGATATACCCTGTGTTGTGTCCTCAGCTGCCTTACTAAGGTCTGTCTCTAACTGAGTATCAGTCTTCACGTTAGGCATAGTAGCTCTCAAAGCATCTGTAGCCTGAGATACACTAGCGCCGGTCATCAAAACTATAGCTTCGATCTTAGCTTGCAATCCCTGTACGTCGTTACCTAAGCTAGTTTCCTTAGTATCTCTACCTCTAATCTTATTAATTATAGGGCTAGACTTAGCTCTCTGCTGTACTTGACGAGCAGCGTTATACACCTGCCTAAACTCGTCAGTCATTGCGTATGGATTCTTGAAGTTTTCAGATAAATTACCGGCAAGAGTAATACTACCTGCTACACCACCCATTGCGAATCCTGTAGCAAATGTTTCACCCATATCAGCAAACATATCTTTGTCCATCCCCAGTACGTCTCTGTCTACTATATTACTAGTTAATGTGACAAGCATCTCACTAAAACCTTCAGCAGATGAATCAAATAAATACGCCCCTACGTCTCTACCTGTTTCTTTCAATACAGCTTTCCTGTACGCTGCATTTGTCTTATTAAATAAATCTTCCGAGTTCTTAATTAGGTTAGTGATAGAATTTTTCTTAGCGCTTGAAGTCATTGTTCTCCACGCCTTACCTCCAATGTATCTTTCGATATGCCCAGAGAAGCCTTCAGCTACTGCTACCGCAGCTGAACCAATAGCCAATTGTTTGTAGTCAGCGTCTAAGTTGCCTAGACCTTCAAAATACTTATCAGCACCTGCGCTTGTAGCCATAGAAGTAATACCTACATAAGGTATCATAGCTTGAACCATAGAAGGCGAAGACTGGAAAGCGTTAGATATAGCTACACCCACTCTTCCCTTTACAAATTCTCCTTTAGATATTTCTCCTCTATCGTAAGCGTCTCCAACACTCTTCCACGTGTTATCTGTTAGTGATCTGTTTTGCGATTTAATCTTTGCAGCCGTAGACCTATCTAACTTGTATTTTTCAATCTCACCCACACCTCCTTTGGCTGCCGTAATATTAAAAGCTGCTCCTGTAGATTGCAAGAACTCATTAGCTACATTAGATTCTACCTCGTAAAAATTCTGCAACGCTTCTGCATATGCAGTAGGATCGTCAGATTGGTACGAATCAGCCACTGCCTGCTTAGCTTCTTCTATACGCTTATCGTCTTGAGTCATCATAGTAGCGCCCACCGTAAGTAACTCAGGAGCTATCTCCACCATATCATCTATAATAGAGTAAGGTATAGTAGATACACCATAGGCAATCTTACCTACAGTAGTTTTTGGCTCTACATTCTTTCTAAACGCATCCACGTACATCTCAGACAAAATTGATCCTGCCTCATTCTTGGTGTACCTGCCCATTTTCATACCGGCAACTATACCTGATACACGATCAATGTATCTTTCGTCTTCCAAGACGTATGGGTTGGATTTAAACTGAGCGACAATATTGTCTATAGCTTCTTTAGATTGTGCTTCGTCACCACTAATAATGTTCTCAGCATTACTTGCAAAGTTGGCACTAAGCTCAGCTATAGCTTTTTCTTTTGGTTGATTTTTAACTACAGCATCCGCAAGATTTTTAATACCCTTTAGCTGTATTGGCAATATACCGTAATCTTCTTCTTGCCCTCTAAGATATTTGGAAGCAACATCTTTACCTAATGGCTGCGCCGTAGCGAAAGACTCCATAACATCAGCCTGCCCTGTTTCCTGCAAGTAATCAGTAGCTGCGTCAGTTAAGTCATCTTCTAGCGCTTTGATCTCCATCTCCTTAAGCCTCGCCTCTTCAGGAGTCATAGGAGTATTACTATATTCTTCTCTAGCTTTTTCTAATCTATTTGCAGTAACATTGTACTCAAGACCCACTATCTCCTCAGTTTCCCTGTACTTTTCTTCCTTTAGGTCTTGGAATGTTTTATCCTCCGGCTTTACTTTCTCTTGGTCTATTAAGTTGTCCAAAGTTCCCCTAGCTCTTTTGTCTATAGCGTAATCAGAGTCTCTTCCGGATCTGTCATTTCTGTACTTTTCTTTGTAGTAAGACTTTAGTCTTTCTAACATATCTTGATACAGGTCAGAATCTTTATCTATCTCATACTGCTCTAAGCCCTCAACATCAGCTACATTCCTATACAGACGGTCAGCGTTATTAAGTATTTCGTTTTGGAAAGATTGAACGGTGCTAGTATCTAAGTCCCCATATAACACTGCGGACTTATTCAATTCAGGGGTTTGAATCTCAGAAAGATCCACGTCTGCTGTTGCGTCTGTGGTTCCTGTTAATAAGGAAGGGTCTAGTTCTGGTACGGTCGGTTCCGTTTGTACGTCCGGAAGGTCTGTAGAGTAGCCTCTAGTCTCTCTATCTGAAACTTCAAGTTCTGCTTCAGCTTTTGGAGCCACGAACTCCGGACTTGGGGACGAAAAAAAGGTAGAGTTAAATTCTTCTATACCTAAGTCCTCCGAACCAAATGCTTTCGCTGTATTCAGCCTTTTTAATAATTCCTCTTTTTTGGATTCTTCAGAAAATATATTAAGGAATTGCTCTTCAGTTAAATCTGTATCCCCAAACGCTTTCGAAGCATTAAGTCTACTGACTAATTCTTTTAATTTTGGATTCATTATGTATATGGTTTAAATATTTATTACTGGTTTATCTCGACATAGTTGTCAGTTGATTCTCCTGTTACCAAGTCTCCAAGAAGATTTTTAAATGGAATATCAGCCTTAGAGACATTAGCCTTAGAGGCATTAGCCCCACCAGATCTCCGGACTTGGCTGTCTCCATACGCCTGACCAACTAAAACATCTTTGAATTTATTTACATCTTTTTGAACAGGTTTCCCTTCATTGTCAAGCTCAATAATAATCTCTGGAGAGCGAGCGTCTGTCATTCCTAGTTCTATCAAAATTTGATCTCGTGCACCATCTTTACCCTCTATTCTTTGAACATTAGTTATATCTACATCTCCAAAGTCACGAACCTTTAAGGCTAACAAATCATCTACCGTATCCATAGGAGTTTGATCGTATATTAAATCAGCATTGCGTTTATTCTGTTGCTCTAGTATCTCAGCAGCAGTTTGTTTTCTTGATCCATCTTTAGTGGATACAGCTCTATCTAAGTAAGTAGAATTATATACCGGATTGCCATCTTTATCCTTCATTGTTTTAAGTTCTCTAACAGCTTCCGACGGCGTAGATTGTGGGCTCAAATCAATGTAATTCAATATAGCAGACCTAGCTTTTGCTAACTCATCTGTGTCGTTTTTCTGTAAGTAGAATCCATATGCTTCAATTCTCTTAGCTCTTTCCTCAGCAAGTTGACTTTGAAGTGTTTTCTCTTTTATTGGGGTCATCTTGACATCTCCTTCTACTCTGCTAGATTTAGACCTACTCGAAATATAATCATTAAGAATGTCTTTAGCCTCCGCAGGTGAAACATCCGCTTTGCTTTCTTTCCCAGCTAGGTTAAGTACAAGAGCTGCAACGTCAGGACTCTGCATCATAGCTTTAGCACCTGATTCTGATAACTCTCTCTTGCCACTAACTGTAGTCATAAAATACTCTCCACCTGCTAAATCAGTTCTTTCTGTGTACATCAAATCACCCACTTGATCAACTACTGATTTACCTATGACATCATAATTCAAGAACTCTCTATTCTCTAAGAAATCAAAGCCTTTATTGACTGCATTAGCAGCGTGTGAAGTTAAGTCATCTAGCTCTATATTACCGTCTCCATAAAACTTCTCATTCAAGTACTTCAAGTAATTAGCATCCACATTAATCCTGTCATCAGCTTTAGCAGCTTCTAACTCTGCATTAAATGCATTGTTCAATTCAGTCACAGCAGACTTAGCAGCGTAAAACTTAGGCATAGCCTGATTCATAACATCGTATTGGTTTACACCAATAAGTCCCTGCTCGCTTGCTTGCGTAAGTGCATCGTTGAGAATGCTATTTGCCAATGAACCCAAACGACCCTGAGCAGCTTGTGTCCTCAGGGTTTCGTTCATCCTCTCTATAGATGCTTGCTTTTTAGCCTCTTGTTGTTGGAATGTTTCCTTAACACTAGAGGTAAAGCTCTTTCCGGTATATTGTAAAGGATTATAAATATTCATTATGCATTCCTAATTTCTGTGTTGTCTTCAAATATGTTATCATATATGTCATCAGTACGTGTAAGATCCTTACGTAATTGCCTTGTAAACGTGTCAGATGCAACTGCGTTACTGCCTTTACTTCGACCAAAATTACCCCCAAAACCTTTAAATGAATCTGGGTACTGAGCTGCCATAGAGAATATATCTCCTGCCATAGATCCCATACCACCAATAGCATTCATAATATTTTGCTGCCCAGCCATACGTTGTTGCTGTGCCAACATATAATCTTGTTGTCTCTGCTGAACAACTCTGTTCTTATCAGCTGCCAATGCTTGATTAGCTGCAATGACATCTCTAAAACGAGCGTCTTGCATTTGAGTTGCTTGAGCCATAAGGTTAGCTTGTTGGTTCTGTGCGCCTGAAGTTACACCTGACAAAGCCTGTAATGCTGCTGCTGAATCAGCTGCCGTTTGCTGTGCTGCTATAGTAGCAGACGCTGTTTGCCTGTTAAGGTTGGCAGACGCTTGAGCAATAAAAGGATTGGCTGCATTATATCGGTTTAGTGACGATGCTCTGTTTTGCTCAAATTCTTGCTGAACTTGGAATTCAGGCTTCTGTACTTGCTGTGCTTCACGTATCATCTTTGAGCCCTGAACCATACCGTAGATCGTTTGTCCTAGTTGGGCTGCTCCACCAATGATAGCACTTGCTGCTAATAATGACATATATAGAAAAGTTTTATTCGAATAATAGTGTAATATAATACTTTACGCAATAATATACATAAATATAAGGGGGAACTTATAATTACGTTTGCGACTTACCTACTGTGTGACCCGAAGATATGGCATACTTAACATTGATTGCGTTCACCTCAAAGTCATCATCAGGGTAATCCATAATCAAAGCCACCTGAACAAACTGACCTCTTATCCTGTCCCCAAAGATAAGATTGTTAAAGTAATCCTCATCTTCCGTAGGGCTGCCTGTAAGCCTATCTCTTAGTATTGGTGCGTAATAAATACCTTCTTTCTCTACAAACTCAGTAGAAGCTATGTCTGTTTGTTGCTGATAAGGTCTCAGGTTCTGTATGTATACGTGAGTAGGAACTTCATCCGACTCTATAGATATAGCTTCCGGAACCTTTACTGCCTCTGGTGGTGCGTTTAATACTACAGCAATCTTACTAGGGTAGTTGCTACCAAAGAACTTATTCCTAGAAGCTGACTTTTGTAGCCACAGCCTACCTTCATTAAACTGAGCAGGAAGAACACCTATCCCTGATAACGCCTCCGGATCCATTGTCAATGCTGTCATCCATCTATCTGTATCCATATCGAACACAAGAACAAATCCATCTGCGTATTCAAACGGGTTGTCTACCGTCCCTTCCGTTGTAGCGTATCCTGCAAGATCCCTTACTGGTCTGTCACTATCCGCACCAATCGTTATATAGTATTGGTTGTAACGCTTATTAATGGACGCTGCAAGATTAAGAGGTCTAACAAAGTCCGCCATAGTACGGAAGTAATTAGACATACCTAAGTCAGATATTACTCTAATCCCACTAGCCCCATACTGCACAACTGCGCCTTTATTGACATCGTACCAACAAACAGTACCCTGATAAGCTGCTACTGACATAGGGTGCGCTGTACCAAACATACCTCTTATTTCGGAAAGACCACCAATAACATCAGGCGATGCAGTTGTTAACATTTCTCCTTCTTTGTCTCTAACTAATGTTTCGCCTAGATATATAGAAGTAGTGTTGGTCTCTGCTATGGCTAACATCACCTGACCGTAAACATCTGTAGTCGATGACATAATTAATTTCTTTATCTCGCCACCGTTGTCAGATGTTTCTTTGTAGTCTAATGCGCTTACATTGTTTATAAATGTACGCTCAGCGTCTGGTGTAGCTATTCCAGAATAATATATCCTGTCACCTATACGTTTCTGCTTTTGATCAGGAGCAGCAATGTAAGCCCTACCTACGTTTAAATCTAAAAAGTTTTTTCTTTCACGATTAGGGTTTTGGTACTCGTTTATATTTCCGCCTTGATCTGACAGCAATGTAACATCACCCAATAGATTAAATATCTGCCCAGCGTTGCCGGTCTTGCCGAAAGCTTTTGTTTCGTAGAATAAAGGCTTTTCAAGTAAAGGCACTAACTCTCTAATTTCTACTATGGGTTGGTCAGCTAATATACTAGGGCAATCGTAATCTGCCAAAGTACATATTAACCAAAGCTCACCGGCGCCCTCTACGTGTATAGCAATTGGAGAAACCTCAATTTCATTTGTAGCGTCTTTCACCAGTACCCTATATGTACTTTCTTTATTTATTTCAAAACCACCGCCTTCTTCTACAATGCCTTTTAAACTTACTGCTATAAATTCGGCAGTAGGAACCGTAGATAATGCACCTGTGTTTATAAGCTCATAAGAAGTAACATCGTCAATTCGTTTTGTTCTTGCGTATTTCACAGAAGTAGTGCCAGCACCTTTATATTGTAAGAATGAAGATATGTTTAAACACTTCGTCCTAGCAAAAGCAAAGTGAGAAACCCAATCAGGAGCGTTCACAAACGTAGCTTTTACACTAGTTTTTGTTCTTGCATTACTATAAGTTCTTTCAGGAACATCAACAATCCACTCAGGATCTGTAATAACTCCACAGGTTCTTCCTTTGCTGTCAAAAGGTATTATACCTAACTGATAAGATCCACCACCTTTATACTGTACACCGCTAGATGTACTACCTAAATTTACCATATCTGGCGTTTGCTCAGGAAATGTTTGAGTAGATATTACGGTAGTAGTAGCAGTTATTTGATTTGTCTCTATGTCTTGATAGTAATCATCAACTAATGCTCTTATGTCTGCATCACTTCCTTGTACTGATCCTGACCAAGATATTAGAACTTCGGATGGGTAAACAAACAAAGTGTCAGGTAGTGTTTTTGCGTTGAAATCAGCTGCGGTAAATCCCGAAGGAACTGGGTATAATCCATTATTAGCTGTATTTACAGGATCATTTACAACAACATAGAAGTTCTGCACATTATACGATCCTGCCCCTCCAACGGCTGCACCAACAATCAATGTATTGTAGTACACGTAAGATCCTTTGATAATTGCGTTTATAACATCATTCAAAGAAAACTGCAACGTAAAATCATCAGCAGCAACATCAAAGCTACCTGCTGGGATAACATTACCCATAAAAACTCTGTTCTTAGCTGTCTCTAATGCTTCAGCCCTGTATGGCACAGAGTCAAATAAGAAGGAAGCGGATCCTGCATCTATGACTTCACCTATTCTTTCTCCTGAGTAATCAGTTGTAAATTCAGAAAAGTTTCCTGATGCACTTTCAACCATATCAGACCTACTAATTATTTCTATAACAGACCAATTAGAATCTGTACTGTCAAAAGTACCTCTCCTTACGCAAAGCTCTACTCGATCAACGTCCTTAGGTATCTCTTCATTATTAGGGAAGTATATAGTTACAACATTGTAGTAATCAGATTCGTCTATATTCGTAGATTTTATCTTGCTACTAAATGGAGATAACACAGATCTGTACCCGTTTTTATATACATACCTATAAGCAAATTGCAGTACATTACCTCCTATTATTCTAGGCTTAGAGCTGTCATAGCTTGGGACAACTGAAGGCGGTCTAATCCCACCTCTTTTTATAAATGTAAACTGATTAGGATCAAAGTACGCATCGTACCTATCTTGGTCACAGTTAGTGTCTACTGAGTCAATATAATAAGTGTCATCAAATGTAGATCTACTTACTACATCGTAAGCTGTGTTGTTTAAATTGTATTCAGAAACATATGAGCTCTGATAAGTTAATATTCCTCGTTCTGCATCTATAGACATAGGATCAATCTTATCACCCATTGCCCAGTACATTTCGTTACCTATCTTCCCAATACCAGTAATGTTAAATGTATCGCCCCAAGTATATGTCTCATCGCCAAATCCCCACAATCCAACCATATATGTTTGCCCTAATAAATCACCATCCTCAGCCTCTTCGTTCACTAAGAAATCACCATCATCGGTAATTATAATAGATCCGTTCTGCTGTAGAATGTAGTAGTCATCTATTGTTTCATATTGCTCAAAGCAAACTAAAGCTAAGATACCACTATGCTTGCGCAAAGAACCTTCAAGTCCATCAACTGTGGTTTTGAAGGTGAAACCATCCCAACCTATATAATAATATAGTCTTCTTCTTTCAGGCTCTTCATACACACCCAATACACGACCTTTGTGTGTTTCGAAAAAGAACTTATCCCAACCTTTGCCTGAAATAGATGTTCCATTATATTCAGTTACTGTAGGTGTGTGATACCCACCGTTTATTATGTCTGGCTGCTTATAGTAATCGTAGTATGGGTTTTGCGCCTCTGTCTCTAAGTATGGTATGGACGTTGCAACGTTACCCATAATATTCGTAATGGCTCCTGCTTTACCTTCGGAGTCATTCGATATGTGGCAGTTGAACGATGCCGTATAATCTGTAGGAGGAATCAATCCTAGCGAAGTACTAAGATTAACACCACCCAAAGGTAAAAACTTCTGATTCATTACGCTTTGATTGATTGTTTATAATTCGATCTGAACAACCTCAACATACTGTCTGTATCTATCTTAGTTAATGCTGCTCTTAGTTTTCTTTTTTCGTTAGAAAGGATCTGCTGCTCTCTGTTAGTATCCCCTAGTCGACCTGTTCTATCATATCGAGCAAAATTAAATCTAATGCTCTGCTCAATGTAAGGTGTAGCCACAACAGGAATGCCTGTATAAAACTGGCTTTTATCGTAAGCCACATATTCAAGATACAGGATATCGTTTTCAGACCTATTGCCACCCACTAAAATCTTAGATCGCTCAGGGATAAACTTAAATTCATCAGCTCGATGAGCGTTGCCAAGACCAAACATCTTTCCGTTTATCTCGCCGTAATCGTTTACAGACCTACCAAACGTGTAGTTGTTAAAGCTTGAGTTTATAGATATTGTGTGACCGCTAGGTTCATCGTAAGATATCTGAGCATCTGCATCGTCTAAGTTAGGTAATCTGTTGTAAGATTTATTCTCACCCATAGGTACGATCTCTTTACCCTTTTCAACACCCACTTTAATCCAATCCACTAAATCCGAAGGTATGTC
>Ga0070746_10000967_pt1 | contig 17215 bp, 11 predicted proteins | sample VirMetDEL_Mar_21_FD_77016 | JGI IMG/M metagenome (GOLD analysis project Ga0070746, IMG submission 77016) | Aqueous microbial communities from the Delaware River and Bay under freshwater to marine salinity gradient to study organic matter... | ecosystem: Environmental > Aquatic > Marine >...
AAAGGTGGTGGAAGTGGTAGAGGTTGAACCACAGGAGTGGGGGCCAGCGAATCTCGACCTTCCCGCTGAAGATTGCAAAACCCCTGAAGATTGTGAAGATGGATGCGAGGGTAATTGCCCAGAAGCTTTCGAGGGAGATAATCTAACTTAATGTCTAAGTATACAGTAATTCAGGACACTAGAGAGCAGGATGGTTGGTTCTTTTCACCTTACGATAAATGTGAGGGTATGGAAAGAGCAACCATGCTGACTGGCGACTACACCTTAAAAGGATATGAGGACGTAGTGTGTATTGAAAGAAAGGCTTCTGTTGCAGAAATAGCCATGAACTTAGGAAAAAAGAAAAAGCCATTCCAAGAGGAAATGCAAAGAATGAAAGAATTCCCATTCTCTTTTCTGATCCTAGAGTTTGGTATGGGTGATGTTATAAGATTTCCAGAAGGTTCTACAGTTCCAAAAAACGCGAGGGGAAAGGTAAGAATAACCGGAAAGTATCTGCTCAAGAGTTTAATGGAGTTTCAAATTTGGTATGATACCAAAATATTGTTTTGCGACAACAAGAAAAACGCATTTCTTGTAACAAACAGTATCTTCAAAAGGTTGACTGAGCTTTTTGATAAAGGTTCTGACGACAAAGCCGCGAAAGAAAGAGTTTTTGACTTTTAACACAGGAGAGGACATGAGTTTAGACAGCAGACCTCAGTGGAAAAAACTCCATGATGAGGCTGAACATCTACATGATTACAGCCTATCTATAAAAGACAGAAGGATATACTTACATTCAAGCTATGATTCCGAAGATTCTGATCCGGGAACAGACTGGAGAATGGCTAATACTTTTATCAAAAACATTCACATTTTAGAAAGTTCTGACGATACGCCAATAGAAATTCATCAATTCAATATAGGTGGAGATGAAGAGGCTGGTTATGCTATCTACGATGCGATAAAACACTGCCACTGTCCAGTTACCGTAATTACTCATGGTGTAGCGGCATCTATGGGAAGTGTGATACCTCAAGCGGCAGATAGAAGAGTAACAATGCCTAGTTGCTGTTGGTTGATCCATAAAGGTAGTACAGGTATTGGTCACAGAGATAGAATACCAGCTAGGCAGTGGGCTAAGTGGGAGGATTATTGCGACAAAAGAATGATGTATATTTATGCTGAGGCTTGTAGTAATTCTGAGGCTTGGTCAGGGAAAGAAACAGCATCTATAATGTCATCTATGAATAAGATGTTAAACGCTAAAGGTGATTGGTTTATGAACGCTACAGAGGCGGTTTATTACGGGTTCTGCGACGAGGTTTTTGAATGATAACAGACTTGCAAAGGTTAGAAGATGCTTGGCTAGGAATTGAAGTAGAAGAAAGTTCTTTATTCAATCCTATGGAATTTGTAGTAGAAGCTGGGGAAAATGACGAGCTAATGCTTAGATTGGCTTGGTTGATGATGCGTCCAGAGTATTTTTCTTTCGCTTGTAAGCACATTCTTAATATTCAGCTTTCACCATTCCAATCTTTACTTCTGCATGAACTATGGAATAGGAAATTCCCAATGCTTGTCGGAAGTCGAGGTATGGGAAAGTCATTTATCTTGTCTGTTTATGTTATGCTTCGGGCGTTTTTTATGCAGAGAAGAAAGGTTATTATTGTTGGAGCCGCGTTTAGACAGTCTAAAGTGTTGTTTGAATACATGGATACTATATGGAAAAACGCACCTGTTTTGAGAGATTTGTGCGACAGTAGAAGTGGCCCAAGAAGAGATGTTGATAGATGTGTTATGCACTTAGGGCAAAGTACAGTAACGTGCCTTCCGCTTGGAGATGGAAGTAAGATTCGTGGTCAACGTGCTAATGATATTATTGCTGACGAGTTTGCCTCTATACCTCGTGATATTTTTGAAAATGTTGTTGCTGGTTTTGCAGCGGTAGCTTCCTCGCCTATTGACAAGGTTAGACAAAAAGCTAAAGAGAAAAAATCTATAGAACTAGGTATACCAGTACAAAAAGAAGAAAAGGATAATAGCGGAGACAAGTCTAACCAAATCATTCTTTCTGGTACTGCGTACTACGACTTTAACCACTTCTCACAATACTGGAAAAGGTATACGGCAATAGTTAACAGTGGTGGTCAAACCCGCAAGTTGCAAGAAGTTTTTGGGGGTAGCGTACCTTCGGACTTTGATTGGACTCAATACTCTGTGACAAGAATCCCTGTGGAGCTATTACCTGCTGGATTTATGGATGCTGGTCAAATTGGGCGAGCAAAAGCCACCGTTCATGCGGGTATCTACCAAATGGAATACGGTGCTATCTTCACCACGGACAGTCAAGGTTTCTTTAAAAGAAGTTTGATAGAATCGTGTACTACACATCCAACTAAGACAATCAGCTTCCCTCACTCTGGAGACGTGTGTTTTGAAGCGTCTCTTAAAGGAGATAGTAGCAAAACTCATGTGTTTGGTGTTGACCCCGCTTCTGAGGTTGATAACTTTAGTATTGTCGTTATGGAAGTAAATAAAGACCATAGAAAGGTGGTACACTGCTGGACTACCAACAGAAAGTCTCATAAGGAAAAGTTAAAATCCAAGATAGTAGACGAGGATGATTTTTATTCATACTGTGCGAAAAAGATTAGAGAGTTAATGAAAGCATTTCCTTGCTCTGAGATCGCTATGGATGCTCAGGGTGGAGGTATTGCTGTTATGGAAGCGTTGCACGACAAAGACAAGATTCCAGAAGGAGAGCTACCCATTTGGCCTGTAATCGAAGAAAAAGCTAAAGACACAGATGATAATGTTGGTCTACATATTTTACGCATGTGTCAGTTTGCAAAGTATGAGTGGCTTGCAGAGGCTAACCACGGTCTAAGAAAAGATTTTGAAGATAAAGTGGTTTTGTTTCCTTACTTTGATTCCGTTAGTCTTGGTCTAGCTTTAGAAGTAGACAAGTCTGTTGGCAGAAAATATGACACCTTAGAAGATTGTGTCATGGAAATAGAAGATTTAAAAGACGAACTTTCTATTATTGAAATGACTCAAACAAGCACTGGTCGAGAAAGATGGGATACTCCAGAAGTAAAATCAGGACCGGGTAAAAAGAGTAGATTAAGAAAGGATAGATACTCTTCTTTAATCATGGCTAATATGTCTGCTAGAAGTATACTAACCGAAAAAACAACCCTTCACTCTGGTGCTATGGGTGGCTTTGCTAGTGGCTCACCATCATTCGGAACCTCTAAAAATGACCCTCTGTTTCATGGCCCAGCTTGGTTTACAGAAAAAATGCGAGGTTTGTATTAGATTGTGTATATCAATGTAATCGACAATCCAATTACAATTACATTGACAAGGAAACAATACTAATGGGTGATCCTCTATTTCAAACCTTTGGCGATTCAAAAGACTTTGCAGAAATATATCAGCAGCAAGATTTAAACGGATACGATGGTGCTGTCTACAGATCTCAAGCTCATGGTTATGGATTCGATAGAACTCCGGGTACTACAAACCAGCAAACATATATTGATATTGAGCCAAATAAAAGCGTTAGACCTGCTTTCAACAGATCGGATTATGATGCGTTTAGACCGGGCGAATCTATTCCCAACAGGCAAAAGAGAATCATGGGTGCTTGCATGGCATCCTACGACCGAGTTGGAATTATCCGTAATGTAATTGATTTAATGAGCGATTTTGCAAGTCAGGGTTTGGTTTTAGTTCATCCAAATAAAAGTATTGAAAAATTTTACAGAAAGTGGTTTACGCACGTTGGCGGTTATGATAGATCGGAAAGATTCTTAAACTATCTATACAGATGTGGTAATGTAGCGGTACAAAGAAGAACTGCAAGAATTAACAAGAAGCAAGAAGAAGCATTAAAGCGTGCCGCTGGAGCAGATTTAATTATCAACTTTGAAAAAATTCCCAAGAGGGAAATTCCTTGGTCTTACAACTTTCTAAACCCTGTTGCTATTGATGTTGAGCAGGGTAGTGAGGTTATAGGCAGTCCTCAGTTCTATTTAAATGTATCTAAGTACACAAGAACATCGCTACTAAACACCCAGAATAACTCAGCGGTATTTAAAACCCTTCCGACAGATATTCAGGAAAGAGTAAAAAACGGAGAAAGAAAGCTACCGTTAGATCCTAACAACACATTCTTTTATCATTACAAAAAAGATGATTGGCTAGTTTGGGCTAACCCTATGATATATGCCATTCTCGACGATATTAAAATGCTTGAGAAAATGAAGTTAGCCGATCTTGCTGCTTTAGATGGTACAATTAGTCAGGTTAGACTTTGGACTTTAGGAGATTTTGATAACAAGATTGTTCCCACAAAAGCTGGATTAGACAAGGTAAAAAACCTATTGGCATCCAATGTAGGCGGTGGAACTATGGACTTCGTTTGGGGTCCAGAGTTGACTTTTAAAGAAAGTAATTCTCAGGCTTACAAGTTCTTAGGTTCTGAAAAGTACCAACCAGTTTTGACAAGTATTTACGCTGGATTAGGTATTCCTCCAACTTTGACTGGTGCTTCTGGATCAAGCGGTGGATATACAAATAACTACGTATCCTTGAAAACTCTTGTTGAAAGGCTAGAGTATGGAAGAGAAGTGTTGACTGGGTTTTGGATGCAGGAAATTGAATATATTAGAAGAACTATGGGATTCAGACTTCCTGCCGAAATCCATTTCGATTCTATCGTACTATCAGACGAGTCTGCACAAAAGAAACTGTTATTAGATTTGGCTGATCGTGGAATCTTGTCAGACGAAACGCTCTTAGAAAGATTTAGAGAAATTCCTAATATAGAGTCTGTTAGAGTTAGAAGAGAAGAGAAGAAGCGTAGGTCAGATAATAACACACCTCAAAAGGCTAGTCCATTCTATAATCCTCAGCATAAGCAGGATATGGCTAAGATTGCCATCACCAAGGATGTTTTAGATACAGAAGAGTATATGGACGAGTTGGACTTGCCTTATCAAAAACCAGAGGTGGACAATTCTACAAACGGCCCCAGTGCTCCCAATGTCACTAAAAAGGACGAAACTCCAAAATTAAGCGATGATGGAAGACCTCCTCTTTCTAAAGACTCTGTTCCTAGAAAACAAAAAAGGGTATTGCCAAGAAGTTCCGAAGGTACTGATATGTTGTCGATAGCTAATACAGAAATGACGCTCTGGGGAATGGATGCACAGGATAAAATATCTAAAGTTCTAACTCCTGCAATGTGCGATCACTTTGGCAAAAAGGATGCTAGAGGGTTGAGTAAATCAGAAGTGGATAACCTAGAATATTTAAAACTTTGTATATTCACAGGAATGAAACCATTATTCCCAGTAGACGAGCAGGCTATATTAGATGTATTGAAACAAAACACCAAACCTAGTGAAGCTTTTTTAAGTCATAGTAAGCAAAAAGCGGCACAAATTGAATCTAGCTATTCAAGAAGGTTGACATCTTCTGAGATGAAATTCGTCTACGCGACCTCATACACAGATCTTTATCTGTAAATATCACCAACCTACAAATAACAATTTGGGGGAAAATAATCCCTCTTATTGTATTTTTGTGTATTAACGAGTATGGAGAACCAAATATGAATATACCTATTTTTGCTTCTGAGATTCAGGACGGTCTGGCAGACCTAATTACCAACAATTCAATAGCCAGCTTTTCTGTAGCTAAGAAGGCAGAACCTAATATACCATTTCCAAAATTAAAGAGTCTGTCAGACTCGGAATTGGAAAGGCTTGGAATTGCAAAAGCCGAAAATCAAAATCAATTAGATTTGTATTACATGCAGTCAGTTTTGGTAACTACTGGCTGGAATAAAAACGACGATGTTTTCGACCCTCAAGAAACTTGGGCGGCTAGAAGTAGTGCTGAAGATAAACCTTTTAACTTTATGCACGATGAAAAAGATATAATCGGACACATAACGTCAAATAGGGTTGTAGACCTCGAAGGCAACTTACTATCTGAGGCGGGAGAATCTACTCCTGACCAGTTTGAAATTGTCACATCTTCAGTTATCTATACTGAGTGGTCTGATCCAGAGCAAAGAGAAAGAATCAATAAGTTAGTCGCGGGAATAGAAAATGGAGAATGGTACGTCTCTATGGAATGTCTTTTTCCTAATTTTGATTATGCTTTAATCAAAGGCGATGAGCAAAGAATAATAAAAAGAAACGAAGCGTCCGCGTTCCTCACTAAGCATCTACGATCATACGGAGGAGACGGAAAATATGAAGATTACAGAGTGGGAAGGTTGTTAAGAAACTTAGCGTTCTCTGGTAAAGGTCTCGTTTCGAAACCAGCAAACCCACGAAGTATAATTCTGGAAGGAAAAGATTCAGTACGTGACTTTAGTGAGTCAATCGCACAAAGTATTAATTTAACAAATCCAAAGGAGAATATTATGCCAAACAGTGATTTGGAAAAGCAGGTTTCGACCCTGCAAACTGAGCTTGCAGAAGCAAAAGCTGCAAATGAAGCTCTTAAAGATAAAGTCGTTGCAGAACAGAAGGCTGAGTACGAGTCTCAAATCGAAACTCTTGCTAACCAAGTAACTGATTCTCAAACAACTTTGAAAGAAGCTGAAGCTAATATCGCTGATCTTACTCAAAAGCTTGAAACCCTAGAAGAAACTCTTGCTTCTAAAGAAAAAGCTATGAAAGATAAGGAAGAAGAGCTAAAAGCTATGAAGAAAAAAGAAGCTATGATGAAACGTAAAGCTCAACTTGAAGAAGTTGGACTAGACGCTGAATCAGCTTCGGCAACTATGGAAGATTTTGCAGATGTTGACGATGAAACATTTGACAAAGTTGTAGCCCTCATGAAGAAAAAGGCCGAAATGCCTGATTTTATCAAGAAGAAAATGGAAGAGAAAAAAGACGATAAAAAAGATGGCGAAGCTATGAAAAAGGGCAAGTATAGCGAAGCTGAGGATCTTGAAGCACAAGCTGAAGAAGAAGCGTCAGAACAAGCTGAAGCCGCTTCGGAAGCTCTAGAAAATGCTGAAGAGCCAAAGGAAAACGCTATTGCGTCTACAGTAGATGAAGGAGAAGGGCAAGCTCTAATGCGTTCTTCTGCTGAATCTTGGATCGGAAGTTTCATCAACAAAAATTCAAAGTAACTTATAAATTCAAGGAGATTTAAATCATGGCTCTTAAACAAGACAGATCAACTCTGCAAACAGACATTTCGTTCTTCATGAATGAAGTAGCAGAACGTGGGGGCGTAGTTGCTCTCAGCACAGCCGGTTCTGGTGCATCTATGGATAACGGTGCTGCCGTTGTTTCATATGCTGCTCTACCGTCTGGAGCAGTTCCAATGGGGCTACTCATTAACGATATGGTTGATATTGACCTTACCCGTCAACACCTAAATCAGTACAAGGACGAGATCCAAAAAGGTGGTAAAGTAACACTTCTTAACAAAGGTTGGGTTGTTACTGACGCTTTGGAAGGTACTGCACCTAACGCTGGAGACCTAGCTTATCTTGGTCACAGTGGAAACTTGGCATCAAGTGACCTTGCTAGTGACGATGGTGACGTAGATGGAACCAGTCGTATTGTTGGACGCTTTTTAAGCGATGTAGATCAGTACGGTTACGCGAAGGTTTACATTGATCTTCCAAACACTGTTAACAAATCAGCCTAATTAAAATAACAAGGAGAAACGTATAATGTCTATTCAAAGACCTAATGATGAGTTTATCGCACTGTTAAAACAGTCCGGTGATGCAGATAGAGCAGTAGCTTTGGAAGCCCAAAGAAATATTGCTAAAGCTCTCGAAACACCACTTCGCAAAGGTGTTTTGTTTGGTGATGTTGTTCGCGGAATCTACGAGGCAATGCCTTTAGAGCCGGGAGCTTCACCAGAATTCCCACTTGACCTTCTTGCACCGGGAACTGAAGTTGATCATATCGCCTTCACAAATCCGGGTAATGGACGTATTCCTGAGCGTCACGTTGAAGGTGATTACGTCATGATTAACACTTATGGCATCACAAGCTCGATTGACTTCTTGCTTAAATTTGCTCGTGAGGCTAATTGGGGCGTTGTTTCCCGTGCGATGCAAGTTCTTGAGTCTTCATTCGTGAAGAAAATCAACGACGATGGATGGCACACACTTCTTGCCGCAGCAGTTGATCGTAACATTTTGGTTTACGATGGCGATGCTGGGGCTGGACAATTCACCAAGCGTCTTGTTAGCTTGATGAAAACTGTTATGCGTAGAAACGGTGGTGGTAATAGTGTTACTGCTCCGGGTCGCTTGACAGACATGTACATGTCACCAGAAGCTATCGAAGATATTCGCAACTGGGGTGTTGATCAGCTTGACGATGTTTCTCGTCGCGAAATCTACACCGCGTCTGATGACGGCCCACAACTCACTAGAGTGTTTGGTGTAAACCTTCACGACTTGTTTGAGTTTGGAAGTGGTCAAGAGTACCAAGAATACTTTATCAACGACCTAAGCGGTTCTATTCAGTCCGCTGACGTTGAATTGGTTATTGGTATTGATCAGTCAGCCAACGACAGCTTCGTTATGCCTGTCAAAAAGACAGTCGAAATCTTTGAAGATCCTGCACTTCACCGTATGCAACGTCAAGGTTACTACGGATGGGCAGAGATTGGTTTCGGTGTCCTTGACAACCGTAGAATCATCGCTGGCTCGTTCTAAGAACGACTTCGAGAGATTATTCAAGGAAAGCCGCTTCGAAGGAGGCGGCTTTTTTTCTTACAATTGTGTATAATAGGATAAGCACCACCAAATTTAACAGGAAAAGGTTAGTTATGGCTGTAGTATCGGTAACCGCACAAAATCAAAGATTAACTACCTCAGATACAACCACGGGATATAATAATATTGGCGGTGGTGGTGGTTTTGCGTTGGAAACTGATTTTTTCTACCAAGGAACCGCTTGCGTTGCTAGAAAAGGAGCGACTGGACAGAGAGGGTTTTACTATCAAGGTGGGTCTACAGATGATTTGAGTGGCGGTGGCACTTATACAACGGTTTTATTTAAATACGTTTGCTCGACACCGGGTCTTTTGGAATCTTCTACCTCTGGAAATGTTGGTCAGGAGTTAAGTGTTGGAAGTGCTACGGGTGCTCATTACGATTATGATGTTCAATATTCAGATACATACCCTGCTATTACTAGTTTTTTAGTGTTGCCTATTGATCCTAATGTTGCTGGTTTTAGAGATAGAACTACAGGAACTCCCAACTTAACAGCGGTAGGTTATTATGCAATAGAATACGACCAAACTGGTTCATCAAAATCTCCCAATCAAGGATTAGACGCTATAGATTTAGCTATTGGTTTAACATTGGTTGGCGGCGATGGTGCGGACACAGATGGGGTTTTTCAAGATTTCTCAGACTTTGACTTTGGAACCATTGGCAATAGGTTTGGATATGTAAGAGAGCTTGATGGTATTTTCTTTTACTACGGAACAATCAAGATAGGTTCCGCAACTGCTACAGTTTTTAACGATTCTGGTAAAACTATTACTTTTCCAGACGGTTTATTTGCTCCCGGCTGGTCTAACATTACCGTTGATTTACAAAATGCTTCAACAGACGTTGACTGGAGTAGCATCACTCTTTTGGGGCAAGGCACAGCGACTACTTCTGATACTCGCCCTGTTCTTATTGTAACAGGAACTAGCGGTTCTTTTTTAGCTACAAGCTGTGTTATTGATAACTTTGCCGACATTACTCTTACCAGTGCCTCGGAACTAAACTCTTGCTTGATAACGCGGCTTGCAGCTATGGATTTAGGAGGCGGCACTCTAGATTCCTGCGATATAAACGATCACGATACCGCCACTGGTGTAGCCTGTATTACGGTTTCTACATTAGTCAACATTACAAACTGCACGTTTGACAATACCGGAGGAACGGGTCACGCTATAGAGATTGACACCGCTGGAACTTATGCTTTTAGCGGTAATACTTTTACTGGTTATGGTGCAGACGGAACAAATGATGCTGCTATTTACAACAATTCAGGCGGCTTGGTTACAATCAACTCTAGCAATAATTCAGGAATTACTGTAAGAAACGGGGCTGGAGCCACTACTACTGTTGTTGATGCTGTTACTGTTAGTGTTTCTGGCGTTACTGAGGGAACTTCCGTTCAGGTTATTGCAAACGAAACAGCGGGAACAGTCACAACAGGCGATGTGTTAGGGTTTGGTTTAGCAGACTCAACCGGAACATTTAGTTTTAGTCTTAACTATGAAGGTGCTTTCGGTGCAGGGCTTGATGTTGTTGTTCGCTGCCGTAATCAAGGTTTTCCAACGGCTGGTATCGCAGCATCTTCGGGAGGAACTGTTTTTACCGATGAAACAACCGCAAATAATAGTGCGGTAACAAATGACATTACCCTTCTGCCCGCTTCACCCACAACTAATGACGCATATTACTGGGGTCATGGTGAAAAATTCAATCAATTAAAGCTAGAAGTTTCAACGGCGGCAGATTCTGGATTTGCAACTCTAACTTGGGAATATTGGAATGGAAGCTCTTGGGCTTCTTTACCAAACATAAGTGACGGAACCAATAATTATGAAAACGAGGGAATAAATATAGTTTCTTGGACGGACCCAACGGGCTGGGCTACAACATCGGTTAATTCTCAAGGGCCATATTACTATGTACGGGCAAGGCAAAACTCTTTATCTATAGGTTTGACCCAGCCAAAAGGAAGGAAAGTTAAATTAGATGTAACAAGATATTTACCGTTTACGCAAAGTAACACTATAACAAATAGTGGACTCAATGCTCTGGCGGTATGGATCGAAGATACTATTTCAAGTTTTTAGCCTTTTTTGTGTATGATAATTAGGCTAACCAACCAAATTTTCTTAGTAGGAGTTTAAACTATGAGTTCAATTACTATTCTTGGAGGCGATTGGGAAATCCTATTCGACGACGAGAACAACCAAAATGGAGGTACTAATGCTGTCGCAGGCATGAGAACCGTCCAACACACTGGAAACAGTGAAACAGTATACACCACAAATCAGCTTTATTCTGCTGTTGCAGATGCGGCTGACGAATTTGTTGCTATGGGTTTTAGGAACCCTATGCTTCCTGTTACGCCGAACGCTTACACGATGGAAAATCAATATTTTATTCCTCGTAGTTCTACTCAATACCTTAAAGAAGGTGCTATCACCGCAGACTGGAGTTTGACCGGAACTGTGGCTGGTGACGGTGTTGTTAAGGTTAATTATGTAGACAACACCAGCTTTGTTTCTGGTGACATTGGTCGTCAGGTTACACAGGCTACTACACTTCATACGGGAACCTTGCTCGATTTCGATGTTGATCAAGATGGAACATTGGCCGCTTGGATTCGTCCCGATGATCCTGCAACTGACACATTCTCTGGAACGGGTTCTATTTCTGTTACTGCTGATGGCGGTCAAGGTTCTTCTACCTCTTCAACAGCCGGTGTAAACGGAGAGCATATCTTCTCTGCTATTCAGGCTATCGGTAGTGTTCCTACTGCTACAGAGGTTTACCTTATTCAAAATCGTCAAAAGGTTGCAAGCTGGGATGACACATTCCAATGGTGGGCAACTGACGCTGACGCTTCTCTTGGTATTATCTCGATTCTGATGCAAGTTAAAGACAGTGGAACTTTGATTGCAGATGGTGACGTTGAGGTTTTCGCCCGTCGATACACTGCTCTGTATGACAACTTCCGTCTTAACGTTGGTGGTGGTGGTTTCTCTGCTCTACCTCTTGCTTCTGCTCCAGATATTAACAATACTACTGGATACAGTAATAGTGGTACACTGACCAGCGTAACTGGTACACCGACTGTTGGTAATGCTGTTTATGTTGGGGGTACATTTGCTACAGCTACAGCTAAGGCTGTTGTGACTGCGGGCGATGGAACCAACTTTGATTATTACCTTATTGGTGACTTGACAGACCTTGGAAGCACAACAGCGGTCAAAGGTTATGACTTTGACACTGCTGCTGATGATGGTTTCCTAGCTACCACTGGCACAATCGTGGCAACAAGTGGTGGACCTGCTGACGCTACCGCTGGTGAAGGTGGCACAGTTACTATTACTCTTGGTCATGCTGACATTGATCACACAGGATCGGGACCATCCGAACCTTACTCAATCACAGTTGATTGTCAAGGAGATGTGCCAATTGCCAAGGTCTACGAGAGAATCAAGTACGTTACTCGTCGTGGTCAAGACAATGGTTTTTGGGCGGCTGGAAGTCCTGATATTCCGGGTGAAACTTATCGTGGTTTGGATGGATTCATCGAATGGGATGCCAACACTGGTACAATGACCGATGGAAATGACCTAATTAAGTCTAGTCCATCCGATGGTTATACCGCTAGATTGATTGCTTGGTCTAATAGTTCATCTTGGGATACGCCTGATTCAGAGGGTGCTGTTAACTACATCACCACAACCGATACTCAGACATCTCTTAACTCTGTTTCTGATAATAATGTTATTGATGAAGGTGCTACAGATATTACTGCTAGATCGACTGGCGGCGGCGGTACTTATGGTATTATCTCCTTTACATCGCCTAAAGCTTCTCCATTTGGTACGTTTACGGGTTCTCAGATCTTTGGTGCTCGTGGAGTTGCTTATATTAACCCTGATAGTGCTGATGTTCAGGCTTATATTCTAACTGATGATGTTGGAAATCTGAACAACCCGCCAAACACGGTGAGCTTCACAGTTTCTAACACCGCCGCTTTGGATAGAATCCTTGTTGCAAGAGACACTGGTACATCCGGTATTATCGACAAGGATCAGTTTGGTGGACTAACAGCCGCTTCTGCTGGAGACGGAACGCTTACCGTTGCTGGCTCTGTTGATGCGGAAGTTCCTCAAATTGGATTCCTTCGTGTAGTCGATACTACTCCTGCATTAAGTAGAATGGGTAATACTGATACTCAACAAGAGCATAAGTATGAGTATAGCTCAAGAACAACTGGTGCTAGTGGAGTATTTACTCTTACTGTTGTTACAGACGCTACTGGTGGTGCTGATACAGGAAGTAACGCTACTACTTTGATAGGAAATGGTACTTCGTGGAGCACAGGTGGATCTCCTGTTAAAGTCGGAATGTCTGTTAGAAATGTTACAACTGGTGACATTTTTGAAGTAGTTTCGGTTGACAGTGACACTCAGTTAACAGTTCAGCAAATTTATGGTTCTGGTACTGGTGGAGTTGGTGACGGAACTTGGACAGGTGGTGCTGGTGGAACTGGTGATTCTTATGAAATTAACGAAGTTATCACAGCTTACACTACATCTGACGATATTTATGACCTGATTCTTGATATTGAAGCAACGGGGGCTTTGGTTGCTAACAGCTTCACGAAAACACTCGCTGCCAACTTTGGTACGGTTGTTAACGTTCGTCAAGGTAAAGTTATTCTACCGTTCACCCTGAACCAGACTCAGGGCGATGGAAGCACTACTGTTACGGTTGTACGTCAGCCTGACAACATTGCTACCTAATAGTTTTTAAGTAAAAGAAAAAAGGAAGGAAAACATGAGAGATAGCAATAAAGGAAAAGAGGGTTTCGACTCTTTAAGAATAAACGGTTCAAAATTAGACAATCTACCGCTCGGCCAAGGCGAAAAGGCTAAGGAAGGGCTGGTAGATTTTCTAAAAACCGACAAGGAAACTAAGGAAAATAACATTAGGGCAAAATATCCAAAGGTTAGTGAAGATTATATTCGTGGAACTTTAAAAGAGCTTAACAACAATATTAAACGTGTTAAGGGCTTGAAAAAAGATTTGCAAGAAAAAATCGCTGAATACACAATGCTCATAACTCAAGGAAAGATAAGAGATTCTCAAATCGCGGTATTTGATAAAGAGAATCCAGAACACAGAGAAAAAATCAAGGAACTATTAAGACAGTTCCCACCGTACAACATAAAAGCTCTAGAAGATCAAATAACACAATTCGAAGAATCAATAGATAGGTGTGACTCTGTAATCGAGCAAGAATATAGTTCCATTGCTGAGTTTACTAAAAACTTAGCACTTGTTCAACAAAGGGATCGTGAGCTTAAAGCAATAAAGTAGGATTTAAATGGCTACCAGAAACGATGTAAATGCAGACTACCAGCCATCGCCAAGGGTTGTAGAGGTGGCCGCACCATCTACAGAAATAACAGTTCAAGACTTGGTAGATACGTTAAGGGTATCTGAGGAGGCTTTTGTAGAAGGTTTATCTTTTGATAAGCTGATAGACGCTGCTGGCAAGGAAGACCTTGGCGGCGGTGTTTTAGTTGGTATTACAGCAAACCTGCAAAATGCACAAGTTTCTTTTGAAGCAAGAAGGACACCCGCAGAAACGGGAACAGTTACCACTGGTAGCGGTGTCGGTACTAATGGTCTACAAACTTTTGAAGATGCTGCTGCTGATTTTGTGACAGCCGGTATAGCTAGAGGTTCGCTCGTAATTAATTTTACAGATAATAGCATTGCAGATGTTTATGAAGTTGTTAATGCAACCACTTTAACCACTAGAACGCTTGTTAATGGATCGGGTAACACTTATGATGTAGCAGATGATTATCAAGTGTTTAATATTATTCAATGTAATATTAGTGGTGGTAACTTGGTGGCCGAAGATGATTTGGAGGCACAACTTTCACCTGTAGTTCCAACCGCATTTACCCAAATTGTTAGAACTGCCTCTTCTTCTGCCACACTTCAAGAATCGCAGGATATTCAGTATTCTAGTTTTAATGGTGGTGTGACGGTTAATATAGCCAATGGTGTGTCAGGTACAACTTTTCCCACTGGAACTCCACGTCAAGCTGTAAACAATTTAACAGATGCTTTAACCATTGCTAATAGTCGAGGTTTAACTAAGTTTTTTGTCGAGGGTAATCTCACTATATCAAGTGGGTTATTTGATAACTTTGTATTTGTCGGACAGTCTACTTCTAGGACTTTAATAACAATAGAACCGCCCGCTAGTGTGGTAGCTAGTGAATTTACAAATTGTACCGTTACTGGTACACTGGATGGCAACTCTGTTATCGAAAACGCTGTGGCACGAGACCTTAATTTTGTTGACGGGGTTGTTAGGCGTAGTGGTTTGATTGGCGATATTACACTTAGTGGTCTTAGTACCTTGCAGCTATTGGACTGCTTCGAGGGTTCGCAGGTTAGACCGTGTATAAATTTTGGTGGATCGGGAACTGGTTTGATTGTGACCAATTTTAATGGTGCGATTTGTCTTAAAAATAAAACGGGGCCAGAAAACGCTTTTCTTGACCTAGCTTCTGGTGATATTGAAATAGCAGACAGTGTAGACAGTGGTACAATAACCCTACGAGGTGTGGGAAAATGGGATAATAAGTTTGAATACGCTGGCAATGCTACAATCGTTGATGAAACTATCTTTACTCGTGTTGACGAAACCCACGGTCAGGTTATTCGTAGCGTATTCCTTAAAGGTACTGCTGTAACCAACGGTAATGGTTATCAAGGTTCTCCATTCAACAACTTCCCAGACGCTATTGGGGCATTGGATGATAGAAATCTTACCCATATTGAAATTTTGGGCGATGTGACGTTAGATAGAAATATTGATGGTTATACCATTACTGGCGAAAACTTACCATTATTTGATATGAATAATTTTAGTGTTGGTAATACCAACTTTGTCAAAATGATCTTGACCGGAACTCAGAATGGTGGTTCTCCATTTCTAGATAATTGCGGTATTCAAAACGTAGTCGGATTCAATGGTAAGGGCGAGCTTATAGCTTTGGGAGGAACGATTAGAGTCGCTGATGGTGCTAATGTTTTATTGAATGATGTAACGCCAATAGCGGCAAACTCAGATATTGAAGTGAACTTTATTGATGCAACTACTGCCGGGGTTGACTTTGAAAATGCTCACGGTGATTATATTGTTAAAAATATGACAAGTCCTACAGACATTTTTGAGATTAACTTTTTGTCTGGTAAAATTACAATAGATAATTCTTGCACCGCTGGTACGATTATTATGAATGGTACTGCTGACTGGCTGAATCCAGAATACAGCGGTGGTGCTACTATTGAAAACAGGCTCATCAACCCAGAGGGTGTTCAGTTCTCTGAGTTTATTGATGGTAGAGTTTACATTGATGCAAATGAACCCACAACTGGAACGTTCTTTCCTCACGGTACTGTTAGGCTTCCTTGTAATAACGATGTAGACGCTAAGGTGGTTTATCAGGCCAATAATATTAGAAAAGTTGAAATTGAATCCAGTGTTACTTTAACAACAGATCATGATGACATTAAGTTCTTTGGAAGAAGTCCGAGAACCACAACGCTTACTGTTGGTAGTGGTGTAAGCACAAATAACTGCGAATTCCAAAATCTGCTGCTTACTGGCACGCTAACAGGAAATACTTACATTACAAAAGTGGCTCTTAAAGATGTGACTGGGCTGATTGGTCACTTTGAACAATGTGTTATCCGAGAGGGAACCAACACTCTGGGCGGTGCTGGAATCGGCATGTTTAACAAGTGTGTCGCTGTTTCTGCCCCAAATCCCGGTACAGACATCCCAATTCTAGATTGTGCTGGAAGTGGTCAAGGTGTAGCATTTAGAGAGTTTTGTGGCGAAATTAAAATTATAAATAAAACAGGCCCAGAACCTATGTCTCTTGCTTTAAATGGAGCTAGGGTAGAATTAGACAGTACGGTTACTGGTGGAAGTATCCGTGTGTATGGAGTAGGAGAACTTATCGACAATAGTGGAGGAACTGCCGTTGTGGATAGGGATGAGCTTGTTAGCCCAGAATATGTAATGGAAGATGTTTGGTCGGCACTGGCATCTGGATTTGATGCGGCTGATTCTATGGGTAATGTTATGAATGACCTATGGGCTATGGCGGCAGGTAGGATTGTAGAAAGTCCTTTGGGAACATTTACGTTCTATGATCGAGATAATACAACCCCTAGATTCGTGCTAACTAAGGCAGGTAGCGAAAGGAATAGAAGCTAATGACCGCAGACCTACAAGCAGTTTCAACCTTTGGCTGGTTTCCTTCTGCTCCAGTTACAGACAACCTAACATTAATATCAACCTTTGGTTGGTATGGCTTTGAAGATATTATAGCCAACCCTGATATTATTCAGTTTATACTTATGCTTAATAGAACATTAGAA
>Ga0070746_10000968_pt1 | contig 17174 bp, 14 predicted proteins | sample VirMetDEL_Mar_21_FD_77016 | JGI IMG/M metagenome (GOLD analysis project Ga0070746, IMG submission 77016) | Aqueous microbial communities from the Delaware River and Bay under freshwater to marine salinity gradient to study organic matter... | ecosystem: Environmental > Aquatic > Marine >...
CTTTCTACTCGTGGACGGCTCACTAGTGCAGAAAAGCTTAGAGTAGGGTTTGGGCAAGGTGATCTGTCCGGCCCGAATGGTGGATACACTCTCGATATTAATGGTGGCATTCTTACTAACAGCGCAATGTATGCTCCTATTTACTATGATTCAAATAATCCGTCCAATTATTATTTAGATCCAAACGGTAGTTCATTCTTAAGTGCAGTTTACGCAGATAACTATTTTAGACCAGAAGGTAGTTCTGGTGTTCTTTGGGTTTCACAACCTGATGGTCAAAACCGAGGAATAAGAGGAGCTCCTGCTGAAGGAAATCCTTACGGAAACATCGCGACTATGGCTTCTGCCTCGCCTTATTGGTCAGGATATGGCTTAAGATCATATCAAACTTTGATGAATGATCCTTTTGGTGGTACGTCTGGTTTTCATGATAATGCACAATCTTGGGTTTGGTATTATTTAAGAAGTAATCAATTTACGTATTTCGATCGCAGTGGTCTTATAGTAAATAACCAAGTAAGAGCTGGTATTTTCTATGATATTGATACTAACTACTATCTCAATTTAAATGGAAGTTGGGGAGTTGTTACTGGCAGCTCTGACCCAGGCTGGGAAGGTAAAGTTGCAAACTTTGATTTCCCCTTTACTGCTCGTGGTCTGGCGTCACTCGGCCTTTCAGGACATCGTCCATCAGACAATGATAATATTTCAAACGAAAACGTAAGCAACTCTGGATCGTGGGGGCTCAGAAAGCGCGCACGTAATCTTATTACGGGTGACGTAAACTATTGGACAGGCGCAGTTGGTTGGAGCAGAACCAACCTGGATGTTATAGCGCATTATGGTTCTGGATTCTTTGATAGTTGGTCAAACCCATCTAACCAACCTGCAGGTACATCTCACTGGGTAGGTGTCCAATCATATCACTATTCAAGACCATTTGGAAGTAAGTACGGCTGGCAAATGATGGGTGGCCCTATTCAAGGGCTTTGGTTTAGAAGCACCTGGGGTGGTTTTAGACCTTATAAAAAAATTGCAATGTATGACTTGCTTGAGGTCGGTACTGGCGCATTATATTCTACCTATTATTATGGGCCCAGCAACACAACGTATTATGTAAGACCGCATGCGTTCTCAAACATGACGGGAAACATGCGTAATACTGAATATTATGCTCGGAGTTGGTTCCGTAATGATAATTCCGGTACTGGCTTGTATAACGAAACAACTGCAATGCATTGGTATTCTGATACTACTTCAAGATTCAGATTATATTCTACAACAAGTACTTCACAAATCCTCTTTACTACTGCAGGTAATAATCCTCGTGGTTATGTCTATGCTGATAACGGCAACAGCATTGGCTTCCTTAACCAAGGCGGTAGCTGGAGAGTGCGAGTTGTTAATGGTGATTGGATAGATATGCCAGGTAGTTCTGCGCGAGTTACTCGTTTATACGATAGAAATTCTGTAACTTATTATTGGGAGGGGGGTAATTCAGGAAGTTCATCTACGTATGTTAACGAACATCGAGCAAACGTTCATTGGTTTGGAAACTATGCTGCCGGCTCAGCGCCAGGATATGGTGCAGTTACATATAATCCTAGTTTCGGTACTGGAAACTCTAAGCTTGGTAGAATACGAGAAATTAGCTTTAAGTGGAATACGACTACAAACTATGATGATTCAAGATACCACGGCATACGCTCTACAGATTTAAATGGTTCGTTCACGGATTCAATGTCACTCAACTCGTACAATGATATTGTTTTACGAGTTGATTCGAACAATAACAACACAAACAGTTATGTTCGATTCATGAATAATAGTATCGGCAATGGTCAATTTGCTTATATAGGTCGCGAAGGTGGAACTTCCATCGCTTATCTTGGTACTGGTGATGTTTACGGTGGTCGCTTTAGAGACGCTAATAATGGGAACTTTTGGTGCGATCCAGCAGGCCAGTCTCGTATGAGTACTCTTACTCTTACTGGTAATAGACTTGGATTTATTAATAACTCGTTTGATGCTGAGATTCGAGTTGATGACAACAACCCCGATGGAACTGGTGCAAACTTTATATTCTATGGCGATACTGGTCAGTACAATGCTCGAGTTCTTGCAGAAGTATTCTATGCTACTCGACATGTGCGCGCGAATACAATTTATCCAACCGGTAACAATAGTTACTATTTGCAGCCACAGAGTAACAACCGTATCGCGGGATTTCTTCGAACTGAAGGAAATAGAATTTATATTCGGGGTGGTTCACCTACACTTACTCTGCAAGATGTAAACAATCTCTCGAGCCATGTTCACTGTAACAGCAACGTTCATTATATTCTTAGAGGTTCAGGTAACGATTCTACGGGCTGGTCAACAGCTAACGGATATTGGCCAGTATATTGGAGCTTGAATAATAATGAATCTCAGTTTGGTGGAACTATTCGTTGTATTGGTAACATTATCGCCTTTGCATCAGATGAAAGATTAAAGGATAATATTAAGCCTATAGAAAATGCGCTTGATAAAGTCATGCAACTGAGAGGTGTTACTTTTGATTGGAATGATCGAGCACTTGAAGCAGGTTTCCAACCGGAAGTAAGATATAATGACGTTGGTGTAATTTCACAAGACGTACAAAAAGTATTACCTCAACTTGTAGAACTCGCACCTTTTGATAGATATGTACCTAATCCAGACGCGCCGGAAGAAGAAGACGAATCATCAAAACTCAATACTTCTAAGTCTGGACATAATTATACTACAGTAGATTATGCAAGGCTTTCTGCTCTTACGATTGAAGCAATCAAAGAACAGCAAGAAATAATAAATAATCAAAAGAAAGAAATTGATGAGTTGAAAGATCTTGTTCAAACACTCATCGAAAAAATCGGTTGACATTTGGGATGAAATGGTATAAAATACATGCCAATGTTGTTATAAATAATTTCACGTTTACGGAGAAAAAATAATATGTCACTCACTATTACTAGATGGGAAGTAACTGGTCTTCAAGTAAGAGATCAAGTTAATGCTGACGGAGTTACATTATCGGATGCGGTTGTTCAAACTTATTGGAAACAAGTCGCTCAAGATGAAAATGGAAACGAAGCATTTTTTACAGGTGCTACTCCTTTTACTGCTGAATCAGTTTCAGAAGGCGAGTTTCAAGCATTTGCGGATCTTACAGAAGCAACCGTTTTAAGGTGGATTCAAGATTATGTTTCATCTCAGCCCGGTTATCAAGAACACATCAGCGAACAAATTCAAGATATGATTGAACGACAGACTAATGTAATAAGAGATGCATCAATGCCTTGGGCTCCTGAAGAACCAGTAACTCCTCCACTTCCTGATGATGCCCCTACAGGAGACATTCTAGAAGGTTCTGCTGCTGAAGTAGATCCAGGCGAACCGGAGTAAAAGTTTAATGATCACGTATTCTCTAAACATATATCAGCTGGACACGTCTGATAGTATTACAAGTACAGAAGGAGCTCCGCTAAACGGTGTAGTCACTCGTGCTAAATGGGAATATATCGCTACTGATGATACAGATGGTGTTGAATCGCGCTGGGTTGGAAAAACAGAATTAGATGTTTCTTCAGTTTCCAGCGCTTCGTTTACGCTTTTTGGAAATTTGCAGAGTTCCCAAGTTGAGCAATGGATAAGAGACGCATCACCTGAAAATCTTTTTTCTGAAGTCGAAGAAATTCTTGTAACTCGAATAGATGTAATAAGAAAAAAGAAGGCGACTGAAGAATCTCGTATGCCACCTTGGTAAAAACGATATATAATTTATATCATATTTTTGTAATGGAGTTATTATGCATGAACTGCACCTTCATGGGCTGGTTCCTTGGGCGTTAGCTCGCGGTGGATCGATTCATCCACTAGTTCTTCCTCACGAATTAACAAGCGAAACAGGATTAATGAATCCCTCTGTGTTTGTTCGCAATGGGCAAATACTTGTCAATATTCGACACGTTAACTATACACTATATCATAGTGAAGGTAAAAAATTTAATCATCTATGGGGTCCTCTTGTTTACGTTCATCCAGAAAATGACGTAACGTTGAGAACTCATAATGTCATGTGTTCACTTGATTCAAATTTAGATATGACGAGTTGTGGACGAATCAATATGGCTTTTGATACAGGTGAGCCAACATGGACGTTTATCGGTTTAGAAGATGGAAGACTTTTTGAATGGGATGATCGTCTTTTCTTATGTGGTGTTCGTCGTGATTGCTACGATGATAAAGGCACCGGCAGAATGGAAATGGCAGAGATTGATTTTGTAGATGGCGAATGGAAAGAAATATCACGCAATCCTATTCCCGCACCTCCACCAAACGAAACCTATTGTGAAAAAAATTGGATGCCGGTATTAGACATGCCTTGGCACTTCGTTAAGTGGTGTAATCCTACAGAAGTCATTAAGTTTAATATCGATGAGGGCACTACTGAAACAGTTGTTCTTGACGAATCAAAAATATTTCAACAATCAAGAGATATTAGAGGCGGATCTCAAGTAGTAAGAATTAGCCCGGAACATAGAATGGCCTTTACTCACGAAGTAGATTTGTGGAAAGATTCGTTTAACCGTAAGGATGGACACTATGTTCATCGTATAATCGTTTGGGATAATATCTGGAATGTAGTTAAAAAGACTTCTGATTTTAGCTTCTTTGGTTATCAAACAGACCGTACAACTGGACACGAATACGTAATTGAATTTGTAACAGGCTTTGCTTTTCATGGTAATGATGTTCTTATTTCTTTTGGATTGCAAGATAACGCATGCTATATTTTAAGAATGCCCCATGAAACGTTTACAGAATTTTTGGAGAAAGCATGACAACTGGTATGGTAGAAACAAAAAGGTTAAAAGAACTATTAAATTTTCATGCAAAAGATGTTAAAGATCCTTATGTTATTTTTGAATTAGCAAAAGAATACGATCGACTTAAACAAGGTGCGGCCGCTGTTGGGTTGTACATCAAAGCAGCAGATCTTACGGACGACAAAATCCTTCAATATAAGGCAATGATCTTGGCTGGTAAGTGCTATGACAGACAGGGCAATCGTTCCTATACAGTGATTGGAATGTACATGGATGCAGCTAATGTACTACCCAGTCGACCAGAAGCATATCACTTTCTTGCTGCTTATCATGAGCAAAAAGCCCAATGGAAAGATTGTAAATTATATGCACAAATAGGCCTTGGATTAAGTTCTACCGGCGTTGGAGAAGATGACGAATATGAGGTTGGTTATCCAGGACGAGATTGGTTTTACATTCAGAAAAGTTTGTCTGATTGGCTATTAGCAGGAACTCAAGACGCTAGAGAACAATTCTTTGATATTGCGTTTAGAAAAGACGTGAAGCCAGAGGTAAAAGCAGACGCAATGAATAGAATTCAAAATGTTTGCGGGGTTCCTGATTCAATTTATTATCTAAAAGAAAATACAAATACTTGGAATTTTCCTTTTAATGGTGTAGAAAAAATTGAAAAAAATAATTCGAAACACTTTCAAGACATGTTTGTTTTATCTCTTCTTGATGGTAAGCGCAACGGTATATATTTAGAAATTGGTTCTGGACACCCCATAGTTCATAGTAATACGTACTTACTCGAAAAAGAGTTTGGTTGGAAAGGAATTTCTATTGACATAAATCCTGCTTTATGTTATGATTTTACATTACAAAGAAACAATACATGTCTAAGACTTGATGCAACAGCAGTTGAGTTTGAAACCTTTTTGAATGCTTATAGTTTACCTAACAATTTAGATTATCTTCAAATTGATTGCGATGAAGCATCAATCAATGTTCTAAAACAAATTAATTTTAGAACACATAGTTTTAATGTTATTACTTTTGAACACGATTCTTATCGACTGGGTACTGAAATAAGAGATCAAGCACGACAACATCTATTATCAAATGGATACGCATTATGTGTTCCGAACGTATCTTTCTGGGGTAACGATTACGCTTATGAAGATTGGTATGTTCATAAGAGCATACTTAATAATGAAAGAGTTTCTAAAATGATAAGTAAAAAAGACGTTAATTTTGTTTGGGACTATTTTTATGTTGACTGAAAAACCTTGGGGTCACTATAAAATTCTTTATGAAAACGCGCCAGAGTTTAAAGTAAAAGAACTTGTTGTTTGGCCTAGAGAATCCCTGAGTCTTCAAAGACATCGCAGTAGAAGTGAGCAATGGACTGTTGTTATGGGTTCACCAAAAGTTTTGCTTGGCAATAATCGTGACTTGCTTAAAACCATACAACTAGAAAGACATGATATGATTGACATCCCGGTAGGGCATTGGCATCAATTACGAAATGACACGAATTATATAGTAAAAGTTTTAGAAATTCAATATGGTGAAAATTGTGATGAACTCGACATTGAAAGAATAAATAGAGAAAAACCATAGAGGAATAATCTAATGGCTCTAAAAATGGGGTTGAACACAGTCATCACAGATTTAGATGTTGCACAGAACATGACTTATACTAATGTGCAACCATCGGCGGGAAGCGCAAACGTCACGGGAACATATACCCTTAATATGGGTGGGAACGCGTTAGAGGTCTTAACGATGACAGGAGCCTGCGCGTTTTCTTTGTCTAATGAATCAGCCGGTAGAACAAAAGTAATTTTACTCGATACCAACACAACCGGCTTTGCACCGACTTTTTCTGGTATCGAATACCCAGAAGGTGGCGGTGCTCCTACTTGGTCTAGTTATCGTTATTGGCAGGTATATCTTATTTCATGGAGTACTACGATTACAAGACTCACAGCAGTAGGATTTTCAACATAAATGTCTTTGCCACACACATACAATCCGGTTTTTACTGCTGCAGCCACTCAACCCCCGGCCACTGGAGATGAGCAAATTACCCTTCCCTATGCTGGGGTATCTGTATCGTCGACCTCAAACTCAGTAGAAGTAGATATCATTTTTTCCAATAATGGCGAGGTAAATTTTTCGGGTATTAACACACCTGATCCTTTACCTTGGGGGACGTTAGGTGCCACTAGAATTGATACTGCTGGTTGGTATGAAACTAAAACTTCTACATTGACTGCTTCTGATTGGGAGATAAGATTTAACTGGAGTCCAGGCTCTTTTCAAACTGTAGTTACAAGCCCGACTATGTCTCAAAATACTTGGTATTCACTTGGTACAACAAGGACTGTGACTTTTGGTCACTCCGAGGCAACGAGTTTTCAGAGAATTAATAGTGGTACTCTCACTATTGAGATTCGTAAAGCCTCTGGCCAGTTCGGAACAAGTGTTTGTAAAAAAACATTCACTGTCGTTACTAGAATTAACGAACCTTAAGATAGGGATTTAACATGGCAGGTATTATACCACTAAAATTTGAAGATCAACCTATTCTTGCAAACGAGGGAAGTTATTCTGGCCTTCAAGGAGGAGATCTAGCAAATTCCAAATTTTGTAATAGTTTTGGTTCTCAAACCCTCGGATTTCAAATATCAGGTGGTAGTAGCTCTACTGAGAAACCGACTGGAATAGGTTCGTATCCTAGTGGTGATGTTGAATCTATTGCAGCATCTTGGAGATGGGAAACTAGTGCATTTGATGTAGTACAATCTCAATGGGCATTATATCCATACGCGGACTTGTCCGGTAGCGGTACTTCTCTTTGGGGGACTGGCGCAGGTACTGTAGCTGTATATGCCGAAGAAATACAAGCTCCTCGATCTGATCCATTATATTCTGGAGGTGTTCAGAATCTTTCATGGCTTGGGACTAGCTCTAGCTTTGATACGTGGTTAACACTTCGATCAGGAAATTCATATAGTTGGCAATTTACGGCTACAGGTGACGAACAAGGTGGTAGTAGCAGTCCATTATATTGGTATGCCCTTATAGATATATGGATTTATTTTGATGCCCTTGACACTGGAAATCCAGCTGGTAGCTTCCCTATCACAGGAGCACTCAATTTGGGTAGGGTTGAACTAAGCATTTTCAATAGCACACCTTAAGGTATACAATATGTTTACTCAAGAAGAATTTCACATTCAACAAAAAAGATTAAAGCAGCTGTATATTAATCTACAATCTGTCTTAGATTCTAACGGTGGTGATACCACCGATGCAGAGTACCTGTCAGTAAGATCGGTGATTTATGAAGTTCAAAACGCTTTAAGAGAACATCAAAATGAGCGTGAAGTTGTGATTAGAGAAGCTGCAGAGGCTGCTCAAGCTCAAATTGAAAAAATAAATGCTCTTCTTGCCAACACAGAAATCAATAATTCCTAGTTATAAATAGACTAAAGACAACAGATCGCGAGAGTTTCAAATGGCTCAGCCTACAACACGTAACGAATTCAAAGATCATATACTTCGTAAACTTGGTGCACCCGTTATTGAAATCAACGTTGCGGATGAGCAAGTAGAAGATCGAGTTGATGAAGCAGTATCCTTTTGGCGTGAGTATCATTATAATGGTAGCCAACTTGTTTATCTTAAGCATCAGCTAACTCAAACAGATATCGATAACGGATACATTGCTTTACCTGCAGATATTCTAGGTATATCAGGAATCTTTAATCTCAACGCGTCAAATTCTGTTGGCGCAGGCATGTTCAATGTAAACTATCAGTTTGTTCTCAATAACATCGAGGACATGACTGGATATAATATGCAGCATTATTATATGTCAATGCAACATATTGAAATGATGCAAGAAATTTTAGTTGGTATGCAACATATTCGATATAATCGTCATGTTAATCGTCTGTGGCTCGATACAACAAAAGAAAATCTTACAGTCGATCAATATGTGGTTATTGAAGCATATGATATTATTGATCCTTCTCAATATCAAGAAGTTTGGTCAGATCGCTGGTTACAAAACTATGCGGCTCAATTAGTAAAAGAACAATGGGGATCAAACTTAACTAAATTTACAGGCATGCAATTGGTTGGTGGTGTATCTTTTAACGGAGAACAAATATTAGCAGAGGCTCGGGAAGAAAGAAAACTAATGGAGGAAGAAGTCGTTAGTAATCTTCAGCCTTTAACTTATAATTTCATAGGATAATAAAAAATGGCTACCAATTCGTTTTTTAGAAACTATGATAGCTTTTACGAGCAAAATCTAGTTGATGATCTTGTTATTGAATCCATTCGAATGTATGGATTGGATGTCATTTATGTGACACGTTCAAATGTTGGTGTAGATGTTATTTGGAATGAAACCGATACACCTATCTTTGATCAAACATTTGAGTTTGAAGTATATGTTAAAACGATGGATGGATTTGAAGGTGAAGGTGATTTCTTATCTCGATTCGGTTTACAAATTAGAGACCAAGCAACATTTAGTGTAGCAAGAAGAACCTTCGAACGATTTGTTACAAAAGAAAAATCAAATCATATTCGTCCATACGAAGGCGATCTTATTTACTTCCCATTGAATAATAAACTCTTTGAAATTAAGTTTGTTGAAGATGAATCTTTATTCTATCAAATGGGTGATCTTCAAGTATATGACTTAAAATGTGAGCTGATGGAATACTCAAACGAGAGATTCCAAACCGGCCGAGAGAATATTGACAACTACTGGAGAAGTGTCACTACTTCAAATGATGCTTCAGCAAATAATGCACCAACGCTTGAATCTCTTGAAACAATCGATCCAATTGCTCGCAACTTGCAATTCGAGCAAACCGCCGATGGTATTTTAGACTTTACTGAGATAGATCCATTTAGTGAGCAAATTAACATAAATGATCTCGATCCCTAGGATAGAACATGGCATTAGCAAATTATTTTTACAATCAAACAACAAGAAAATATGTAGCCCTTTTTGGCACGTATTTTAATCAGCTTAAAGTTTGTCGAAGTGATGCACAAGGTAATGTCGTTCAAGACATGATTGTTCCTATTTCTTATGCACCATTTCAAAAAGTGTTGTCAAAAGTAGTACAAGACGGTGATAGAGAAGGTGCAAAATCTGCAATACAATTACCACGTATGTCTTTTGAGATTACGAGTTTAGCATACGATTCAGAACGTAAAATTTCACCAACGAGAAAAATACGTAAAACTGCAAAAGATGCAGATACAGGATCAAGAAATTTCTTGTATTCTGGTCAACCTTACGATTTTGAATTTAGCTTGTATATCATGGCTAAATATAACGAAGATGCTATTCAATTAGTAGAACAGATTATTCCATTCTTTAGACCAGATATGACAAACACTGTCACTCTTATTCCTGGATTAGCTCCACTTGATATACCACTTATTCTCAACAGTGTTTCATCAGAAGACGTATATGAAGGTAGTTATGAAGAAAGACAAGCAGTTCTCTGGACTCTTACTTTTACGATGAAAGGGTGGTTCTTTGGACCAGAACGTGAGAAGAAAGTCATCAAGTTTATCGATGCAGATCTTGCTACAAACACAGAATTAAATACAGAATTCGAAGAGCAGTTCTCTTTGCAACCAGGTTTAACAGCCGAAGGTGGCCCAACTACATTAATCCAAGACAGCATTGACCTTGCTCTTATTGATTACGACGATGACTATGGGCTCATTAAGAAAATTGGTCGAGGCAATGAAATGATTATTCGCGTCGATAAGAGTTTAATGATTGGAAATACAATAACAATTACCGTACCTCAATCTGGTTTCTTATCTACACGGTTTGATGTTGATTGGGGAGATGGATCTAATGAACCCACATCTATATCAGGTGGGACGGCTAATACGGTGCTGACGCATACATACACTGGCACCGGTACAGCAGACATCAAACTAGCATTTGCAGGAGCTCATGTCAAATTTGACTCCAGTGTAATAGATGTTATAGATTGGGGTGAAAACACCACCTTTTCAAGTGCTGCAGAAATGTTCAAAGGAAATGAAAATTTAGTAACACTTACTGCTTCTAATGAACCTAATTTCTTGCCGGGATCTTCCACATCTTCTATGTTTGAAGACTGCATTAATTTCACCGGTGAAGAATCTTCATTAGAAAATTGGGATATTTCAAACGTCATAGATACTTCAAACATGTTTAAGAATACAGGGTAAGATTAAATGGCTGTTTTAGTAGATATTTCTAAGTGGGACATGTCCAATGTGACAGACATGTCCGGCATGTTTGAAAATTGTACTATGAACGAAGATATTAGTAGTTGGGATACTTCCAGTTGTACTAATATGGAAAAAATGTTTAAAAACAATCCAACGTTCGATCAGTCTATTGGATCTTGGAATGTATCTAACGTAGTCAACATGGACGGCATGTTTAGCGGAGCTGTAACGTTTGATCAAGATTTGAGTGGGTGGGATGTATCTGAAATTATAGCTCCTCCTAAAAACTTTGGATTACCACCTACTGCTACATTGGCAGGTGTGATAAATTCTAAAGCTCCTAGATGGGGTCGATCCGAGGACGGATATTGGTATTATCCTCTTTCAAATACTGTTTCAGATCCCGGCATAACTGGAGCCACTCCTACTTGGACGTGGATTCAAGGTGTAGGTTATAGATCAGAAACTCCTTTAACTGATGGGACACAACTTTTCTCTGGCTCTACACTCGACGGAGTCAGGGATCCAGATTTAAGTGATTGGAATATGGGGCATGTTCAAACAATGGAAGAAATGTTCTATGATGCTTCCAATTTCCCAGATTTTGAAAAAATTCCAAATCCAGATTACAGTAATGGAGTAACTGAACAATCTTTTGCAAATAACGATGCGTTTTATCAATCTAAGTCAGCAGAAATTGACGCTTTACCCGGCGATTGGGTTAAGGTTGCAGGAGAACAACCTGGCACTGACGAAGGCGCCGATGAAGACGATGAATTTTTTTCAATCAACTCTCCGTTTCCTATCCTGTTTAGCGGAGTTGAATATAGTATTGTATATGTAAATAGTAATAGTGTACTTAATTTTGTCACTGGCAATGATGAATACGACGATGGTTATGAATATTTGTTGAATAATAGATCTGCCTATGAAGAACCATCTATCCTTATGGGATTGTATGACAATTCATTGCATTCTCTTAGATATAAAGTTTCGGGAGTATCGCCAAATAGAGTTTTAGTTATTGACAGTAAACATGCACAGGACACAAGCGCGGCCGACGATGATCTTGATGACTATGGTGCTATTTTTTGGCGAATCGCGTTTTATGAAAACAGCCCGGGCACTATAGACATTTTGGTTGACAGGTATGATGATGATGGTGATGCTTACAATGAACCGTCACCTTTTGGTTTAATGGGTATTGATACATATGCTGATGTAATTTTCAATGATCCCGAAAACGCTACTGGATTCAGGGATGGTGGTTATTACGATGGCACTACTATAACAGAGCCTGACACATTTTTAAGTCAAGGTGCCTGGACAGTTTATTACGGTGATGGAAAAGAGATTGAACTAGAGTCTTTCAGCATAGACGGATGGAATACTTCTAATGTTACTAATATGCGGTCTATGTTCTACGGGGCTGGGACATTCAATATGCCAATTGGTTCTTGGGATGTAAGTAACGTTACTACCATGTACGAAATGTTTAACTTTGCAGAGGATTTCAATCAACCTATTGGTTCTTGGGATGTGAGTAATGTTACTACCATGTGGGAAATGTTTAACTATGCACATGCATTCAATCAAGACATTAGTTCTTGGGATACAGGCAATGTTACTACCATGTACGAAATGTTTAACTATGCGTATGCATTCAACAATGGTGGTGCACCACTAACTTGGGATGTAAGTAATGTTAATGATATGACCGAAATGTTCTATCAGGCGTACGCATTCAATCAAGATATTAGTTCTTGGGATGTGAGTAGTGGGCCAGATGTTGCCAGGATGTTCAGGGAAGCGACAGCATTCAACCAAGACATCAGTAGTTGGGACGTGAGTAATGTTACTTATATGGGTAGTATGTTCACCGGTGCGTCAGCATTCAACAATGGTGGTGCACCACTAACTTGGGATGTAAGTAGTGTTACTAGTATGTATAGTATGTTCCAAAATGCTGAGGCATTCAATCAAGATATTAGTTCTTGGGATGTCAGTAGTGTTACTGATATGCGGTATATGTTCCGATATGCTTTTGCATTCAATCAAGATCTTTGGGATTGGGACGTTTCAGCAGTGGGTAGTTCGCAACCGACTGGATTTGATCAGGGGGCAACTGCTTGGGTAACGCGCCGGCCGAATTGGGCTAACGCTGGACCTTATGCAGAAAGGGCATACACTTACGCACTCACATCGGTATCAGATCCCACCAGTGTTAGTTGGCCAGGGAAGCCTGCTGGATACACTTACTATCCAGGCGAAGGTATAGGTGCTGATGCTCCTATTACTAACATGAGTAGTATGTTCAGGGGCCCCAGCACCTTCAATGAAGACATTAGTTCTTGGGATGTGAGTAGTGTAACTAATATGAGTAGTATGTTCAGATATGCTACCGCATTCAATCAAGACATTAGTTCTTGGGATGTGAGTAATGTTACTAGTATGATCAGTATGTTCGACAATGCTAATGCATTCAATCAAGATATTAGTTCTTGGGATGTGAGTAATGTTACTAATATGTCTTTTATGTTCTACTATGCTTTTGCATTCAATCAAGATATTAGTTCTTGGGATGTGAGTAATGTTACTAGTATGTACCATATGTTCTTCAGAGCCAGAAACTTCAATCAACCTATTGGTTCTTGGAATGTAAGTAGTGTTACTAATATGCAAGCTATGTTCGCCCTATTGCCTTCAGATGCCAATGCTTTTGCATTCAATCAAGATATTAGTTCTTGGGATGTGAGTAGTGTTACTAATATGGGTGGTATGTTCAAAGATAATCGTGCATTCAACCAAGATATTAGTTCTTGGGATGTGAGTAATGTTACTATCGCCGACGGTGGCGAGAATTATGGTATGGAATTTATGTTCAACAATGCTACTGCATTCAATCAAGATTTGAGTGGTTGGAATGTGCTGGCTGCTAGTGCTGCTCCTGGCAATTCAACACCACCAGAAAGTTTTGATACAGGAGCAACTGCTTGGGTATTACCTAGACCTCTCTGGGGTACTGTACCCAATTATAGTACACGAGCATACAAGTATCCGTTAAGCAATACTGCTACTGATCCTACCAACGCCAATTGGCGTTCTGCTAACGCTCCAGCTGGTTACGAGTTCTACCCGAATGAAGGCATAGGCGCTAATGCTCCGATCACTAATATGTCTCAGATGTTCTTCAATGCTACCGCATTCAATGATCCTGACATTAGTTCTTGGGATGTGAGCAGTGTTACTGATGTATCTTCCATGTTCGAAAATGCTTCAGCGTTCAATCAAGATATCAGCTCTTGGGTTGTAACTTCGGTTAATAAATTTGCTAAGATGCTTAAAGGGGCAGCTGCATTTAACCAAGATTTGTCTGGTTGGACTAATAGATTAGTTAAATCCGGCGCTTCATATTTTGAGTTTGATCTTGGGGCAACTTCTTACTTATTAAGCAGACCTGATTTTGCCACCTTTAATGAAAACTTTAAAACCGACATTGGTGCATTGGCTTATTACTACCCATGCAATAGTCCTACTGATTTAACTAGTACCTATTTTAAAAATACCGTCGCAGGCTCAGGCGCCAATGGCGATTGGGCCGCTTATATCCCTAATCATGGTTGGTCTAGTGATATTCCGGCAAGATCTTTTGAAAGAATGTTCCAATCCTCTGCGTTTGCCGGAGATGAGCATACAAGCTACTGGGATGTGAGTAGTGTTACTAATATGTATGCTATGTTCGATGGTGCTACTGCTTTCAATCAAGATATATCAGGATGGGATGTAAGTAGTGTTACTAATATGGGTTATATGTTCGATGGTGCTACTGCATTCAATCAAGATATTAGTTCTTGGGATGTGAGTAATGTTACTAATATGCAACGTATGTTTGCAAGTGCTAGTGCATTCGATAATGGTGGCCAACCATTGACTTGGTCTGCTGGCACTGGTACTGCCAATGTTACTAATATGGGTTATATGTTCTCATTTGCTACGGTATTCAATCAAGATATTAGTTCTTGGGATACAAGTAGTGTTCTCTATATGTATTATATGTTCCAAAACACCAACGCATTCAATCAACCAATTGGTTCTTGGGATGTGAGTAATGTTATCAGTTTCTTAGAGATGTTTGATGCCGCAACCGCGTTCAATCAGGATTTAAGCGGTTGGGATGTAGGAGGCAGCCCCACTACACTTCAACGAATGTTCCGAGATGCTACTGCATTCAATAATGGTGGTGTCGCATTAACTTGGAATTTCTACGGTGTAACAAGGACATCTGCTATGTTCCAAAGGGCTACCACATTTAATCAAGATATTAGTTCTTGGATAGTTAGATCCTTGCTAGAAGCGGATTATATGTTCGATGGTGCTACTGCATTCAATCAAGATCTAAGTAGTTGGAGAGCACCTTTTGTTGAGAATACTACTAACTATGCCAACAATACCCCAGCGTGGACTTTGTCTAAGCCGTCTTGGGGAGTTGATGACCCAGTGACAGGAACTTTTTCCGAACAAGCTTATCAATATCCTATTACATCACCAACAGATCCATTTACTAATAGATGGAAAGCTATTGGTTCACCTTTTGGTACTAAGTACTTTCCGGGCGAAGGATGGGCCGGGGCTAATCCTATTACTAATATGCAGGAGATGTTTTCAAACATCTTTAGTCCTATAGTTAATATATCAGACATTACATCTTGGGATACATCTACTGTTACTAATATGCGGGAAATGTTTTCAAACACAGAGTGGTTCAATGAAGACATCAGCGGTTGGGATGTTTCAAATGTAACTAGTTTTAGAGCAATGTTTACCGCGGGTAATAGTGGCACCCCACACACCTTTAACCAAGACATAAGCGGGTGGGTTACAACTTCTGCTATTGATATGGCTTATATGTTCAACAACGCTGCTTCATTCAATCAAGATATCAGTTCTTGGGATGTGAGTAACGTTACTGATATGACTTATATGTTCCGCGGTGCTAACGCATTCAATAATGGTGGTGTCGCATTAACTTGGTCTGCTGGCACTGGTACTGCCAATGTTACTAATATGTATGGTATGTTTCAAGCTGCTACTACATTCAATCAAGATATTAGTGGTTGGAATGTAATTAGTGTTACTGATATGCGTAATATGTTCAACTACGCGATCGCATTTGATCAAAACCTAAATGCTTGGAACGTGGCGTTTATCCCGTCACTACCCGCAGGCTTCGATACTGACACGCCATTATTCACTACTGACGAACATCCTATTTGGGGTACTACTGGTACGCCATAACTGTATAAATATAGAATAACAATTGATAGTATTAATATTGTGGTGGATTGATTCTACCACAGTTTTCAGTGAATGTCAACTACTTTATGAGATTTTATTATGGACGAAAATTACAAAGCTCTTAACATAAACATAGACTGTAGTTTGTTGTTGAAAAGTTGATAATTATGAAAGTTGGTTTTACATGTAGTACGTTTGACCTACTCCACGCAGGTCATGTACAAATGCTTAGAGAAGCAAAAGCCCAATGCGATTATTTGATATGTGGACTTCAAGTTGATCCTAACGTCGATCGCCCAGAAAAAAACAAACCTATTCAAACAATTGTCGAAAGATATACACAGCTCAAAGCTGTAAGCTATGTCGACGAAATTATCCCTTATGGTACAGAGCAGGATCTTGAAGATATTCTTCAAATGTATCCTATTAATGTACGTGTTTTAGGTGAAGAGTATCGCGATAAAGAATTTACTGGAAAAGATATTTGCCGTAAAAGGGATATTGATTTGTATTTTAATAAAAGAGATCATCGTTTCAGTAGTAGCGATTTGAGAAAACGAGTATGCACACGTGAAAAATAGAAAAAAAGCCCTTAATCAAGTAATGGAAACGGGTGGGTTGGTATTTGAAATGGTGTCAACCTTTTACAACGAGTTTTGGGTTTCCAAAGACTATGAATGGTGGTATAAAGTACAACCAGGTGATGTAGTTGTAGACCTTGGCGCATGTATTGGAATGATGTCTGCAGATTCACTTGATAAAGGTGCATCAAAA
>Ga0070746_10000970_pt1 | contig 17152 bp, 19 predicted proteins | sample VirMetDEL_Mar_21_FD_77016 | JGI IMG/M metagenome (GOLD analysis project Ga0070746, IMG submission 77016) | Aqueous microbial communities from the Delaware River and Bay under freshwater to marine salinity gradient to study organic matter... | ecosystem: Environmental > Aquatic > Marine >...
AGAAAGGTAGACCTACTCGACTGAAGTTAGCGTTGAGTGCTTGGGGATTTGGAAGCAAGGAAGCAGCCAGAAACTTTGCCAACCGCCACAAAAAGAAAAAGAAGTCTCTATTGAGTTAAGGTAAATCCCATGCCCAAAGTAGGTAGCAAGCATTACGCATACACTCCCGCTGGTAAAGCAGCAGCGATGAAAGAAGCCAAGCGCACTGGCATGAAGATGTCGTATGGCAAGAAGAAAAAGAAGTCGATGCTCTCCAAATGAAGAAGAAGTCCAGAGTAAACGAAGCGGGTAACTACACCAAGCCCACCATGCGGAAGAACTTGTTCGAGGCTATCAAGGCTGGGGGCAAGGGAGGTCGTCCTGGGCAGTGGTCTGCGCGTAAGGCTCAGATGTTGGCAAAGCGTTACAAGGCCAAGGGTGGAGGCTACACCAACTAATGCGTAAACCGCAGAAGTCCCTGCTCGACTGGGGCAAGCAGAAGTGGCGAACCAAGTCCGGCAAGCCAAGCACCCAGGGGCCAAAGGCTACAGGGGAGCGATACCTACCCAGCGCGGCTATCAAAGCCATGAGCGCATCAGAGTACGCAGCTACCACTAGGAAGAAGAGAAAGGATACGAAGGCTGGTAAGCAGTTCTCAGCACAGCCCAAGGGCGCAGCAAAGAAGACTAGACGCTACCGATAAGTCCAGATGACAGGGATGTTGGAGCGAGTGTCCACATGGATGAATGTCTTTGCAATTCCTATGCCATTGAAGCCCATCTCCATGGCGTTCTTAACAATCACATAGCCTTCTGATCCGCTGTTGATGTGGATGTCAGCAGCAATACCCTTGGCGTGAGTGCCTGGCTTTACTTTGCGCTGCTCGATGGAGTGCGAGGGATCACGATACCCGCTGGTAATCTTGAACGGAAAGCCACATCTATGACGCAGCTCGTCCAACTTCTCCAGGAAGAATGGACACATATCGTTGTTGCCAGTCTCTTGGCAGTCAAACTCTGCGATGTCAAAGTATTGGAGTTGCATCAGTGGATCTCTTCGTCCACTTGGTAGTACGCTTGGACTAGCTCGTTCTTGGCTATCTCCATGCTGTAAAGGATGTCAGTGTCTGACATATTGCTGACTACTTGGATGGTATCAGGTGATACGCAGATAGCGACTATGGTATCAAACTCTTCGCACAGCTTGGCGAGGTCTGGCTTCTCAGGGAAGTCGAGTATCTTACCCATTCTTAGTTACCTTTTCGTAGGTTCTCATGCCGCCCAGGCCCAGCATACCCATCAGTACAGGGAGCATAGTGGAGGTGTCAGCTTGAGGAATGTCCACACCAAAGCCAGAGGCTAGTGGTGAGATCAGGAAGTTTACGCAGAATCCAAGGACGCAGACCCAACCTGTAGCTGGTCGCCATCCTGCCTGGAACCAGTTTCCTGCTGCTTCTGCTTTGTTGACTTCGATCTGAGCCAGTGCGATTTCCTGCGCGTGGCGTTCAGCAAGCGTTGAGAGTTCAGCAGCAATCTTCTGTTTGGTGTCGGCATCAGGTATCCACTTATCGAGAAGTTTAGTGACAGGTGTAATCAGGGAGAGCAAGCTCATTACTTTTTCCTCAGTAACCCTTGTACGGTATCGGACTCATATATACGAATCCCTAGCCATATAATAGTAAACAATGATGCCACTGGTGGCAACCAAGCTGTTACTGACAGTATCCCTGTAGATGCGGCTGCAACGTCCACAACCTGTTTCGTTTCCTCGACCATGCCTTTATCCTTAGAATGTCGCTGATGTGATTGATGTGTATTCTGTTTCATAAGACCAGTCTATAGAGCCTGATTCGCCCTGCACCCTGAGTGTTATGTCATTATTAAATGTGGAGAATGTTGCCCCCACCCATGCACTGTCGCTCTCAATGGCGTACTCTGTAACCGTAGTGCCAACTTGAGCTAGTGTTCCACTATCCACCTTAAACAGTGCGGTTATCTTATATACGGCTTGCTCTGCATCATCGGCTCTCTTGCCCAGCACAGTGGCTGTTAGCTTGACTGCCTGATCTACAATGCTAGTGTTCCATATCTGAACCGCACTACTGCCAGAGGTGTCCAGGTTCTTCACCCGCTTGTCCTGGATTGTTACGTTCTTGTTAGGCTCGATGGCTCGGATGTAGTTGTTGGCTACCTCACCATGGTACAAGTTATCTCGGATCGTGATTGTGTCGCAGTATTCGAACTCAATTCCATTACTGTCCACATCATCGAAGTTATTGTTCGCTATCTGCACTCCCTGTATCTGACCGTTATAAGCACTATCCCTGTTGGCATCCAGCTTGATGCCCTTCTTGCAGGTCTTCATGTTGTTGTTGCAGATATTGTAGTTGGTGGTCGTGCCAAAAGCTCTGACCTTGATGCCAGCTATCGGGAAGTATTCTCCACCCTCAACAAATCCCTCGATGTTGTTTCCGTCGATCACATAGTTGGTCGCACTCTGGATAACATGAATGCCGTACTGCGTGGCCCTGAAGATATTGTTGTTGGAGATGTTGTTGTTCTTGTGCAGGTTGGTGTTGCCATTCACCCCGAAGCGGAAGTATTCAATGTTGTTGCCGCACACATTCACGAAGTCATTCTGGATACGGATACCGCTACCAATGCCTGTACCCAGCAGAGTGTTGCCCATGACTGTGACGTTGTAGCCCTGGGGTGCGGAAGTATCCCCCCTGCCCTTACCCTTGACGTTGATACCATAGACCAGATTCACGTTACCAGAAGTAACACCGGATATGCTGTTGCCTATTACTGTGGCGTATCTGCACTTGGTGTACACCGCTGCCGCCTCACCGAACCATACAACTTTGACGTTGTTGCTGCCGGATGCAGGTGCTGTCGTGAAGGTCAGGGTAGTGCCGCTGATAGTCCAGAGGGTTGTCTCATCGGTGTTCTCTTGTTCGACACCATCAATGTAGACAGTAACCTCGGTGGTCTTCAGGTTGTTCTGGGTTAGGGTAAACGCAGTCTGCGACCCTGTACCACTGAAGTATTGGTCTGCACCCACCGCAGTTGCGCCATCAAACACGTTACCGATAATGGTGGCCCTGCGCCCATATAGCAGAATGACGTTGCAGTCATTAGACCCAGTGGTGCTGGTGTTCTCAAAGGTGTTGCCGCTGACAACCATGTTCTCCCAGGTGTCTTGCTGGGAGTAGTTGTTACGCCCTATACGGATAGGCTTGTTGACGCTAGTGTTCTTGAAGTAGCAACCAGTAACAGCGAATGCACTGACAGGTCGCTCTAAGGATATGCCTGCACCGCAGTTCTGAATGGTCACACCATCCATAAAGAATCGGCCCACACTGCCACTGTCTGCGTTCACGTTGGAGCAAACAAACTCCAGGTTATCAAAGGTAATACCAGTGATGTGCAGATCGCTGAGTATCTTAACGAAGGTGTGCTGCTTGTTGTCGCCCTTGATAGTCCCTGTACCCTGCATCTTCAGGGGTGTGGTCATGGTAATGGTAGACCAGCCTGGGATGTAGAATACGCCTTCTGGGACGTACAGGTTATCGCCTGAGTTGAGGGCAGCAGTAAGGGCAGCAGTGTCGTCAGTCACCCCATCCCCTACAGCACCGAATGACTTAATGCTAACCAGGTCAGCAGAAGAGTACAGAGTGCCAGTAACGGTGGTTGGGATGCCGGATGAGTTGAACTTGAGGTACTTGCCAGCTCGGTCAGCCTTGAGTGGCAGCACCATGCTTGCAGTAGAGTCCTGATCCTGGATGTGCAGTGCGCGTTCAATCGCTGTCTGTAGCTGATTCATTGCTACATAGGCTTTGTCGAAGTCACCGTTTACATCTGAGGCCAGGAAGTCACCCGCCTCTTGATACTCGGTGGTGCGGTCAATTGGCATAGCAAGCAGTATGCTTACAGTGTCATCGCCAGTAGCACCAGAGGTCAGGGTAACATTGCCACCCCCAGCAACACCCACACCGGATACTGTGTAGTCATTGCTAAGAGTGAGGGTCGTGCCATTCTTTATGACCTTGAGGTCACTGGCTAGAAGGGTCTGGAATGTGTAAGCAAAGACTGTCTGCCCAGCACTGGCAACATAGTCATTCCTTGTAGTTGCCCCTGTGACTGGCATTACTCGTCCTCGATCACTATGCGGGTCATACCTAGCTTCTCGATAGCAGTGTAGAAGTCATCATCTGTCTTAACTGCAAACACTAGATCGGTAGCCATGATAGCCTCATACTCGGAAGTCAGGAACGAACCTGAGCTTGCCCAGTAGTTGCGGAGGTTTTTCTTGAGGTGTATGGAAAAGAACTCGCTGCCCAGTAGTTCCTGAGCAGCAGCCTTGTTTGAGTTCTTAACAATGATTGTGGCGAACGTATTCATTATAGGGTAACTCCAGACTTGGTAGCCATGTAACCTTCTGCATTGTCTATCTCAGCAGCAGAGCTAACAGTGTTGCGAACAATCAGGCCATAGATGTTGCCATCAAACAAAAGACTGGCCCCATCATTTCGTGCGCCAATATTAAGGGCATAGTTGCCGTAGTTGCCTGTTCCCTGGTCGCTAGTAGGATTGCCTTCTACACTTCCGTCTACACGAAGGGTCAACTGGTCTGCGCTAATGTCGCTAGTGCCGGTGAGTACGCTGGTCACAGGAGCAGAAAAGCTAGTGGTCGAGCCGTTTACAATGTTGGTTCCCTTGGAGCTATATCGCCACAAGTTGCTAGAGCCAGCAAAGAGCCTAAACGAGCCATTGTTACTGGAGATGCTAGAGGAAATTTCTGCTACAACCATGTTGGCATTCTGATCTTTACGGCAACCGGCAAACACTGACATCTGATCACCACCGCTAAAGTCTATCGCTGAGGTTTGTAGGGCATCTTCAGCTCCATCAAACTCCAAGTAGTATAGACTGCCAGCTTGTCGCAGGTGCGGTCGCTTTGAGGATGTAGCCTGGATAGCATGATTGCCATTGCCTGACTTGTCCTGGATGTAGCCTACCGGATCGTCTACTGACACAGCTCCAGTGCCATCACTGTTCTGGAACATAGATGACAGGTCGGATGGGTCATACCAAGCACCCTCCTCACCATTGGCGAAGAGAGACTTGGGGCTGAACTTAGCAGCACCATAGGCAGTGGGAACTCTAAATAATGTAGCGCCAACGCCAATCATTTATGCCACCAGTGCGTGAATGCCTGTTGCAGAAGTACCAGTGCTAAACACTCGGCTTACTGAGCAAACCAAGTAGAAGTTATCAGGTACAGTAATTGTTCTATCAGTGCCAGCAGCAGTAGTAATCTTTACAGTGCCGCCAGTGGTGATGTAAAGGCCAATAGCCACAGTGTCATTATCAAATGGCGCAGTACCAGCACTGTCATTTGGGGTCACTGCAACGATGTCCCGAACAGCACCTGTCAGGTTTGGGCCTACACCCTTGAATGGGTTGTTTACGTTTACGGTAGACATTAAATTATCCTCTGTTTCGATATGTGGATTATACTAAATTTTGATCATTTTTTATACAGCTATTCTGCCAATCTCTCGATTCCTCGCAGGATAGAAAGGTTCTGCAATGGTACCAATCTACGCAATGCTCTGACATCTGCCTCAGTCATTGGCTCACTGGAGGTTAGTGCATTACTGGCGGCTACAGTGGTACTTAACAAGCTGCCAAATGTTGGCCCCAGCAGGGACTCTGATACACTACGAGAGTAGAACCTGGAGGCTGGCGCACTTACACCAGTCAGGGGTCTCAGACCTACACTATTGCTAGAAATCTTTTCAAGAGTATTGTTTATCTCGCCAAGAATACCGACAGCACCTGATCGGTCAATGCCCTCGATTACCAGCGCAACTGGGTCATCAGTGATCTCTCTGCCAGCAATAGTCTGTTTCAGGTAGTAGGTAAACACACCCATGCCAACCAGCGATATAAAGCCGCCTATGGCATTCTGGTCTTGACCCTGAATCCCTGCAACCAACACGCGAGTTGTGGCTGACATAATGAATGATCTGAACTGCCCGATACTCTTGCCCATCTCGGTAGACATAAAGAGCGGCTTCTCTTGTCCAGGAACAACGATTACTCGGTCTGACTCTTTTCGCAGGGCCGCGCCCCACATCTGCTCTAGCTCTGGGTCATCCCAGTTCTTAGCGTTCAGTATCCAAACACCGTCTTCTTTTGAGCCATGCTTATCGACCTGCTTCCACATTCTACGCGCAGACTCTTCATCAATACCCAGTCGGCCCAATCGCTTGTCGTACTTGCCCTTAGATAGTCCGTCAAAAATAGAGGTCTGCATTGTAACAGCGTGTAGCTGCTTCATTCCCGAAGTCCAGTAGTCGAGGAAGTTAACGCGACCAAACTTGTTAGCGCCAGATCGTAGTCCTCGCTCAAGCATAGTGCCGCCCTGAGTATAGTCACCCACATCAGCAATAATAGATGATCTGCCACCTGGCCCCATTGCGTCAGTCGCAACGCCATATCTCTTGGCCTCAGCCGCAGCAATCTTGAACTGCTTGGTATTGGCAATCAGTGGCCCCAAGCCATTAGCAAAGGTCTTAGCAAAACCCTCAGCCATAATGATTCGTGCTGCATCTGGCAAGCTCGATACGGTTACGCCACCCAGCAGTCGCAGGTAGTTGAGGTCACGACTAGATCGACCAATACGCGTCCAGATGTTATCCTCTTGGAATCCGTACACGCCTCGCAGTCTGTCCCGCATACCAGCAATGTCCCTAATGTCGGCATCTTTCTGGTTTCCCAGCTTAATTCTTAGCTTCTCTTTCTGAGCGTCTGTTAGGTCTGTTCTTTTATCGACATCAGCTGCCATCCTGTCATAATCTTCTGCAATCTGCTTGATCTCAGGCTCTAAGTCAACACCCTGAAACTTGCGGGTCAACTCAATGTCAGCCGCAGTCTGTTGCAGGTATCGCATACCAAGAACCTCGATGTCATTCTCAAGGAACTCTTCGATAATCTCATCTTCAATGAGGAACCTACGATTACGCAGTGGGCCTCTTAATGCAGTCCCGCCTAGTGAGGAGTTTTTGCTTCCTGTGTTAAACCCATCACCCATCTTCCAGTCGTATGGCAGTCGTCCATCAGGAGTGCCCGTAATGCGCTGTGCGATTTGTCTGGCAATATTCTCATAATCTTCAGGCTCAAAGTCCTTACCCTTCTTGAACTCAGCCTTATCTATGATAGCCTGGAGCCTTGCCTTCTCTGCTTTGCTAAGTTGTTTTGTTTCCGGCTTGGGGGCATCAATAACTTTACCGCCCTCCCTGAATGACTTAACTCTAATTTGACTGGGGTCTAGAGCAACAACCTGTGGAGGTTTGTCTTTTCCTTTTGGGACTTCTATTCCATCAAACCCTGCTTTTTTCATTGCAGCAACATCCTCTGGAAATAATCTCTCTGGGTCAATCATCCTAAATAAATTTTTAGACTTAACTAATTTATTTAGTTCTTTTTTTGATAAATCTTTAACGGTGGCTATATCGCCATCTTTGATAGTTCTTATGCTATCTAAATCTGCCGGAACCTCATCAATATCAATTCTGACAAAAGTAAAATCTCTCCCGTCAAATGAACTGGTAACTGTCTGCACTGGAGCTGGATTGTTAATGTAAACACTTGCCTCTACCTGATTTGCTCCAAATGCAATAGTTCTTGGGTCATCACTTTGGCGAGAAAAATAAATGCCTTCACTTCCTGCATAGCTATGTGCGCTTTTATCTCCTTTCTTAAACTCAAAAAAAGGTTCTGCGGTAGTGCGGTGAAATGCAGTTATGGGCTTACCCTCTGGCAATGCTACATCTTCGCCTAGTTCATCTGCCGCATCCTTGGCCTCTTGGTAAAGGGATTCATCTTTATCTTTCAGCCACTTGGATACCTTGGACACAAAGGATGGCATATTAGCCCTGATCTTTTGTGTGTTGTAGACCCTGTTGAGGTAGTTCACAGAGGTAGTGACATCTACATCTTCAGGTAACATCTTGAGTGCAACCATCTCATCGCGGAGTGGGTTGTATAGCTCGTTGCGCCAGTAATCAGCAGACTGCTTGATCTGCGGTATCTCACTGTCACCTGTACGCACAGCCCTAGCAACAGCCTCATTGAACTCTCTGCGCTTCATCTTGCCGCCAGACTTGCGGTATTCACTGAACAGCCTTGTGTTGTTATCTATCGCGTATGCCAATCTACCGCCCTTAATCTTTGCCAAGGACTCAACAGATTGCAGGGGTGCGCCATCAACATCGACTGGGTTCTCTGCCAGCATATTGGCTATCCTGCGAGTAACGAGGGAGTCGCTGGTCATAGTGCGGGTCAGGGGGCTGAAGCCAAAGTATTTGGTAAGCGCCTTTGCTACCTTACCCTTGACCTCAAATGTACCCTCTACAGTTCTTGCAGCACCCACACTGTCAAATCCTTGGGCTACATTCTCATCACTGAGGGCTGGGTTCTGACCTCTAGCAATCTTAGCCTCTGGATCCATAGCATCAGCAAATGCTTTTGTGGCCTCTTCATCTAGGCCGTAGTTAGCCAGCTTCTGCACACCCATACCCAGCGTACTACCAAGAAGAAAGGCTGCACCCATATTAACGGCAGACTCACCATAGGTTCTGGTAAGCTGTGTGGAGTGGAGCATTGATTCCTGTAGTGCAGTCTCTGCGGTAACTAGGCTACCCGTCACTAAGCCGCTGCTCAGTATGCTCTTACCAGCACGATAAGTGTTAGCTACTGCACCACCAATAGTCATCAGGGATATAGGGTCAGCAACTGCAATAGGAAGCGCGAGAGCAAATGATGTGGCTCCACCTTTAGCAATAGTCTCTCTGTCCTTGCGCTCTCTGGCAAACTGAGTACGCAGAACCTCTAGCTCACTATCATTATCAGCAAACACAGCAGACTTAACAAACTGCTCATCATTGCGCTCATCTTCTGTAAGCATCTCATAGGCATCGAATGTAGGATCATCCTTGGTATCAGGCAATCCTACAGGCTGCGTCCACCATGAGCCAATGATATTTTCTGTGCGAAGCAAAGCACCAGCAACCTCACCCATAGTAGGCTCTTCTTGGAGAACCTGCTCTTCCGGCTCAGTAAGCATCTTCTCTGGCAGAAACTGTGTCTCAGTAGATGGAACAAATGGCATATTACTTACTCTTTCCTTTACTTAGGGATGCAACATAGTCGTCACTAGCTTGCTTGACAGATTCTTTAATAAATCTGAAAGCATCTTTAAGTTGACCTGCAACAAAAGGCACTCCAGTCTGCTCAAGGACTAGCCTGACATTTTTAGGAGTTACTTTGCTTGGCGCATTTTTTGCACTCTCTACACCTTTACCAATAAGAGCAAATGGGCTATTGCTTCCACCCAGCGCCTTTCTTAGACGATCCTGCTGCTCTTCAGTTAAAGTTGTATAGCTCTTACCTGTTGGCTTGCCATAAGGTGTAAGTCCCGCTTCAGCCGCAGCTTTGATGTTAGCCTCTTGGTCTAGCCTTCCCTGCTCAGGGTCAGGAACAAACCTAGAGCTTGTGCTGCCATCGGGGTTGATTAAGTCCACAGTCATCATGGTTCCATCTTCCGTTCTTACGAGAACGCGATAGCTAGGCTTTCCTGTAGACGCAGTTCTTGCGGTCTCAGCATCAGCCTCCAAGAAGATATTTTCTGCGGCAACTTCTAAGCCACCAGCCGCCAAGTCTTCTTGAACCTGTGTACGGATGTAGCTAGTGTCACCAGTTCCAGGTAGCGCATAAGCCCCAAACCTTTCTGGTGAATACTTCATCAGACCAAACTCGCCCTCGCTCCAGTTGGCCTTAATCAAGCCCATAGCCCTTGCCTTGGCAGACTCAATATCAACCATACCCGCTTTGTAAAACTGCTCAACCAAGCGGCCATAATCTTTTGACATCTGAGCAAATGCACCTTGCTCTTTGAAGTCGCTCTCAGACCTAAACTGCCATGCAGTAAAGTTATCGGCAAGCTCATCTTGATAAGCGTTAGCGAACACATCCTTTTCATCTTTGATCTGCGCTGTACGAGCCTCAACCATAGCCTTCTGCTGTGGTCTGCCTGTAGCAGTAATGTTACGAGCCTCTTGTATTGCCTGATCCATAGGCAGGTACTCTGCAAGGGACGCAACCTGAGAAGCAAAGGCAACCTCGCTATCACTAAATGCAGACTCTCCAATGCCAGGAACCTCCTGGATGCGCTGGATTGTCTCTACCGCATACTCTACTTGTGCTGGGTCTTGGGATACCAAGCCGTTGCGAATCTCTGTACGCAGCTCTGTAGGCACATATCCAGTCCTAACCACAATGCCAGTCTGCTGTGCGCTACGAATATCATCATTATCACTAAGCTGGGGAGATGCCACCTCATAGTAGTTATCAACATCTTGCTGGTTCAGTACCCGGTTGCGTTGGTCTTCTGGTAGCTCTTGTCCTGCAACTTGGTTAGCAACAGCAGCAATGCCAGTATTCTTACGAACTCCATCTCTAAGGCCCTTATTGATCTTGTTGATTCGGCTAGATATGCCGTCTGCTGTTTTAATTACACCCCTATCGAATAGATCATATACCTTATCAGAAAGCTCTTTGGGCGTTAAGACTGCATTATCAATCTCAATGTCTAGATTGGACAGCTCGATCATTTCATCAGAGGTTAGTTTGGCAGCAGCGGTTGCGTTAGCAGACTCAAGCGCAGATACTTGAACATCCAGCTTGTTGAGCAAGGTGTCGTTCTGTGCTGGGGTCAATCGCTTATCAGGTTTGTCGCGCAGCTTCTCTACTATAGCTCGTGCATTGAAAGCCTGACTCTTAGAATCGCCTTCAGCAGTAATAGCTCTATTGAACTCACCGATAACGCCCTCTACAACCATGTTGTCAGCCAAGCCATCAATTCTGGCCTGAGCTTTTGCCGCGTCAACACCGCCCTGATCAGCTAGGTTAGTTAAGGATACGACATACTGACCATATAGTTCGGCAGTATCTTCCCCGTCTCTAGAGGCTTGGAGAATCTCTTTCTCTAAGCGGTCAGCTTCTGTGATAACATTGTTAGCAGATTGCTCCAGAATCTTAACACGCTCTCTTTCAGCAACATTCCTAGCCGCCCTGCCGCCAACCCTTGTTATCATGTTTTCTACAGAGCCTTTGTACGCATCTGGTACAGAAGCTCTTAGCCCATCAAGAGAACCCTTGATTGCATTTTCGTAGCCCACTAAGTCGTCACTGTGTTGCGCTTCAGCATCCGCAATAATTGTATCTACAGAGGTAGATAGGTTGTCCTCATATCCCTTGCGAACAGCAGCGTTAAATTGCTGCGAACCCCAGCCAAACTTCTTGAACTCTGGGGGTGCAACTAGAGCGCCTGTTTCGGGGTCTATTGTACCTGCCGTTTCTGCGGCCTTAGCGCCCATCTCAGCCATTTCCTGCTCAACTATGGGCCTACCTATTTCCTCAGTAGTTTGACGCATCTGACGGCCTAAACCAGCCAATTGACGCATTGCATCAGCAGCCATAGTGTCTATGCTGGTAGGGCGAAATTCAGATTGAAACTGAAGTCTAGTTTGTCTTGGTCTTTGTGCCATTACTTTTTACCTGCCTTGTACCCTTCATACCCCATCATAACACTACTAGCGCCATCAAGTAGGGTTCCAGCCGCTGCAAAATTAGAAGCAACACGAGCAGATTTAGCTTGTCGTCGCAACTGCGCTTGTTCTAGCCTAGCAGACAAGTTAGCCATACCGCCAGCAAGGCTTGCCGTTTCTGCGGTCTCTAAAGCAATGCTAGCTGGTGTGCCTTCCATCTTAATTCCGCCCATACCTGCTGCTACAGCATTAGCCGCCAAAGCCCTACCAAGAGCCTCTTGACGTTGTAGCTCCTGACCCTCAGCCTGTATGCGCCTTTCTTCGGCAGCACGTTTTAGCTCGGCTTCCTGGGCCTTACCAGCCTGTATCTGACCGTACGCCTGAACGCCTGTGCTAACAGCCATAATTGAACCAATGACTAAAAATGACATCTATATAACCTCTGGCTCCACTAGAGCCGCCTCTATTTCATCCACATCAGTTAAGTTTGTTGGATGGTATGTAATCCACACACAATCCGTTACTGCATATATTACCCGCTTAGTGCCAGGTATTGTCTCGCCCAAAAAAGGGGCTTGTATCTCTTCACTGCCGTATTGGCTAGTCACCAAACAGTGACCTTTCACTACGCTATACAAATGTTGCGTCTTATGCAGCGCACCCACTACGCATGACCCTGCTGGCATAAACATCTCCCTGGCATACATACCGTCAGAAAAATGGTGTCTTGTTTGCACATCTGCCCTTGGCAGGTCTTTCATTACTTCTTGTAGCTTGTATATAGCGTCTTGAGTTACAACATCACTCACGAAGATTCGACCTCATACCCGATGGCTTGTATGTGGAATGGCGTACCGCTTGGCACATTAATCTCTGGAACAACTTCTGTGTCCCATCCATTACCACCGTTGTCATCTTGTATGATACCAGTTCTCGGAGTGTATGGTGTGTTAAGAGGACTGTCTTCTGACTCGCCCAACTTTCTTACAGGCACATCATTGCCGTCAATCTGAACACCTGCACTTTCATATACACGCAGATTCATGCGAACAATCTTCTTGCGCTTCATTGTGTTTTGCCCGCTTCCTGTGCCAGGGTTAGTGTTCAGCGGCATTGGCTTAACCTTGCAGTTAAAGTTAAGGCCAAACTCAATAACCCTAGATGAAGTGCCAGCCATCTCTGCAGCAGTAATAGTTATGTTGCCACTAGCTACAGTGCGATTAGGCAGAACATTGCCGTCAGCAAGAACGCCCAAGCTGTAACCTTCAAGTCTGCTTCCCACGCTTAGAGTAATGTCGCTGCCAGTAGTGCTTACTGTCTGCTTAACACCAGAGTCGAGCAGCCTGTCAAAGTCCCACCTCTCAATATCCAGGAAGGTGCTTGCCCCTGCTGTTCTTTTAACAATCATATAAAGTTGATCGCCAGCTACAGCACAGCTCTGTATCAGGTTCTTCTTGGTAGCGTCAGCCGCAGAAGCACCAGGAGTCCAGCGAGTAAACCCATTGATGTCCTGAGAGCGCATAGTGTTCAACACTGCCGCAGTACCATCTTCATTTACAATGAATACCCAGTTGGCATCATCAGTAGTGGTTCCAGGAAGAATTGCCATATCTACAGGCTGATTGATAAGCTGCGACGAAAGCACTGATATGTCATTAGATGTAAATGCATCTTCGTTAAAGCTAAACAAGAACTGGCGCAATGTCTTGCCATTTTTGTCTACAAACAGCGTAGCACCATCAATGCTCTGCGATTCAACGCTGAAAGAGCCATGCCTGGTCTGCTGGTCTACTATTACCGTAGCTGGTGTATTGCCCTTAACAACAAACTCAGAGCCAACACAGAACACCTGCAAGCCCCTGTCGGGGTTGATGTCAACTATCTCAGTCAGGCCGCGACTATCAATGGTAATAAAGATGCCTTCATCATCATCGCCCTGCTCAATAAAGTAGTCAAAAAAGCTGCCAGCTCTACTAGCAAATATACTTTGGGGCTTAGACTTAGTTCCGCCCAGCCACAGACGACCATCATAAAAAACACCAGTGCGAGGGTAACCCCTTGCAGAAGACCATACATCCTCTTCTCTGCTTACGCCAGTTGTAGTTCTGCTAAATCCTATAGCGGCACTAGAGTTTACATTGTTTGATCCTGTAGGAAATCCAGATAGTAGCTCCAAAGGTTTTGCGGACTCGCCATCAAACGTAATGGTGTATTCATTGGACGCTGTTCGCTCTACACTTATACCGCTGTCGCCAAAGTTTGGCATATCCTGCAAGCCCTTGCGAATATTCTCTGCTGTACTTCCTTGTGATGTTGCATCGCCATCACCAACAAAAGTAATGTTCTTGCTGAGTATGCCCTCAACATCTAGTTGAAAAGTGTTGCCAGAAACAAAATGTGCAAAGGTTGCAACCTGAACAGCTGCTGTTAATGCAGGGCTGCTATCATCGTTGTAGTCAAACTGAGGCACATTAGTAAATGGGATTGGGTCAACTACAAATGAGTTTATATTGTCTAGGCCATCAGCAATGATTCTCTGCGGAGGATGTTCCTCATGGAACAACAGCATTACGTTTTCGGTCTGAGCTACTCTTACATCCCCTAGCTGTGCCGTAGTGTAAGGCAAGACAACGTTAGCAACCTCAACAGTACTTGTGCTTCCAGCATGGGGCGCTCTAAAAAATCTTGCACTACCTGAACTAAGAACTACCAAGTATGACTGATCTGCGCCATACTCCCACCCATGAATAAATGAGTTTGTTGAAGTTACAACTTCACGCTTGAATCCGAACTCGCCAGCTCTTACGCTAAATCCTCGCCCACCAAAAGTTGAAATAGTCCCTTTAACTCTGACTCTCCAGTATCTTTTGCTCAGGCTGGATATGTTAAATCTAAAACTTTTTTTCGTCAGCTGATCAATTACCGCTGTGGTCAACTCAGTCCAGTCTGTATTGTTTTCAGAATGCTCTACTGCTAAGGTAGCTGTGTATCTTGCAATTGGGTCTTTAATAGATGGGCCAGGAGTATCCCAGTGTAGATCAGCATTTCTAAAATCTATAACGTCATAGGGCAAAGCCGGAGATGGGCTTGCTGTCAGGTCATAGTGGGCAACTACTTGGTCAGAAGATGAAAGAACATTTGTTTCGCCAAAAGTATTGTCATCGCCATCATTAAGGTTAGCAGCAGTGCCACCGTTAGGCATGGTTGGGTTTGGCGAAGTTACGCGCGACAGACCAGCAGGTACGCCATCTATGTACTCTGTTCCAGGTCTACGCTTTACGCCACCCTGGGGGACAATAACTACACCTTCAGCAGTTTGTGCGCCCTTGTAGTATTGTTCAAGGTCGGTGCGTCCAAGCAGTAATGGTGATAGTTCCCCGCTGGCAAAGCTGGTTTGCAGGTTTTGTGACTTCGCCATTAGAACCTCACATTAATAAATGGTCTATCAACTATAGGTTGTTGCGGGTGTTGCTGTGAGTCAGTATATCGAGCCATTCGACTAGCATTCTGATACTGGTTAGCTGTCAACTGCATTGATGATGCGCTATCTCTAATGGATGGCGCAAAGTCCATAGCCAAGGCATACTCTACCATCTTGCAGAAGTATGGAGGCCAGTCGCCTTCTGAGGGCTTGTAAATGTATTCGGCATACAGGGTTCCGCTGTAGTTGCAGTAAACCTTGTCGCCTAGAATTTGATATGGAAGATTTGGCTCCAACTTGATCAGGGTGATCATGTCGGCTGGCAGTGTATATGTAGTCTGCCACTCATTGCCTACAGGAGCTGCTACATCCTTGCTGATCTCTGCTTTTTTACGAGCAAAGCCCCAGCGGTGCTTGCTGATTTCATTCTCAACAACATTGTCGTACAGGTTTGTAGCTACAATCTGAGCGCGAGTGCCATCAGTCAGGGAGGTCAATGGCCTGTCGCCAATCAGAATAAGTGCATTATTAATTAACGATAGCTTACTGCTTGCCATAATAAACCTTTAATTTAGAAAGAAAGGGGGCCGAAGCCCCCATTCAGGTACTACTTAGGAGTCGCCCAGAGCTGTGCCAGACGCAAGATCAACAGTACCGCCAGAGTTGGTCTTAACGAAAGTTACAGTTACAGCGATGCCATCTGTGTCAACTACCAGTACAACGTCACCAGTAGAAAGCTCAGTAGCAGCAGCGTTCAGGTAGCCAGAGCCAGTAACAGTCGCAGGTGCATCAGTAGATGCATACACCCAAGTTGCGCGAGAGTCACCGGAACCACCAATTCGGCATAAGCCGTCTCGTGAAAAAGCCATGATAATTTCTCCTTACACGTTGTCTTTGTATTCAACTTTAACGATGCCGAGGCCATCGCGAGAAACTGCACCAGCCTTCAGAGCACCATTACAGAGCCAAGAAGTACGGTCAGCAATCCAGTCAACGCTAGTCTTCATGTCGATGCCGATAGCCAGGCCAACAGCAGAACGATGGAAGAAGTAGGAGTCAACAGTGTTAGAAGCAACAGTCAGGCCACCTTCAGCGCGATCTTCAACAGTAACAAACTTGAAGCCACACAGAGTGTCGATCTCACCGTTTACCAGAGCCTTAACATTCTGATAGTCACCAGAAGTAGCCTTCTCGTCACTCAGCAGACCGTCCAGGCCGTCAGCATTTACAACAGCGAACAGCTCAGAGTTAGGTACGCCTTGCTTACGCAGAGCAACCTGTGCTTCGATAACCTTAGCCATAGTCAGGCCAGCAGAGCCGTGAGCTACAGTAGCAGCGTAAGTGCTTTCTGCGTCCATAGCGTCAATAACGAGCTGGTCACATCGACGACCCAGAGAGTTTGCGATAGTGCTTGCAAGCTCCTGCTTCTCGTCAAAGTTTACTTCAGCGGCATCGAACATATCAGTGTACTCAGGAGCATTCCAGTTAGACAGAGTAGCAGTCTTAAACTCGTGAGTTACGTCCATAGGGGTTACCAGGTCAGAAGTAGACTTCTGGTTAGCCAGACCCTTGCCCATGTTGCGGAACTTGTAGGTATCACCTACAACATTGTTTCGTACAGTAACAGCAGGACGGAGCAAGCTAGAGCCTTGGTAGGCGTGCTTGACCATGCTGTCAAATTCGGTAACAGCTACCGATGATAATGTCTTACTCATAATAGATTCCTCAAAAAATAGAGTAAATTAGCAAAAATATTTTTTAAGGTTTTAGCTGAGTACCCAGTAAATTTGGTCAGCATCCAACCTAACTTACTGGGCCTTGGAGAAAGGGGTGTCCAGTGTGCCGATTATACACCGAAACACCCCATAAGATCAACCGAATACGTGATGGTGCGGCTTATCGCCACCAAATTCCTTCATCATGCGCTGAATCTTAGCTTCGTGCGCTGAATCAATACTGCGGAGCAGTTGTCCATCATTGGTCTTCTTGAACATTTCGGCTTCAATGTCCTGCCAGGTCATGCCGGTAGGATGCTCTCCACCGTCGATAGGCAGCTTCTTGGGAGCAGTTGCACCAACAATCATTTCGATAAGTTCGATAGATCGTGCGTCTACAACCAAGTCACGCGCAGCTTC
>Ga0070746_10000973_pt1 | contig 17130 bp, 39 predicted proteins | sample VirMetDEL_Mar_21_FD_77016 | JGI IMG/M metagenome (GOLD analysis project Ga0070746, IMG submission 77016) | Aqueous microbial communities from the Delaware River and Bay under freshwater to marine salinity gradient to study organic matter... | ecosystem: Environmental > Aquatic > Marine >...
ACTTAGTAGGGAAGGAGTATATAGAAAAACTGAATATACTACCAAAACAGGCGAAAAACCAATAACTAAAGTAGAATTAGTAGAAGAACTAGCAACAGAATTAGATATAGAACCAACAGTCCTAGCGGGGTTAGAGAAAGCTCCAAAGACTGCATTGAAAGCATTAAGAGAGGCAATATGAGAGTAGCAAAAATACTAGATACCCAACTAACAGACAAGCATGGTAAATATGCGGAAGTCCTCAGTTTGATTGACAGCCCCAGCGGGGTTCAGGCAAGACTAAAGTTCGGAGATGGTCATAGAGAAACACTGTCGGTAAGAAAACTAAGAATGGTTCAGGATGAGAATGTACCAAGGTCTAGAGGTGGTTGGTTTTAACTAGGGGAAATTAAAGTAATTAACCGTCCTTCGTGGCGGTTTTTTATTGCTTAAAAAATTTTGGGTTGGACGAAGTTGCGTTGAGTTGAAAGGGTTTTGTAGTAATTAGTGGTTGAAGTGGAATTTAAAATAACCCAGAACGGGTTTGATTTGGTTTCATTGATTTGATGAGTTTACACAACCATGCTCTTTAGATTTTACTAATTTGCATGCCCAGCTGTCACTCTCGCTTCGCTTCGTTCCAGCTTCATAGCATGGGTTAGTAAAGCAAGAGCAGTTAGTGGTTTGTGTTGATTAACTATCATAAATTATAGTATTATTATACCATACTTTTCAACAGAAAGCAAGAACTGTTTTTCTCAGGTGAGTGTTTTGGTGGGTAGGAATAAGTTTTATCATCGAAAAAATATTTTGTTGTATCATGTTTGATTGTGTTGTGAAACAGAATACTTCAATTGATTTTGTTTAACCTCTACTTCTCATTGACAATTTCTTTCTTAGAGTGAGTTCTAATGCTTTTTGTTTGTCTAACTCTCGTGAACGCTTCCTGTAATTGTTCATTTGATTTCTTTTAGCATTGGGTTTTTCGTAGTACTCTTTCTCTCTGCATCGCTCTTTAATTTCTGCTCGTTGGCATTTTTTACGAAAAATTCTAAGTCCTTTCTCGAAGGACATTCCTTTTAGATTAACGCTGGGCATCTGACCTCCTCTCGAATGTCCACCCACGCTTTCTTAGGTAGTAAACTTTGGAAACAATAGAATCTTCAGTTCTATCTAGTTTGCGACATAGTTCTTCCATCGGCATTACATTATAGTGCCGTTTTAGAAAGTCCATTTCTTCTTGTGTCCATTTATTCATTGTCATATTATACTCTAAATTTCGATTGATGTCAAGAACTATTTTTAAGTGCCTTGAACGCTTTCATTGAAAAGTTCTTCACTAGCAGTTGCCCTTTCGTGTTTCGAAAGTGTTCGAGTAAGTATTGAAGCAGAACTTTGCTTTCAACATATGCGACTTCTTCGACTGTCACACCAATAACTCGAGCGCAGTATGCTCCTTCCCATTTAGATACTTTTGTAGTAATCTTATCTTCCCAACTCATGCCGTTTTGCATTTGTCTTGTGCCAAAATTAAAATTAAATTGGTCAGTATGAGATACTTTGTATTCATATTCCAGTCCTCTTTCGTCAAATGCATCAGCGTTTTTATCTCCATCTACGAGGGTATGACCGAGATGATGTGCGAGTGCAACTTCTCCAATGCCTCCTTTTGTAAGTTCGACTCCTTCAGGAAGTTCTGCAAATGCTTTGTGTAAATAATCTATTGCTTTTTTATATTTCATACATATATTATAAGAGATTTATGAGCAAATGTCAAGAAATATTTTCAGTTATTTGAAAATTTCCCTTGACTTTTGGTGGCAAAGTTGCTATAATAACTCTATGAATGAAAATGATATAAGTTATTTAATATTTTTAATTTTTACAGTGACTGGTGCTTACTATTTTGGAAAACAAATTGGAATCAGAGGGACGATAGACTATTTAGAAGAACAAGGAGTCCTTAATTTCGATGACTCTGAAAAATAGTTCTTGACAGCCAGTTAAAAATTTGATATAATTATTTTGTAAGTGATAGGTTTCACTTGCGTATTGGTGCATCTACCGAAAGGAGATGTGTATTATTTACTGAAAAGGAATTATGGAGATAAAAAATGAGTATAGATTTAAGTAAATTTTGGCTTGGATTGGATATGCCTAACCTACCGACTTATACGGAGAGTAGCTATCCTAGATATAACTTAATAGCTGGGCGAAACGATTATCGAATAGAAATCGCAGTGCCAGGTTGGAAGAAAGAAGAATTGGAGATTGTCTTTGATAACAAAGAACTCCAGATTAAGGGTAAAAAGGAACACAAACTAGGTGATGATGAATCTTTTGTTCATCAAGGTCTTAGTCTAAAGTCTTTTGAACGAAGATTTATTCTAAATGCCGACCTATTAGTAGATAAAGTAAGTCTACAAGACGGATTACTGACAATCAACTTATCACGAACTCCAGATTCTAAGAGGAAAATCTTGGAGATAAATTAATGAAAGCAATCGCTTTAAAAGTTCGTGATGCAATATGTGAGAACGGAGAGTTCTGTCAAGCTGTAAACCAAATAACTCTTTTGAGTTTTGGTGCCAGTGTGATAGTATTAAACTTATCCTATCTTGCGTAGACTGTCAAGAATATGGGGGAGTAAATGCTCCCCCAACTATGGAGATAAAATGAACATATCAGAAAAAGGATTAGAACTAATTAAACACTTTGAAGGGTGTGAATTAGAAGCATATAAATGCGCAGCAGGAGTATGGACTATTGGATATGGTCATATCAAAACTGCAGAAGAAGGTAAAGTAATTACTCAAGAAGAAGCAGATGCATTACTAGTAGAAGAAATAGTAGAGTACGAAGACTATGTAAAAGCAGCAGTCACAGTAGAACTAAATCAAGACCAATTTGACGCTCTAGTCAGTTGGACATTCAATCTAGGTAATGGAAGTCTAAATTCCTCAACTATGTTAAAAGTAGTAAATGCAGGTAAGTTTGATGAAGTTCCTGCTCAAATCAAAAGATGGAATAAAGCTGGTGGTGAAGTTCTTGAAGGACTTGTTCGCCGTAGAGAAGCAGAGGCAAACTTATTCGAAGGAAAGGATTGGAAGTGAAAGAACTTTGGTTAAAAATACAGAGTTATTTCTCGACAAGATATAAGTTAACTGTTAGTTATAACACCACATACGGAGACGGTGATGATGCAACTTATATAGTTCGCAAGTTTTTCAATAAACAAGATAAATATTTGAAGTTTCAAACTGAAACCAAAGAGATAGTAGAGATTCGAGGAGCAGAAGGATTGAACTATAAAATAGAGCAACTATGATAGAAGAACTTAAACTTAAACACATGAAGTTCATAAATAACATAAAAGTAAAATATGAACTAAGTTTATACCAAATGTATTGGATATGTTTTGGTAAAGGATTAATTATAGGAGGATTACTATGCATCAGTTTTATGTAGCATTAATCTTATTTCTTGGTGGTATTTCTTATTACTTATGGAATGAAAATACAACCTTAGTAGCAAACAATGCAAAGTTGGAGGGAGCTGTCCAACTACAAGAAGAAACAATAAGCTCATTACAGAATGATTTTGCAAAACAAACACAAGCATTAACCAGTTTACAAAGCAAGAATAACGAAATAGAATTAGAAATGAATCGTTATTTAGATATATTTAAAAGGCACAACTTAACTAAGTTAGCCGCAGCAAAGCCAGGTCTAATTGAGACTAGAGCTAATAAAGCAACTAAAGAGGTATTTGATGGTATTGAACAAGACAGTAGGGACATTGATAACGCTGACGATAATCTCGTCGTGCAGTCTCCTTCCAACTAAACAGATAGAAGTTAGTGCTAAACCAATAGAAAGACAGATAGCACAACCAGTTCTCCCAAGAGAGATAGATTTAAAAGACCCATATTGGTATGTGGTTAGTGATAAGAACTTAGAAGAGTTTTTAGCAAGAGTAGAAAAAGAACAGGGGCAAGTAGTTTTCTTTGCCATGAGTGTGCCAGATTATGAATTAATGGCGTACAACACACAAGAGTTAAAGCGATACATTCGTGAACTCAAAGAAGTAGTAATATACTATAGAGAAGTGACGACAAATGAAAGCAATACCGATTAAGAACTATAAAATAATCTCACGATTAGATTTGATTGGGGAGGATATGTATAGAATACCCCATAAGTGGAAGCACCATCCACTTCCAAAAACAGATATAGCAACACTAAGAACTTATATGGAAGATTCCGACCATAATGGATTTCCAGAAAAAAGTAATAGTATTGATTACAGTGGAAGAAGTGTGACAGCAGACTTTAGAGATAGAACTCAAGCATTAATAGGTGCAGTAAAAGAGTTAACAAATAATCCTAATTGGTATTGGGATAGTATGATTTTTCAACCACCAGCAACAGGATGGACTGGGTGGCATAATGGGGGAGATAAACCCCATATATTTATAAGTTTTATACACAATGCAGGAATAGGATTTACAAATTTTATACAGAACGGAAAAAGAACAAAGATAGAAGATAGGCATATTCCTACACATACTAAAGACTGGACTTGTTTAGTAGGAGAACTAAATGGTGCAGACACTTGGAAAAGTGATAGAAACATGGGGGATAAACCTAGACTAGTTTTAACCTTAGGAATAAAAGGTAAGTATAGACAAGCTTTTGATACCTTTGAGGATTTCGTTAAAAATGCTTAAATTTTTAAAGATGTGGTTTTGGAAAGGAGATATGGAAGCTCAAGCTAAATGGTTTGACAAACATACTCCTGCCCAAGCACGATTCGAGGAGAATGAAGATTGGTTAGAAGAACTAGAAGATAGAATAATAGAACTAGAAAAACAATCCCACCCACCGAAAGACTTGTGTGAATTTGAATCATACGAGGATTTTATGAATAAAATCAAACAAATGATAAAAGATGAAGTTAACAGTCAAAAATAATACAACATTAGCTCAACAAGAGTATAACATCTTTTATGCCTACCAAACAAAAGAATTCAAACCAGTAGGAGAAAGCAAAGTATGATAAAAGCACCGCAAAGTCTTATAAATCTAGCACATGAAGTAACAGAGTGGATGGACGGACAGCGAGATACTCAGTTTCCTTTCTGTGACACCTATCTTATGTGGAACTATAGTACTTTGCCAGATATGGAAACATATAACTGCACTTTACCTTACTGGAGGAAACATGCAAAGACTATCATGGAAGATATATCTACTACTGGAACATTTAGAGAAACAATAGCAAGAATAATAGTAGCAAAAGGAACAGCAAAAGGAATTTGTATACCACATAATAGAAAAGCTAGAGAAACACATTATGTAATAAAAGGAAATCCTGCTTGTTTGCTTTCCAAATTTTATATGCCTTTATGTAATTGTTTAGAAGTTAATGATTATAAGTTGTATAGCTTTGATAGTAAAAACATAGTATATACTCCAACAATAGAAGGCAGAGGATATTCTAGTGGCAATCTTTATTATCAAAATGTACATTTATCAGAAGGTGATATAATAGTTTATGTGAGGTATCATGACAAGTGAGAAAGTAAAATTATTTATAGGAACAAGTGACAACCATGATAGAAGTATAGAAAAAATATACTTATACAGTTTACTAAAAAATACCCATGCAGAATTAGAAGTAGTATGGTTAAGACCTAGTATGTTTCCTGACTGGAGAAGAGAGGGGTGGGGTACTCCATTTACTTGTTTTCGCTATGCCATACCTGAACTTTGTAATTTTAAAGGAAAAGCATTGTATACAGACTGTGATATGATAAACTTTAGAGATATTCTTAGTTTATGGAGAACAGATTTAAATGGTAAACCTTTTGGTATGGTCTGGGATTCTTTACAACAAAACAATGTTGAGTGGCGGGGTACAGATTATGAGAGAGGTTGGTGGTGTGATAGTGTAATGTTAATAGACTGTGCTAAAGCAAAAGAGTATATACACCCTATTAAAGAACAAGCACAATGGAAAGGTACATACAAATGGCATTTTATGACTACTATTGGCTCACCAAAAAAAGAAGAATCAGTTAATGTAGTAGAAGAACTAGACGCTAGATGGAATTGCTTTGACGGAGCAGATACTTCTTATCCATATAAAAGACCTTACCCAAACGACGATAAAGTACAGATACCATTAGAAGAAATATGGCAAGTACATTTAACAGCATTAAGTTATCAACCTTGGCATCCAAAGTACAATCCTTATGCAAAAGCATCTCACAGACGACAAGATATAATGGAGGTTTTTTGGAAGTATCATTATGAAATGAAGCAATTGGACAAGTTAAATGACATTTGAAGAGTTGTTAGCCCCAGTGGGTGTAGATAATTTCTACGAAAAATACAAGGGTAAAAGACATTTTTACATAAAATCCAATAAACCTAAGTTTGAAAATCATTTTAGTTGGACAGAATTAGATAACTATTTGAATCAAATTAATATTGGTACATGGGACAGAGCGCCCCAGTTGCAGATAGTATTACCCAACGGAGACAAGTGGTGTAAAAAGAAATCCCCAGAAAAGAAAAGTCGAGAAGAAATTTATGATTTATGGAATCAGGGATGTAGTTTCATACTTACACTTTCCGAGTTTCTTAATGAAACTATGTGGAAGCAATGCCAAGAGTTTGAAAAACATTATGGAATTGGACAAGCAAACATCTATTGTAGTAAACAAAAAGATGCAGTATGTTTTCCTATTCATGCTGATTCAACTGATAACTTTTTATTTCATGTGCGTGGTAAAATACGCTGGTACATTTATAAAGAGTTTTCAGAAAAAGGAGGTCGCATGGAAGACGCTACTTTGGAAGAAGTAGTAGACTTGGACAATGGCGACTTACTGTACATTCCGAAAGGAAAGTATCATAGAGTAGATACTCTAAGTCCAAGAATATCAATTAGTTTTCACTTCCAAGAGCCACCAGCTTTTAATGGAAGAAGGGATTGGTATGACTGGAAACCATAGGAGATACTATGGCAGAAGGAACGGATAATTCTAGAAATGAAGTAGAGATAGATTTAGATAAGTATATGGCGTTAATTGAAAAACTCGACAACGCAGAAGATACTATCAAGGATATGCAAGCCGAAGCGGCAGAAGCTAAGAAAAGACTTGCACCTCCTAAAAGAAAATTTATCGATTTGTTTTTAGATGATAACGATATTAATGAAAAGGCTGTAATAGGTTTCATTTCTTTCTTCCTCATGTCTGTATTTGCAGTTTGCGACTTAGTCACCGCTTTTTGGGGACAAGATTTAGTAATAAGCGATACAATTTATACTTCACTTGTAGTGGTAACACTTGGTGCATTTGGTATAAGCGAAGCAGGAAGAGCATTTGGGAAGTGATAACAGCAAAACTATTTAAAGACTTTGAATTAGTAGAAAAACAGTATGAACCAAGAATGATTCATACTACGGACATATTCTGTCCTGTTTCTCATAGAAAGGAACAGGACGGATATGCCGACCTGCGTAAAGATATTCTAGCAAATGGAATGAAGAATCCTATAGTTTTAATTCCAAATACAGAAGAAAACTATCAACTAGCAATAAGACAGGTAAATACCGAGTATGTTAGAGATAGGCAAATAAGTAAATATTTATGTATGTATGGCAATCAAAGATTAGATATATACAAAGACGCTTCTTACAGCTATATATGGAGTGTGGTAACAGAAAATGTGGAATGGTCACATGCTGTATATCTGGAGTTGAAAAATAGTTCTTGACAATAAACGAAAATTTTAGTATAATATACATATGAAAAATATACAAGAACAAACAAATTATTCACCAGACGCAACAGCTCAAGTGTGGAACGCAGAAACCAAGTCATTTGAAACATGGCACATAGGCGACTGTGAGTTCTGTAACGAACCTGTAAATAGAAAGACTGGTGAATGTAGAAAATACAAGTGCTGGACATAACATGAATCTATTTTACCTAGATGAAGATATGGATAAGTGTGCTGAATATCATGTGGACAAACACATAGTAAAGATGCCACTTGAAGCTGCACAGCTTTTGTGCACAGCTATCTGGGTAGACCATGTACTTGGCTTTGTTCCCCGCGCTTTGAACAAAGAAGAAAGTAAAATCCTCAATGAGGAGAAAGCGAAAATTAAAGATTTACCAATGGAGGAACGACCTTTGACTCCGTACTTGCCAATGATGTACAACCATCCTTGCACGATATGGACTAGGTCTAGCCTCGACAATTTTGAGTGGACGCATTGTTATGCAAATGCACTCAATGATGAATACCATTATCGTTATGGTAAACAACATAAGTCGGTAGTAGAAGTAATCAACAAACTGCCTGAGCCAAAGAATATGCCTCGATTGGGGCAAACTCCTTTTGGTATGGCAATGCCAGACGAGTTGAAAGACGAAGATGATGTTGTGGGCAGTTATCGACTTTATTATCACACTGATAAGGCAACATTTGCCAAGTGGTCATACCGAGACAAACCCTATTGGTGGGATGAAGGTCTAGCATGGTATGATAAAAGGATTACAGCAAAATGAAGTATGAAGTAAATGGAATGACAATGGTATTTCCAGACGACATAACAGAAGAAGAGCTACATAAAGCAATACAAAAACGATTAGATAACCTTTACTTTAGTAAGAAACCTATAGTGGTTAGACGAAGTGATGGTACATCATATAAATTATTGAATGGAGTAAGAATGCATGGCAAAAGACATACCAGCTAACACCTTATATGGAATAGTCCAACAGAACGAGATAGAAATTATGGAACATAGAAATATGATTCGTCAGAATTTAAACAAACAAAGAGAAACCACTGAGCAAGAAATTGCTGTTCTTAAAGGTCAACTTGACTTAAAGAAAGAGTATTTAGCAAAGATTGAGGGTGGACTAGATGTTTTAGACGAACTCGACAAGTGATTGTAATTAAGGACGATTTTTATCCAAACCCAGACGAGGTTAGGAAAAATGCCCTGTCTATGTTTTTTAGACCAGGACTTCGAGAAAGAAACCGAATGTTTCCAGGTCGTAGAACTAAGTCTAGTTTTTCTATGGAAAATTTTGTATATTGCAGAAATCAGTGGGAGTACCTACTAAATGCAAAAATGCAATACTTTCCTCCACAGAATAGTAATACAGCATTTACATTAGCTCTTGAACAAGATAAAGACCATAATTGGGTTCATCATGACTGTTCAGGGTATTTAGAAGAAACTTCTAACAAAATGGAAGGAGAAGCGTATGCTGCTGTAATTTATCTATCTCCAGACGCTGATGTAAGAAAAGGCACAGGACTATTTAAGTCCAAACAAACTGGAGATATAATGAAAGGCAACGGCTTAACAAAAGCCGAAGCTCCTTTTAAGGGTATGTGGGCAGAAGATGGGCAATTTGATATGCACACTTATGTCGGGAATATTTACAATAGATGCGTGCTATACCCTGCAAAATACTGGCACGCCCCTTTTTGTTCAGGGTTTGGACAAGACAAAAAGACAGGCAGATTAGTGCAAGTCGGATTTTTTACAGTGAATAGAAAATGAGTGATTACACAGATAACAAATTTAATGAAAAAGAAGCACTAAAAATGCTTGATGAATATATTGCTACTACTTATGGCAAGCATTATAGTATGAATAAAATACAATCAACTGAGTTTATTTTTGATTCAGGACACGGCGATGGGTTTTGCTTAGGAAATATCATAAAGTATGCCCAAAGATTCGGTAAGAAAGACGGAAGAAACACAGATGATTTGTTAAAAATTTTACATTACGGAATTATTTTACTAGGGGTAGAAATTGAGAATAAAGAAACACGAGAATCTTACACAAGCGAATATAACCAAGGTAATTGAGTTATTAAATCCAACTGATGATAGTAAGCCTATAACAAAGAAAGAGGCATGTGAAATACTTAACATTGCCTACAATACAACTAGATTAGGCAACATTATTACAGACCATCTAGAAACGATGGAGTTCCGTGCAAAAAGAAAAGCACAGAACAGAGGTAAGGCTGCAACAGCAGCAGAAATAAATGATACAGTAAAAATGTATCTGGATGGAGATAATGTAAGTGATATAGCGAAATCGTTATATAGGTCTCCAGCTTTTGTGAAAGCAATTATAGACAGAATAGGTGTTCCACAGAAACTATCTATGACAGATTATGAAGGCAGACGAAACGCCATGCTACCAGAACAATGTGTAGCAGAAGAATTCGAACCAGGAGAAAAAATTTGGGCAATCAGACAAAACTATCCAGCAATAGTGAAAAGAGAGTTAGAGCCTGATAAAGCAAAAGAAAAAGGATATCGAGTGTATTTATGTTATACCATAGAAGCAACACAAGATGACCTTGAAAAAACGTACTTTCCACATTTAAGTTTTGCAGGTAAATACCATGCAATACCAGCTTATGATATGGGCAGTCTAAGACATTTACATCAGTATATGTAAAAAGGAAAAACAAATGGATGCACTCAATTTAGTGCTGGCATTTTGGATAGCAGGTGTAGGTATGGCGATATACACTCTATACTTACCAGCGATAAGAATTATCGGAACAATAGATAAGAATAATTTAGGATATAGATACGCTTGGATGGGTGGAATTGTTTTCGCCTTGGGAGCAACCCTATGCCTACCTTTTCTTATACACATAATTTTATTAGAAAAACATCAGGAAAGATTCCTGAGAGCATTTATACCAGCTTATATGGGGGATAAATAATGGCATACAGAGGAAACAACTATTACGAAGCACTAAAACTAAAGTATCTTGCTGAAATAAAAGAAGCAGAAGCAGTTTTAGGTACATATTTCAATAACTCAGTAGGTATCGGAGAACATTCGGAATTACTGCCTGAGTTTGATAAGTGGGTAGGAAAACTAGCCGAAGCTAAGGATAAGTTGAAAGCCTTGGAGGACTTATTATAATGCACGAAGTACAAGCATGCACTCAAAAATTAATGGCACTTTTAGACGCCGTAGAAAGAATAGATAAATATAACAAAGAGACTTTGCCGTATCGAGTAGATAATGCGAAAGAGTTGGCAAGGGAGCTTAAGAATGAATCAGAGTTTATTACTAAATTACGATAATAAATCGATTGGCGTAGTTAGAAACCCTTACGAAAGATTAGTTGCTTTGTATATGCAAAGTTTTGATTTTATAGGATTTGATAAGTGGGTTTTGAAAAATCGACCTGAACTACAAACAGTTCTATATAAAGACTGTGATTTCCTTATAAGATTTGAAGCATGGCAAGAAGAATTAAAGTTTCATGACCTACATCCCAAAGATACATCAATTTTACAAGATGAACAAATAACAATGATGTGGGATAATTGGTATACAATAAAGAGTAAAACTTTAGTTTATGGGTTATATCACAGAGATATTGAAACCTACGGCTATAGCTTCTAAAATATAGTTCTTGACACAAGGTTAAAATTCCGTTATAATATATCTATATTATGGAAATAAGGTAGTGAGTGATAGATTTTATATGCAACAACTAGAAACCACAGGTTGGTGTCCTGGTTACCGCAGTACTAGCACTCTTGCTGAATTTGAATTAAAATTTGGAAAAACTAGGAGAAAAAGAAAAATGGCTTGGACAGACGAAGCTAAAGCTCAAGCAGTAGAGATGTATACTGACGAAGAACCAACTCCAGAGAATAGTATGGAGATTGTTAAAATGATTGCAGAAGAATTAGGTGAGAGCCCAAATGGTGTTCGCATGATTTTAACAAAAGCTGGTGTATATGTTAAGAAAACTCCAGCAGCTAAATCAAGCAGTGGTGGAACTGGCGGTGGCAGAGTTAATGTTGCGGCTGCTCAGGACGAACTAACTAAAGCTATTTCCGATATGGGAGAAGAGGCTGACGCTGCAATTATTAGTAAGCTAACAGGGAAAGCTGCTATGTATTTTGCAAACTTGTTAAACAAACTTAACGATTAATTACCCCTGAAAAGCATGGGGAGGGCAACCTCCCTGTGTATTTTTGTATCTAACGAATTAACCTCGTAAGACAATACCATTGATAGGACGCTAATAGATATTAACCACCTACAAGGATATTGATGAAAAAGGACGATTTTGTTAGAAAACTAGACGATGCAGGCGATGCTATCGTCACTTACAGAAGTCAAAACAGTCGTAGATTGAAATATAATGTCTGCACTAGAGACTTCGATAATAAATATATACAATCAAAAAAGAATCGAGCTAAACCAAATCAAAACCAAGTTCTTTTGTTTTGTTGGGATACCGATTCTTATAGACTATTACAACCTGAATGTGTAACATCTATTGTTCCTTTAGCAGCGATACTAAAAAATGATAGAATTACATAATGCACCACCTGTATACGAAAAAGTAATACACTATAACGAAGAAAAGAATGAAAAAATCTTCGTAATGATAAACACTTTTCGTGATACAGAGTATCTACATATAAGGAAGTATTACCAAGACTTTGATGAAGAATGGAAACCCACTAGGGAAGGCATAGCCCTACCTATTGATTTGGATAACACCAGAGAACTATTTGACGCATTAGTTGAGATTCTATCCATATCAGAAGTCAAAGGAGTGTTAGAGACACATTTCAAAGAAGTGCTCGATAAGATATATCTTTAGCACTAAAAAATAGTACTTGACAACAACCCAAAAATTCTGTATAATATACTTATGAATAAAACAGAATACCTAGAATATTGTAATCAGATGTATGCAAAAGGCACACCTATTGTGCCTGACGATGTGTACGATAGACTTGTAGAAAATACTGAACTTGAGAATCAAGTTGGGTATATCGAAGTCGGAGAACAAAGATTCAAACACCCTTTCCCAATGTATTCATTACAGAAAGTCTTTGTCGGAGAAGATAAAGAGCCAGACTGGGATATTAACGAAACCAAGATTATGACTGCCAAGTTGGATGGCGCTGCTGTGTCTATTACATACATGGATGGCGAACTACAACAGGCACTTACTCGTGGAGATGGGAAAGCAGGTCTAGATATTACTGATAAAATTCGATTCATAGCACCAAGATATATTAAGATAAAAGGGTTAGCACAGATTACTGGAGAAGTAGTCGCACCAAAGACTATACCGAACGCAAGAAATTATGCATCTGGTGCATTGAATTTAAAAGATATTGAAGAATTTAAGTCTCGGGATTTGACATTCATAGCATATGGAATCCAACCAGCTATCACAGATAGTTGGGTTGCAGATATGAATATAGTGTCAGACTCAGGGATTGAACCTGTCACAGCAAGTGATTATAGCATGTTCCCTCAGGACGGTAAAGTTGTACGAGTCGACTCTAACAAATATTTTGAATCGTTAGGCTACACAGCACACCACCCTAGAGGTAGCTTCGCTCTAAAGACTAGACAAGCAGGAGTAGTTACTCGACTCTTAGACGTTGAATGGAATGTCGGGAAGTCAGGTGCTATTTCACCAGTTGCAATCTTAGAGCCTTGCGTGATTGGAGAGGCGACAGTAAGTAGAGCAACTCTACATAACATGGCGTATATAGAGGCATTAAATCTAGAGATAGGTTGTAATGTAGAAGTAATCCGAAGCGGGGAGATAATTCCTCGTATAGTTCAAAGAGTATGAAGTATGCAAAACAAGAGCTGGAGAACAGCAAAAGAATTTTTAAGAGTGCTACACCAAAACAAACTGTTGATTGGTATATCAAGTGGGTTGCTAGTATTATTCTCCTTGCAGCTATGGTTGTTAGGTCATCAGGAATATCAAACTTTCTTGACAATGTACTTTCGTTCATTGGGTGTTTAGGTTGGTTATTTGTTGCTTTTATTTGGAAAGATAGAGCATTAATAGTACTAAATGCAGTTGCATGTTTTATACTACTGACTGGAATATTTACTAGAATATTTTCATGAACCCCATACTAATCAATATAGATGTATGTGGTATCTGTAACGAATCATGTAATTATTGCCCAAGGTCAGCTTCATATCCAAATAAAAAAGAATATATGAGTGTAGAACTTTTTTCAAAGTTCATCAATGATTGTAAGGATTATACTGGGACAATTTGCTTTACAGGCAGAGGGGAAAACAGTTTACATCCTAATTTCAAGGAACTTGTAGAAATTTTACATTCGAGTGATAGGAAGTATAAGACTAGAATTTTGACAAATGGTTATAAACTGAAAGAAAAATTCAAATGGTTTGATATGTTTGATTCGCTTATCATTAACTCATATGCGAGTAAACATCAGATGGAAGCAAGGAAAAAACTTATGCCCCGTGCAATTCACAGGTACTGGGATCAAAGTATGAAGCCAGAAGAATGGGGTGAAACTCCTATTCAAGTTCAAAATCGAACTGAACTATTTGAAAGAATCGCAACAGATAGAAGTGAAATTAATACCCCATGCGTTTTACCAGCAACTAAGGGGTGGATACATCATGATGGAACAATACAGTTATGTTGTAATGACTGGACAGACACAAATGTATATGGCAGTATTGCAACAGATAATTTCTTTGATGTATGGAATAATAATGAAGAACTTATAAAGTTAAGAACACAGCTGTTATATGGTAATAGGAGTGCTAATCCTATATGCACAAATTGTAATAGAAAAGTAACAGCTACAGAGGAAAAAAGAATTGGCAGGCTTAGACAAATCTATTGATACCATTGTAAATGTTAGTGGCGGAGCAGAGTGCTTTGCTGCTTTGTGGTGGGCAAAAGAAAGAGGTTTAAAAGCAGTAGGATTACATCTATATAATAATCCTAACAATGAACTTGCAAAAGATGCACAGTTATACTATGCACAGAAACAATGTGACTTTTTTAATTTTCCACTAGTTGTAGATAGAAATGAACTTCCTCAAGAAGTCACTCTGCCTTTAGCTGTCAATCAGCATATATCTGCAGCAGCAACATTACTACTAGGCAACCCTAGAAAATGGAAGTACTTAGTATGGGGAGCAAATGCAGAGGATTCTTTTCAACAAAGACTACAATTAAGATACCCAATACGAGCATATTTTGCACAGAGGTCATATCAACTAGATATGCATGGAGTAGCTGCTTCTACAGTCTTAGAAGCACCTATAAATATATTTCCGTTTGAAACACTACACAAATCAGAAGTTCTTTCATTATTAGCGAAAAATTTATGGGATTTTGCAAAAGAAAGCATATGGTACTGTGAAGACAATTTAGGAAAGATAAAACACAATCCCGACGGGTCTTACACACCTTGTGGTAATTGTTCAAAGTGTATAGAATGGAAACACGCAGTACAAGTTGCAAATCAATCAGTATATAAACAACAAGAAGGAACATTTAAGAAACAACAACCAAACCAAAAATGGATAGACGAATAGGATTTACATGTGGAGCATTTGATTTGCTTCACGCAGGGCATATCGTTATGCTCAAAGAAGCAAGGCAGAACTGCGACCACCTCATTGTGGGATTACAGACTGACCCAAGTATTGACAGACAAGAGAAAAACAAACCTATTCAATCAGTCTTTGAACGATATGTTCAACTATCCGCAGTAAAGTATGTAGATGAAATCATACCTTACGACACAGAACAAAGCCTACTCGATTTACTCGAGGCAACACCAATCCATATAAGATTCGTAGGAGAAGATTGGATTGAAAGACATTTTACAGGAAAAGGATTACACGAAGTTTACTATACGAGTAGACAACACTCTTTTTCAACTACCAATTTACGAAACAAACTGAAGTAATGGCAGGCGGTATATATAACGAAACCTACTTCAAAAACTATCCTGACGAAAAGGAAAAAGACGGTATCTTATATGGTATCGTATTGGTAAACCAAGTGACATGGGAACGAGAAACTATAAAAGTAGGCATCGCAAAAGGGCGAACATTCAAAGACGCAGTAAAAAGAGGCAGAGGTTTTACAAACTACGATATTCGGATTCAACGCTTATGGCAGGGGAATCTTTACGACTGCTGGAGGTGGGAACAGAAATTACACAAGATGTATCAGAAAGACAGACACAAGACGGAGCATAAATTTGGAGGGCATACTGAATGTTTCTCGATGGACAGCAAAATACTCGAGGACTTTCCGAAAAAGAATGAGATATTTAGGGATTAGCGAAGGATTCCATAACGCAGCATATGCTGTTGTGCGGAACAATAAGATAGAGTTTGCTACTGAAGTAGAGAGAATTACAAAAGAAAAGAATGACAGGCGTATACCAGACTGGCATTTCGCAACATTAAAGAAGAAATATGGCTATGATAAGACGATTTTTCACGAATATACTAATTTTAAGAACGCAAGACGAGAAATGCACGGCATGGCAAAGACAACGCCATGTAGAAAGTATGATGTTGACAATATCTTTCACCATCAAAGCCATGCTGCCGTTGCTTCTCTTACTGCTCCTTTCGTTCCTCACAGCACAGTAGTTGTAGACGCAATAGGAGAGTTTGATACAGCAAGTATATGGGTAAACGGAAAGAAAGTATGGAGTAAGACTTACCCATGGTCACTAGGATTGTTCTATAGTGCGATTACGAAACGAATAGGATTAAAGCCCAATGAAGATGAATACATAACAATGGGCATGGCAGCATACGGAGAGCCTTGTATAGATATGAGTCAAGCTATACATGAAAATCATCATAAAGGTATTCCAGTAAGAAGATGGTTTTGGAATACTCCTGAAGATATAGCTGCATCAGCACAAGCTGCTCTAGAAACAGAGTTGCTAGAAATATTTAAGGTAGCAAGAACTTATGGAGAACATGTTGCCTATGCTGGAGGAGTTGCACTGAATTGTGTAGCAAATAGTAAAATAAGAAGTATGTTCGACAAGATGTGGATATTTCCTAATCCTGGCGATGCAGGAAGTGCATTAGGTTGCATACTTGCACATACACAAGAGAGAATAGAGTTTAAGGATACTTATTTGGGGTATGATATAAAGAGAAGTATCAATCCTAGATTTGTAGTAGATAATTTAATAAAAAGAAAAATAGTAGGAGTTGCAAATGGAAAAGCAGAGTTCGGGCCTCGTGCCCTCGGTAATCGTAGCCTTC
>Ga0070746_10000974_pt1 | contig 17127 bp, 4 predicted proteins | sample VirMetDEL_Mar_21_FD_77016 | JGI IMG/M metagenome (GOLD analysis project Ga0070746, IMG submission 77016) | Aqueous microbial communities from the Delaware River and Bay under freshwater to marine salinity gradient to study organic matter... | ecosystem: Environmental > Aquatic > Marine > Coastal...
TAAATGGTTTTTATATGATGTAAAGAGAACAAAAGACTCACAAATACAATTACCTAAAAGTAGTTATGGTGCATCAATACAAGTAAGTTGTTTTATTGATGGTATTGCATTTAAAGTACCTAGCTTTAAGGTAGTAAAGGACAAAGAGATAGATGACTACCCACATAGGTATGTAGATTTTTATGACGAAGGAGGTAACCCACATTGGGGTGAGTTTACACAAGCAAAGTATATTGTATTTCCACTTAAAGACGAGTGGCGTATAGTAGAAATGTCTAATATACTTAATTTATTTCATAGTATAACTGATAGTGTAAAACCTGGTGATAAGTTAGATTCTCGTAAAAACTATGTACAAAAGGTAAACAAATCTGTATCTTTACTGTTAAGTAAGCATTGGTTAAAAGACAATGGTTATGCGTTAGATAAGACTGAGAAATACATGTTTGAGTAGTTTTTAAATGTTTTTGGGAGTAGGCCGTTTTGGCTTACTCCCTTTTTTATTTCCCTTCAACAGCACCTCTTTGTAACTCTAATAGTCGTATAGCTTCATCAGCGTCTAGTAAAAATCTAGTGTTACTATAACCAAACAATTTAGCTATTTTAGCAAGTGTTTTACTTGTACCTTTATCAAACATTGGTGTGGTTCTTTTATATCTTTCTATATCTCTACCAAATGTTAAATCTAACCCGTCTAAAGATATATTAATAAGAATATCAATCATAGATTCGACAGTTGCTGTTAAAGCTGATACAGTTGTAAGCTGAATCCATAATTGTTTTGGGTTAGGAACATAACCAGACAATGGATTACCAGGCAAGCCGTAGAATGCAAGTTCTTGGTTTAATCTAAAGATAGCGTATAATGTCCATTTTTTTAATTTAGACTGTTCTTCTTCTTCATCGTCAAGTAAGTTATACAATATAGCTGTACCTATCATTATACCTAACTCAGCTAATGCTTTTTTAGCAGCTGCTATTTGTGCAGGGTTATATTTATCATAAAAGTTACCTTCAAATACTTTATTTAGTTCTTTAATTGATTCATACAAAAGTTTAAACATACTTGTGTAAGTACCGTAAGTAAATTCATCAAGCATATAATCATATCCTTCTTTCTTAAACCTAGATTTAAGACCTTGCGGTAACCACTTTTTATATAGTAATAATCCATTACCATACCATTGTCTTTGTATATCTGGTGCTTCAAATGTATTATAAATACCTTGTAGCCTTGTATTTACACTATGTACTTTGTTTTGTAAATCAACATCTAGAAACCCATCTCTAAGGTTCAAACCTGTTGTAATTATCCCATCTTTTAATTGTAAAGTTCCATCCTTTACTACTAAAGCATCATACATACTCACATCTTTGATGCTGTTTCCCTCTCGTACTTTAACTGTTTTATTTAGTAGTGCTGCTATAAGACTTATAACTTGGCTACTATGTTCGCCAAATTCCATGCCTGCGTATAATGTACTAAATGAAGTGGCAGTTTTTACAGCACTTCTACCCATCTTGTTTAACATTTTATCTTGTGCAGTACCTTGTAATGGGTCAAAGGCTTCCACAATCATACCTATCTTTGTCTTTTTAGTAACATTCACACTATCTAATGCTAAATCAGTAATGTTTCCTGTATATATAGTCGTTGCTCTTGCCCAATTTACAACACCGTACACTTGATTACCTAAACTTTCTATAGCAGACTGTGTATTTGCCATTAATGCGTTACTAATAGCAAGTATAGGTTTAGCAGCAATTTGTGTAAGAGAAGCAAATCTAGTCAAAGCATTGACTGCTTTTGAACCTTCTATGTTAGTATACTTAAATTTCTTTTTTATTTTAGTTTTACCATATATCTGACCATCAATCCAACCTTTTAACTGTTCAGCTAACTTTGAATCACTAGGCTTTTTGTTAATACCTTTTTTTATTTCATCTACCAATACATTAAAGTCTGGTTGTCTAGCCTTAACATTTTCTATTGTAGATAGTACAGCATCACCTATACTACTAAGTTGTACTTGTTTTTCGTACTTATTAGCAGCTGCTATATATTGCATAACTGAATTAGTCATATCTCTACTGACTAAATCTACAGGTAACGGGTTTCTAGTGTTTAAGAAAAGTACATTTACAATATTATCGCCTTCAATACCATATACATCTTCATCTTCGCTAGCATTAAACTTAAATGCTTCTTTAGTTTTAGACCATGCGTTTGTTGCTGTACTTACAACATTATCTAGATTATGTTTTTGTATGTTAGGAATATAGTACTTTAGTTCTTCAAAGTTACTAGTGCCTCTTTGCGGTTGTTTTTTCTGTGCTTCAAAATACTTACCTAACAAATTGGTATACATTTTAAACTTGCCGCTCTTCTTTAATGCGTCATATCTTGGGTTTCTATATTTTGTAATCTTTGGCATTGCTAGTTCTCGTATGTACATATCGTTTTTCTTGTTATCAGCTTCCCAAGCTAAAAACTTATCACTGCCTCTACCTAGTTGTTCTGCTTTACGTTTGTAAATAGAGTTTATTCCTTCTATTATTACAACACCGTTTTCTACAACATCATCTTGTGGCCTTGCTTGTGTGTTTTCTGCATACCAATTTTGCATATAAGTTGCAGCATCTTTATATTTACCTTGTTCTCTTAACTCTTTTGCTTTTTGGTAAGCATCATACCTGCTTTTATTATATGCGTTTCTGTCTATTATATCTACAAACGATAGTATTGTTTTGTTAGTTTCGCCATATACAGTGCGCACTTCTAACATTTCATCGTATAGTTCTTCAGTAGATTGATTAAAAGTTCTGTTAAATTCTTCGTATTCCTTTTCTAATTTTCTTGCTGTCTTAAGTGTATTAATCCTCGCATCTTCAAAGTCATTTTTTACAAGTCTAGCAAATAAGGCAGCGAATGCAACTGGTGATTGTGTAACAGTACCTGTCCAACGGTCTAACCCATAAACATCAAAGTATTTACCGTTTTTCATTTGATTATAAATAAAACTAACATTATCTACTTTACCTGTTGTTTCGTCTATGTTGTACGCCCAAATATAATCATCTAACTTTTTCTTGGCTTTATCTTTAGCTTTATCAGTAGTTGCTAAGTTATACCTACTTAATAATCTTTGATATTCTTTCTCAATATTATTATTAAAGTTAGGGGGTAGTTGTTTAGCCAATAGTGCAGCAAGTGCCATTGGCCTATCGTTGTGTAGTTTTGTTCTTAAGTTATCAATAGCATTAGTTACTTGCTTAAGTTTATAGTTAATGCTACCTTCTTCCATTGTAGCGTTAGTTTCATCTAATAACCTATTGTATTCTTTAAACATATTAGTCTTACCAACAGGGTACATTAAGTCTAACTCTTTTTCAATTAAGTCTAACTTCTGTAAAGCATCTGTAATATTATCACCTTCTAATTCATCTAAATATCTATCTACTAAAGTTACATATCCTGCTGTATAGTTATTACCAAACATGAGTAAGTGCATACGCTCAACTACTTTATCTAAACCATCTGCTTTGTCTTTAGCATCCTTAATAAACTGTTTAAGTTCGTTTGCAGTATCATACTGTTTTCGCCTTATTAAAATTTCTACTACATTTTCTAACTGCGACATTATTTTTTCTAGTGTACTTGCCATTTTTTCACGCAAGTTATTTTTAATGCCGTATTTATCTCTTAACTTACCAATAAAATCTGCTTCAATTAAAGGTGTTTCAAAGATTGCACTAGTAACTTTTCTATAGTTAATTTCATCAGTTAAAAGTTTTACAGGTATAACAGCAATAGGTGACCTATCAGCAACTTCTAAGCCGTTTGCTTCTGCCATAGCTGCCATTATAGATAACTGCGCACTGTGTTTTTTAAATGTGCTAATTTTATCTGTTTGCCCTTTTACAGGATATTCTTTTTTATACCCACCATCAACAAAACTTTTATGACTAGTTTTTACATCATATATTTTAATCTTACCATCTGGTTGTATTATAAATACGTCAGCAATACCTACCACCTGTTTCTCCAAACTAGGTATTTTTACTTGTGTTAGTATTATGTTACCTTGTTCTTCTTCACTTTTAATAAGCTCTTTAAACTTTTTATGTGTGTTAATAACAGCAGGTATAGATACAATATTTTCAAAATCTGTATCTTCTTCTCTTAATTTATTAATAGTATCTGTAACTGATTTACCTGCAATAACTTCATTCATTATTGTATCAATTACATTACCCCAGGCAGTATGTTTATTGTCTTTTGTAGTGCCGTAGTATTTATATAACGGGTCAGCTTCTAATACTCTTGTTACACCTTTTAATCTTACGTTAGTATCAGAAGTAGGGTCTTTCATATACAACCCATGCTTACCATCTTCAAGCTGCTTTATAACTTTTGAATGGTCTGATAATACTTTATTTAAGACTTTGTTTTGTTCTGGTGTACTTGATTTAACTCTTTTTAACGTATCAAAGTGTTCTTCATCTATACTGTAACTTTCTTCCTCTAAAAATTTAGCAAAAGAATAATTAAATATATCTTCGTTAATAGCAGGTTCTGTTGCAGACTTTACATAGTCTTTAAATCCTTCTATATCTTGTCTACCAGTATCAAGATATTGAGAGTATAGTTGTTGAGCTTGTTGTTTTTGTTGCGGGGTTATCTGACTTATATTTTCTTTTAATTTACTTATATTCTCAGGTAATTGTATTTCACCTTTTGATATTTCTAAGGTCTGCCCCTTTCTTGATGCAAGCAATCCATCGTATAATGCTTTCGGTATTGCAATTTTATATAGATTTCTATCTCCATATGATGCGTACCTTTTGGCTTCTTTTATGTTTGGGGTAAACCAAGAACCAGCGTTACCCCTTATAGAAATAGGTAGATTTTCTTTATTTACAACAGCACCCTCAGCTCTATAAAGATTAATAAACTCTGAATCTTTAGCTCCTGAATTTATATTATCTAAATAAGGCCTCTTGTTTATGTCAAGTTCACTGCTATTAAACCCTAAAGCTTCATATACAGCATTAGCTAATTCTGGGTTAGATTCAAACAGTTCTTTAACACCAGGTTTAATACTAGATTGTGTAGACGTGCCTGTAAATTCATATACATAGTCACTTCTTTTTGGTGCTGTGTCTATTTTAAATCTACTGCTTGTACTAACTTTAACTTCTGCTTTACCTACTTCTACTTTTTTAGCTAGGCCTTTTCTTTCAAAAGATGCCCATAAGTTTTCTGCTGCATCAGTACGAGATGTATCACTAACTAACTTTTTACCTTCTTTCTTTAGTAAAGTGTTTAAAGCTGTATATGCTTTAGTGCCTATGCCTTGACCTGGGGTGTTTATTTCAGAATAAGCAATGCTATAACTATTACTTATAGGGTGGCCTTCAAAAGCATTTAAAACAATCTGCCCTACAACTTTATTATTTTGAATAACATCATAAGCAATGTTTACATTTCCTCTACTATCAACATCTGGTCTTTTTTCTAATCTTATACTACTAGGTGCAACACTTATTTGTCCTCCAACAAATGCTTCATAGGTAGCTAATGTATGTTCGCCTTGCTTATTAAGTTGTGAATTACCCATTCTGTTATTAAACGATGGGGTAAGTGTAAGTGCATAAGCTTTTAGTGCTGCTTCTGGGTCATTTAACTTAAACAACAAGTCATAATACAAATTACTCTTATCACCAGTTTGGGTTAGTACGTCTTGTATATAACCGTATTCATCTCTAATTACTGTACAATTCATGAGCATTTATCTATTTGGTTAAGTACATTAAGTACTTCTCTATTAACTTTAGCAGATATATTTATATCACTATTAAACAATATAGCTAATTCTTCTAATGTAGTATTTATCGGTATTTCATCTACATTAATTGTAGGCTTATTGTATATAGACTTAAGAACGTCTTTAATGTAGTCTAAAAACTTTTTAATTACATTAAGCAATTTAGGCGAATTATTCAATAACTTACTAGCATCTGCAGCATATTCACCTAATGCCTGTACAATAGCTTCTTCTAAAATAGCATTATCTAATTGTTTACCAGTCAATCCTTTTTCTTCAAAAAACTTTCTGTAAACCTTATCCACCCTGTTTAATATTTTACCTTCTGCTTTTATTTCTTTTAAAAGATTATTATATAGTAGTCTATTAATACGCTTTACAGATGCTATAAAAGGATGTGCAAATTCGTGAAATGGTGTATCTTCTGTAAGTAAGTTAGGATTTACATATACTACACCGTTGTAATACTTACCTTTGTATGGCATACTAGTATCAAGTTTGTAAGGTATACCAAACTTATTACTTAACCTATTCAATAAATCTATTGTTTCTGTACTAAACGATGGTGTTTTAGATTTATCTTGGTATGCTGTTTCTACTCTATATGTACCGTTCTCATTTACTACTGTTACGGCTTCATAACCTAATCTTTGATTATACCTATAAACTTTATCATAGATTTGATTTAAACTATTATTAGTAATACCGTAATTATATGAGTTATTAACTAGATTAACAAACTCGATAGGTGTAAGTAACTGATAATTACCTTTAGTACCTATTTGATTTATCTTCTTTCGTATTTCTTTAGGGCTAAATGTTACTGGTGATATTCTTCTATCAATTAAAACACCTTCTTGTACATAAGCAGCAGCAATTCCATCATCTGGCATTCTTTCAACTTCAACAAACGTTTCTCCATATTTCGCTTCTAATACAGACTTGTTTAAGTCACCTACTACTTTTAACGATTCCACTTCACGCTTTATTACAATACCATTACTTCTAATGTATTGGTATAATTTATTATTTTCTTTTCTAATTATTCTTTGTAATAGGTACTTGGCTGAGTTTGGGTTATTTGATTTACTTACTACCTGTGGAAAAGTAATTGGATTTGATGTTTCTATCCAACTTCTTTTGTTAATACTTTGCAATAAACTATTAACATTTGTTGCTGATTCATCGTCTAACAATTTAAGCCTTAAATTATCTAAAGACAATGTTTGCCTAGCAGGATATTGCATTGTTTTTTGTGTACCATCAAGTGCTGTATAAGTATGAGTATTACCTGTTATCGGTTCATCAACAAACCCATATTTAGACAAATCTTGAACATCGTCATCATATTCAAATTCAAATTCTTCATCAACCATTTCTGGCGCACCTATATTTTTAAGTTTGTTATTTAGCCTACTAGTGTTGAAAGTTATATTGTTTGTCAAACCTTGCGCCTCAAAAAACTCTGCCATAAACTCACCAATACTTAAACCTGTAATAGATTTAAACTTAGTATTAAATTCACTTGTTTTTAATTCAGATTCTTGGTTATACTCTCTAAATAAAGCATCAACTTCATTTAAAAACTTAAATTGTTTCTTTAGTACTGCAGCAGGTAATATTGTACTTATACTAAACAGTTTATAACCATGTGCATTTGCTATAAGCGAATAATGTTCTGAAGCTATAGCCATCATATATGCAGCTTCGTCATAAGTTAAATCAGAAACATCATTCTTAAAAAACTGGCTATCAGCAGATATTTTACGCCTTGCATTAATTAAAGATAAGAAATCATTAGCAATCTGCTGTTTATAGTCTGGTAACATTTCAGAAACTGTATCTGTTTGATACTCTACTTTAGTTATATCTTGTGCTATCTGGCTAATACCTGTAGTAAAGAATGTACTTTTAAGAAACTTATTGTCTTTATACGGACTATTACCTTCTTCTAATTTACTCTTTAATTGTTCAAGTATTGTATTACCACCTTTCTTGTATATAAGATTAAAGTTATTAAATACCTCGTTTCTAATGCCAATTTCGTTATCTGTACCATTTTGTTCTAGATATTTATTCATCCTATAGTTACTAGCAGTCATCAGTAACTTAGAAATAAAATCTCTGTACAAACTAGGTAGTTTTTTTCTTGGCACAGTATAACCACCAAACAGTTGCCTATTGTTTAAATCACGACTCGATTCAGGTGCAAATAAACTTCTAAATACGGTATTACGCTTGAGCAATGCGCTACTTAACAGCTTTTGGTCTGTTATATATGCTGTAGCAAGTCTAGATTTTATTTCTAGATTATCTACAATAACTTTAGCTAGTAGGTACTTAAAATTGGGTCTACCTGCAATTTCTTTTAATGCCACAATATCAAACTCTACTGCATTTGAGTTATTTAGTATAGGTCTGTAATGATAGTTACCTTTGTGTATAAAGTAATGCTCATTTAAATTAGTATCTACATTAACATTTCTTTGTGTTATTATTACACCAAAGTAATCTAAAGCATCTTGTATCTTATCTAAACTTTCTGATTCAGCATCTACACCTTTTAATAATGACCTTATTTGATTAAGCTTTACTAAATCTCTTTGTATAGTGTTTAAATGTTTTTTATACTGCTTAAAAAAAGTATTATATATAACTTTAATATGTTCTGGCTTTAAACCGTAATCACTTGCTACTTGATTTAAAGATTTAATATTTGCAAAAGCATCCTTAATATGTCTAAATCCACTTTTATACTGAACACCTGTTTGTTTATCTGTCTTAAAGTTTTTCTTTATATATAAGTTTGCTTTTATTTGAAGGTCTTTAATTGCCTTTATATCAGCTCCACTTAAACCGCTTTCTTCAAATTCTCTATATTGTTTTTCTATAATACTAGGTGTAGCACCCATAGCAGACATTTGAATAATTTGGTTTGTAGCATATTCTATGTTTGTATCTGGTTCATTAACTATAAATGGGTCTTTACCTTCTTCTAGTTTAAGTGATAATGTACCTAGAAATACAGGGTCAAATCCTAGTGCTAAACCTACAAGATACTCACTAAGCCTGTTTTTATTTAATTCAAGTATTTTAGCTAACTGTTCTTTAGCATTATCTGTCATCATTGCAATAATAGATGCAACAACAGCAGATACTTTCACATCACCTGTATCAGTAGTAATTCTTCTACTGCTTAATTTTCCATCACCTATATTTACAGTATCTACACCACTAAAACTTCGATTCTCACCAAACATTCTTACTGAGTGTGTGTTATATTTTTTAAACAGTCTATATATAATATTAAATGTAGCAGCCACACCAATATTATCTCCACCTACATCTATATTATTTTGACTAATTGTCCTATCTACTATACTATTAATACCTTCTACTTGTTTTTCGTTAGTAATAATACCGCTTTCTCTAAGTTTTGGTATAATAACTTGTTTCCATATTTCTAGCGAGTTAGGGTATGTTGCTCTTTCTTTAGTACTTTCGTTATATGCAAGTACCATTTCAATATCAAGTAAAAAGTTTGAAGCTTCTTGTGCCGTTAGCGGTATAACTTTAGTTAAATCTCCATCTTCTTTATATGCTTTAACGTTATTTATTACTGCTTCTTTGTAATCTTTTACAAAATCTGCGTATTTATCTGGATTAGATTCTAGTACACTATAAGTTAACAACTCTTTGTTTATTAGTAAATCGTACTCTTTTACCTTTTGGTTAAGTTCGTATACTTCTAAACTATTAATTGCTTCAGTATTATCTAATAGTTGTTGTCTTTCATTATATAAATCTTGTAATTGTTTATCTGGAAATATAAATTCTTCTAATAGCTGTCTGTTTCTAGCCATTATTTCTTTATCTTGCTTCTTTAGTTTTATATTTAGTTCACTGTTTGCATATTCAAAAAAAGCACGTCTTAACTGGTCTTTCTGTGTAGCACCTTTATAATAACTACCATACTTTATACCACCAATATTTGTTATATTGTAATGTTTACTAAACAACTTATCAATATCAAAGTCAGCACCACTATAAAGTATTACTTCATGCGGTAACATGATAGTACCTGTATAGTGATTAGGTAGGGTATCAACTATTTTAAATATAACCATTGAGTTCTTTTCTTCTGTAGGTATTCTAACACCTAAAGACAAAAGCATTTCATTGTTAGCTTCTAAAGTAGCACCTACTACAGTATTTAACTTTTCTAATATATCAGCAGATACTGTTACTTCTGAGTAGTATACATTTTTCTTACTATCGTATTGTCCGTATTTTAATCTTCTAATTGTTAAGTCTTTACTATCATAAAACTTTTGGTTTGCAATATACTTATCTGTAGGTACAACTTGGCCATTATATTCTATGACTGGTGAATTTTCTGATGATATTAATGTATATGCTTTACCGTTTACTCTCTCTTTTAAAGTTGTTGATAGCATATTAAGTAATGCTCTTTCTAATTCAACTATTTGTAAGTTGTTATTAAATGAGATTATAGGATTACCATCGTCATCTAAATCAAACAAACTAGCCATATTAGCATCAACTTGCGCTCTGTTTGACTGCTTTAATATCTTTTCGCTTATTTCTGCCCAATTTATTGTACCGTCTTCTTTAAATAGCCTTTTATATAAAGAGTTAGTTCTTGTTTTAGTACGTTGTTCTTTAATATAATCATAATCTTTAAGTAGTTTACTTAACTTAGCCTCAACAGTTTTACCATTGGAAGTTAGTTTTACAACTAAGTTATCATTCTGTTCATCATATATTAAACCCTGTAGCTGCGTACCATCTGGTATAGCAAATGGGCTACTATCTGTTTTTACAATTTCCCTAACCATGTAATCACTAATAAACATAGGACTAGTTTTATAGCCGTTTTCGTAATATCCTATATTATCACGCATACCTTTAGAAGCACTGTCTACTGTAATAAAGTCATAAGCATTTAATTCCATGTGGTTAAGTAACTCATGCCTACGTTTTCTGTGCGGTAACGGTTTGTATAAGGGATGTATTTGTGTAGCAACTAAATTTTGGTATTCTTCAACTTGACCATTCTCTAAAAGGTCTATTGCATCTTGCCACAAAGTTTGTAGCCTTAAGGCATTTTGTGATGGGTTAATTATTGTACTTGTAGATTCTCTTGATATAGTATGAAATGAAGTCTTGATATTAGTAAAATGGTCACGGCCTCCTAGCTTTCTGTCTGTTAGTAATGCGTTATTATCTTCTAGTATTTTCTTTTCACTTCTACTTAGTTTTAAACCTGGTATTATCTTTTTGTAGTATATGTTTCTTACGTCACTATTGTTTTTAGCCTGTCCACGTATATATTTAGAATATGTACTATACGGATTTACATAAGTTTGACCATCTTCTACATCTGTTTTAATACCATCAATGTTTCTTTCAGTAGTACGAATTACAGCATATTTAGATTTACCATAGCCATTACTAGTACCATCTGTAACCTGTGTACCATTTCTTTTTACTACATTTGTAGGGTCGCTATGTGCTATGCTTAAATCTCCAAGCGTTAAGTTATTAAAAGACATTGTATATACAAAGTCATGCATAAAAAAATTAAATAACTCATTAAGGTTTGCTGTTATTGGTATTGGACTTTCAAAATCAGCTACATAATGAAAATTAATAGGTATCTGCTTGTTAATATCAAAATAGGTTTCTCCAGATACTTTGTTTATTTCATAACCAAGGTTCTTAATAACGTTCTGTGCTTCTTCTCTAGTAGCAAAAACTCTATCAGTTTCATTCTCTACATCAAGTAAAGTATAATCACCTTCGTCTGTTTTTAATATAACTTTATAACACGCCATTATTTAGCCAATTTAGCAAATTCGTTATCTAATAATCTAAGTGCAGCACCATCAGTACCAAATGCTTCAAGTCTATCTAAGTGTGCTTGTGTTTTAGCAAGTTCTTCTACTTGTTCTGTAACAAACCCTTGTGCAAATCCATACACCATATAGTTACGCTCTGCCATAGCAGCATCAGCTAACTCCATACACTCTTTAGTAATTAACTGTTCATGCTCAAACGTTTGGTTAAGCAAGTCTTCAATGCCTAAAAAGGTATTTTCTGGCATTTCTAATGGTAGTGTTTTAGGTAAGTAGTCTAAGTCTAACATAAACTTCCTTACCTTATCTGCATGTTCGTGTTCTTCATGGCTATACTTATGCCACAGCTTAGCACCACCAAAGTAACCATTCTTTTCTAACCAATATGACATAGAACCATATAACCTTGATGATTCTTCTTCTTTCTTTATTCTGTAGTTTAGTAACTCTAGTAAATTAGGACTAATCATTTCCATATCTTAACATTTTACTTCTTTTATTTCGTAAATATTTTCGCTTTGTTTTAATAAATTAGTTTCTAATAACATTTGTAAAAACCTATCAAATTCAGTATCTAACATTTCATTTAATGATGTAAACAGTGACCTTACACTAATACTAGACATATTACCATAATCAATACCACGCATAGCTTGGTTATGTATATCAGTATCATTAAAGTCTTCAAACCTGTTAAATGAATAACCAGATGGTAAACTTCTAATATCTAATTCGCCTGTTTCTTCTAATACTAAGTTTGATTTTTGCCAATCAATTACACCATAATCATTATACACTCTATTTAACAAAGCGAACTGTTTAAATACATAACCAGTTTTATTCTTTGTAAATATAGGAACATATATATTATTACTTTTATATACTACGTTATAGTTTTCTATTAGTTTTGTCCCTTCTTTAAGTTTAGTCACCTGGTCATCAACATATACTGCATCACTTAGGTATTTAATATTATCTACTAAAGAATCGTATTCAGCTTTAAAATTACTACTTAACAGATTAACTCCAAACTCTTTAGCTAATACAGTATCTTTAATAGCTAATTTAAAAGTAGGTAATTGTACAGCACGGTTATACTTTTTACCTTCATGTATTTGTGGTAGGAAGAAACTAAAAGAAGTATTAGAATCATCTGGAGGCTTATTATATAATGACATTTTAGCTACTAGCTTACCCACAATATCTAAGTCGCTATATTCAATAGACTTGTTTCCAACTTTAAAATCAAGTGATACAGCATTAGTTAGTTTACTAAATACTAAATTTTTTAGTTCGTAATTAACATCTATTCTTGATTTACCTGTTCCAACTATAAAAGGATTATTTACATACGATAGAAATAGTTTGTTTATTGTGTAATCATCATATTGAAATACAGAATCTTCACCAAACATTTGATAAAACATGTTTTTAGCTTCAAGTATTTTACCTTGACCTACCAAATTAATAAACTGCTTCATCCTAACGCTCTTTAATGTTAAGATTAAGTCGCTATAAAAACTAGGTAGGCCTAATGAATTTACTGTCTTACCCTCTGCTGTTCTTGCTACAGAACTTTTAAAACTATCATCAAATGTAGTATTAAGTGCAGCTAATCGTTTTAATGATGAGAATTGATTATTAAACTCTTTTTCTAGTAGTTTGACAATTGCATTTTCATCTTCTGATACTTTTAAATTATCTATAGAATTTAACAAATCTACAATTACATTAACTACTTCTTCTTTTGGTGTATAATTAGTAGCAGGTCTAATTACAAGTCTTACGTTATCTACACCTACTAATGTATTAGAGTTATAGTTATTATCATAAAGGTTAATTAAACTTTGCGGTAATAGTTTATCAGCTTGTATTATACTAACTGCGTCTATGTTATCTTTATTCATATCTACAAAACTGTCTACATAAGAACTTACTAACTCAAAAAGTATCAGGTCTTTAGAAACAGTTATACCTAACGATTCAAATAATTCAACTACATCAGTTGCTTTAGAGTAAATTAAATCAGCCCGCTCTTTGGTAGATAACTTTTTAAAAGTATTAAAGTTAATAGTTAGCGCACTGTCTAAGTCTGCTAAAATAGTTTTAGTTTCATCAAGGTTATTATTTTTATTAACTGCATTAGTACGCCATTTATATAAAACTTGGTCTAATTCTTTTATAGCAGAAGCATCATAAATATTAGTTTCAGCATATTCAGAATCAGTTACAATAGTTTGCAGATTAACTCTAGTTAGGTTAAATGCGTTTGTGATTGCATTAAACAAATTACTTTTATTCAGTATCTGTATAAATTGTGGATTACCTGCATGGTCTTTTATATACCTATCAGTAAGAAACTTTTCTGGTATGTATTGTTCTCTTAACTCTCTTTTAATTGTAGTTAAGACATTCTTTTGAAATGCTTTTAAGTCTTTGTTGTCTTTATTTAAGTTGATAAATTTATCAAACACTTTATTTTTAGGGGTATCAGATAAGTTATTACGAAATGTATTAAACACTAAAGACGGACTAGCGTAGAATTTATGTAATTCTTGTTCACTTGGTGTTAAAGTATTTATAAACTCGTCTGTAAAGTCTAAGCCTAAGTCAAAGTGGTCTTTGTACATCTTAACTGTACCTACATAAGTACGAATAAACTTATTCATTTTATATATACTACCTTTAGTAGCACTATCTTCTATACCTAATCCTGGTCTTACATTATCATCAGCATCGTATTCTTCTTCTATTTCTTGTTCTTTATCTATGTGAAACAAGTCTAAATATACTTTAACTGACTTTCTTATATTGTTTAAGTTTTTATTATTAAGTTTGGTTTTTTGATACGGTACTTTAGCATTGTTTACAAATAACTCTCCGTCTACTAATACGTTATATATTTCAGCAAGTCTATTTATAGTTTGTTGCTTTTTACCCTCTTCTACACCTTCTAAATACGGCATCCATCTCTCTGGGTCAAACTGCATAGAAGCCATATCCATATACTGTACAAGATTAGCATTGGTAAGTTTTTCATTGCCGCTTTTTATAGCATAACTAGCAATAGAACTAATTACCTGCTCATAATCTACCGTGTTTAATATGGTTGGATTACTGCTATTAGTAAATGTAGTTACTGAAAATGCAGGTTTAGATTTTCTATAAATGTTATGTACAGGTTTAGCTTTTTTAAATTTACCAACAGCAATATCTTCAAACAACATATCAAGAGTTGTAGGTGTATTGGTAAAGTAATTAATAATCTTTTTTAAATAATTAAATAATCGTGTAAAAAAAGTTTTTGGCTTTTTGTTTAGCATATAATCTCTAAACTTTTCAGCCATTTTTTCTTCGTAGTAAAGATTTACTATTTTTTCTTTACTTAAATTAGCATACGATGAACTAGAGTTTTTTAACTTAGTTAACTGTGCTTGTGTTGGTACACCAAATTCTTCTTTAGCTTTTTGTAAATAGTTAGTAATTTGGTCATCAGATAAAAATGTTCTAAATACCGCATGAAATGCTTCATGATAACCAGTACCAATAGGTGAATTTTTTGCTAAATATATAAGCCTATTGTAAACATACCCAAAAGTAACACCGTTATTAATGACTCTATCAAGTAACCTGTTTTTATCAGTGATAGTAAATATATTATCTGGAAGTACTTCTAACAACCGTTTTTTCTCAGCAGCAAACGACTGTAATTCTTCTATGCTACTACTAGTATCTGATTCTACTAAAGTATTATATTCAGCTATAAGGTTGTTATCCTTTATTACCTGCTGAATAACGGCATCATCTGAATCATATTGTACTCCTTTATATGTAAGTTTACAAGCCATTTTTTAATTTGTTTTCAAGTAATGATAGAAACGCAGGGTTATTGCTTAACATGCTATACTTGTTATTACGTTTACCTAAAGTCTTAATTAATACTTGCAAAGGTAAGTATTTTAAATCCTTAGCTTTTACTTTATTTTCTCTCGCTATTATAGCTTTAGCGTATTCTATATCTTTATCAGTAATTTCAGGCTCACTTTTTTTATCCTGTAAATACTCTTGTGATATTGCAGGCATTTCATTTGACATGTTTTGTGTTATAGGTAATTGCTCTGCTAACTTTATCGGGTCATCATAACTTAATGCTTGACTTACTTCTTTTGCAGGTTGTTCTTTTGATTGTGCAGCAGCCTTCTCTACAACAGGTTCTTCTACTGGTTGTTGAAAGTTAACATTTTTCCTTACAAAGTTTAGATACTTGTTATATTTAGTTTTATATTCTGGGTCTGTAGCATATATACCATACTTACCTTGAAAGTTACGCTCCATAAAATCTTCTGGTGTAGTAAAATAAAACTTTTCTTTTAACCCTTTAGCTGCTGTTAATAATCCTTCTTTAAATGTATTGTATGACCTTATATTACCGTAATCATCATTACCCCAGTTTAATGGGTTTTTACCTCTTGCACCTTTACCTTTAGTACCTAGACTAGATTCTAATAATGCTTGTGTTAATAAAGCATCTACGCCTATACCTGTTTCTTTACTAACACTTGCAAAGTCATTTACAGTCATAGGACTGTTATATTTATCTAATAATGCCTGTATAGGTTCGTTATATGGGTCACTATTACTAATAACTAATCCATCTTCTGCTTTAATTTTATTACTTTTAGATTGATAATCTAATAAAGCAGCTTTGGTTTCATCTCCCCATACACCATCAAAACTATTATCTTTTTTAGTTGATTTAGATAGTTTATAACCTCTATTTGAAAGCTCTCTTTGTAATGCTAATGTATCAAAATTTTTTTTGTCTATATCTAAATCAATAAGTTCTTTATCTGAATAATACATTTTTTTAATAACACCGTCTCCATAATCTTTAAAATAAATTCTATTATAAATTTCAAAAGGTTTACCTAACGGAGAAATTCTACTATTTGCATTTTCTTCAGTACTATAATCACCAAAAGGCGCATAATCGTTAATATCATAATATGAAACATACTTACCTCTATCGTCCTCACCTTTACTTATAGTATAATTACCCATAGCACCTTCTGATTCAGTCCAATTTTTAGCATCATCTGCTGCAAATTGCTTACTAACTTTACCTTCAAAATCAGCATTTAACGCTCTATTTAAAATATTAGTTTCAGCATCATAATTATTTAAACTATAATAAATTTGATTTTTATTCTTACTAATAGTAGGCTTATACTTACTAACATTAAATGAATTATATTTTTGAGGCAAGCCCATAGTTAATGATAGAGCATCTTCGTGTGCAGTTCTATAACCTCTAACTTTATCTATAGGACTATAATAAGCAAAAAGATTATCACTATCAGCTCGATAAATAGAATCTTGTTTATCTGTAGGTAACCATCCTTCAACTTCATCATCAGGAA
>Ga0070746_10000976_pt1 | contig 17093 bp, 16 predicted proteins | sample VirMetDEL_Mar_21_FD_77016 | JGI IMG/M metagenome (GOLD analysis project Ga0070746, IMG submission 77016) | Aqueous microbial communities from the Delaware River and Bay under freshwater to marine salinity gradient to study organic matter... | ecosystem: Environmental > Aquatic > Marine >...
CGCGTTCAATAAGATGTCGGTGTTCGGCGTGATAATAGCGCCCTTAGAGGCATACGGGGAAGTACTTGCCGAAACTGTTGCGACAGCAGTGAGACCGTCGCTTCCAAAATCAACGATGTTGTTCGTGAACTCAAGAGCCGTGGCACCGGCGTTTACTTTGGCTATCTGTCCGGCCGTACCCAACGTGCCGGGAGTGTCGGTCAAATCGGTGAAAGCGGCGGCGCCACCTCCTCCCGCACCGTTCTCCTGTACCCATACGGCAGCGCCGGTGGTGTTATCTATGCAAGTGTAGGTGTTGTCGTTGGTTACATCCATCCAGCGAGAACCAACGACATAGTTTTCCGTGTCGTCGTTTGTTACGGCAGGTGCAACAGTTGCGGCGAGGTTATTGAACAGCGCGCCACCGTATTTGACCCCGGTAACGACAAGGTTACCGGAAGAAATCGTAGTGCCGGCCGCGAAGAACCTAATGTCGTTGGCTATTTCAAGGCGGTCTTGCCATCCGTCTACCTTAAACACCGTCGTGCCGCCGGCGCCAGATGACCACATCGCCTCTTTGTAGGTGCGCGTAGAGGGATTGTTATGGTGCCTTATGGTGGCGAAACCGGCGTTATTGCCGGCGCCGTCAAGCGCGGTAAAATAGGTTTGGTCGCTGTTGTCATAGTTGTCGCTGCTGATCCCGGTGTATAGCCGGGAATACAGGTCCGCGCGCCATGTGGTGCCGGCGTCGGGCGAGAATTGGTATCGCAGTGCAGAGCCGCCGCTAAAAATCTCAGCGTGGATGTGGATCTCATCATACAACGTCAGATCGACCCCGAGGACTTGGGGCGTGGTGGTGATTGACGTCACCGAAAAGTCCTGATCGAGAAGAACCGTAGACGTCGTAACGCCAGAAGGTGAACCACCACCGCCGCCGGAAGGAGCGGCCGTGAACTCAAGGGCAGTCGCGCCAGCGTTTACTTTGATGAACTGGCCAGCGGTGCCGAGCGTGCCGGGGGTGTCGGTTAGGTCGGTGAAAGCCGCGGCGCCGCCGCCGCCAGCGACGAACTCGAGAGCCGTTTCCCCGGCGTTGACACGCGCGAACAGGAGGGCAGAGCCGGTGAAGTTGGCCGGGGTGTCGGTGAGGCCGGTAAATGTCGTGGAGCCGGGTGTGGCCGGTGTTGCGAACTCGAGAGCCGTGCCGCCAGCGTTGACCTCTAGCACCTGTCCAGTTGTGCCGAACGCGGCCGGGGTGTCGATCAAGTCGGTGAACCTGCCGCCGAACTCATAGTCGACTGTAAACGACTGCCCTACATTCGCGACCCACGTCGCCGTGTAGTTCTGCACCGTAATAAAGTTAGTCCCGTCAATAGAGCACTGGAGGTCAAAGTCGGTCGGGGTGTAACCGGCGTTTGATCCTGGGCGGATATAAAACTCGGTGACCTCGGTTGTCGAGCCGAAGTCCCACTCGATCCACGCGTTGTTGATGAGGCCCGCCTGTGTAGCCCAACCGGTGGTGGTGATACCGTCGAAGGCTTTGTCGGCGTTGAACGAGGTCGAGAACACCGAACTAGCCGATGCTGTACCGCCAACCGTGCCGCCGTCGGTTGTCCCGTTCCACCCCAACTCGGACATTCCAACAAAGTTGGGGTCGCTGCTTACGTTCCGAAAGATTCTCCAATACCGCGCTTTGATCGTTATAGATGCGCCGCCGGCCGCTGCCGTAATCCACGCTGGATCAGCACCCGCGCCGTTGGTCGATAGGACATCGCCGACGGTCCCGAAGCCAAGACGTTCCCACCCTGCCGCTCCGCGGAAGAGGATGTCGCCATGAGTGCCGCCGATCGCCGTGTCTATGGTCGCCGAGAGCGTGTTCCATGAAGGATCCGCCGCCGCGCCGTTCGTAACGAGGAGTTTACCGGCCGTGTCGGGCTCGAGGAGTTCCCATATCGAGGCGCCGCGATACAATATCTGCCCACGCGCTTCCGCACCCAGGACATCGAGGACTGCCGATACCGCCTCGGGCGTGGACAGGTTGGCGATCGCCGCGTTTGAGGCTACTTGCTCCTGCCACCAACGCATGAAGAACGGGGTGGGTTTCCCGTCCTTGTCGACCATGGGTAGGTTTGGGCTTAGAGGCGGTGTCAATCGGGCCATTTACTGTTCCCCTTCGACATCCGCTACAACATACGCGAGGAACTTGATACCCCCGTTGTCGTACATGCGGAAAATTCTCCCCGGCTGTTTGAACGCGCCGAGCGACCGGAACTCTATCCGCTGGTTTGGGCTTTGCGTGAGTTCAATGGCGCGCGGGTTTGACCATGTCGCGCCGTTGTCGTCGGAATAGGTCATGTTGAGGATAGGCGGGCTTAGGGCATCGACCAAGCCGGTGCGGCCGGGTGAGCCGACCAAGCGAAGGTTGAATTGGCGGATGTACTTCTCGGCCGAGGCAAAGATGACACCGTTGACCTCGTAAGTGACCGGGCGGAAGTCTTCATCGAGGTAAGATGCTTCATCGAGAGCGACCAATAGGCCATCCAGCATACCGCCGCCGATGACCTGCTTACCGTCGCGCCAGTGAAAGCCGTTCTTCATGTTGAAGTGGCCCTCGTATCCGGCAGTATCCCACCTCGACCACGATTGCGTTGTGAGGTCATAGACCATTGCGCCTTGCTCGGCGAGGTCCAGAACGTAGAAGGTGTGGCCGTCAAAGTCGAACGTCCATGCCTTTTGGCGTGGGGTGTCGGGTACGCCGATCGTGTAAACGACTTGTGGCTCGACGGTCGAGGTGTAGAATGAGCCGCCTCGGAAAGCGGGGTTCTGCACAAGGATTTGAGCCAACAACTGGGCGACTTGGATACGCTTTGGGGTGGTCGCAATGACGATTTGCGACGTCACCTGAGAAACCTGGGAGCGTCTCGGCGTGCCGCGAATGATAAGCTGCGCTACGGCTTGAGATAGAACGTGCTTGAGGCCGCTACTCGATGGAGATTGAGTAACGGTCTGGATGAAAGCAGTTGTGACGCGGGCAAATTCACCCATGGTTTACACCGTCCTTGTTACGCGGACGCGGCCCCCAGTGATGGTTGACGGCGTGATGGTGGCGACGGTGTCGGGGTCTTCCTCGAACACTTGGCGAAGCCATGCTGGGTTTAGGTCGGTGCCGAGAGCCGCGCCGGTTCCTACTGCCGCGCCGGGGCCTACAAGGTCGAAGCGGAGTTGTGCGGAGCCCGCGTCGGACTTGAACCCGCGCGCGGTGATCTGCAAACCGAGAACACCTGTCACATCAACCGGCAAACGCTCCATGGCGAAGTCAGAAGGTGCGGGGATGTCCTCGCCACCGGCGAACGTGGTGTCGGTGAAAGAGCCGTTTGTCAGCGTCTCGGTGCTCACTACAGAGTTACCGGCCGTGCCGATCGCTGTTGCGGTGAACAAGCCTTGTGGATCGGGCAGCGCCGAGGCGAACACGTCGATGTTGGCCACGGTGCCGGTAGAGTAGACTGTACCAACACCCGCGCCGCCGTTGATCGCTTGGATGATGTTGTCGAGACACTCTGCCGTGTCCGCGCCGATCAAAATCTCGTAAGCGACTGTTGGTCCGGCCGAGAGAGCCGTCACCCAGGTATAGGTTTGCGCGCCGAGGACAACGGTCTCAGTGTTGAGCGGCAATCCTGTCAGAGTGAGGATGGTCGTCGCGAAGGTGTTCCGAGCCTCGATGTAGGTATCGTCCCATGCTGGGCGACGGTTGAGGACTTGGAATGAGTTGTCGTCGTCGTCCGGCTCATCTGCCGTAACGCCCGTGCCGGGTGTCAGAGTGAAGGCGTTGTCGGATTCGTCGATGATTGCGCCGCCGTCGAAGCCCATGAGCAATTCGACATTTGCGAAGCTGGCGTCACCACCCACGTCGCGCCCGAACGGAACGGCCGTCGGTGTGAAGTCCGTGGCGTAGCGCGAGGCGCCGACCGTGAGGCGGAACTCATCTATGAAGCCGTCAAACGCCGTTGCGGTAACGAGCGTGTTACTGGAGTTCCAATCCGACCCGAGGCCGAGGTTGGCAGCGCCGTTGTGGTAAGTGTTGGCGTCAGTGATGTCGACACCAAGTTGCGTGCCGTTGACAAATATGCGCGTAACCGCTGTCGAGCGATCCACCGCGATGTGATAATACTTGTCGAGGTCTGGCGTCCATGGGTAGGCGAACAGTTGCGTGACTGCCGTACCGTCGGTCGAGATGTCGAAACATAGGTTACCACCGTCGGCATCGTAGTACAGGCGCCAAGAGCGTGCGTTCGTGTTGGCTTGCCACTTAGATGCGAAGGTCATCTCCGAGGTGCCGATCGGCAGCGAGTGAGTGCGCCAGAAGCCCTCGATCGCGAAGTCGCCCGATCCGAGTTCCAATAGAGCGTTGTCGCTTACGCGGAGGCCGGTGTTGGCGGTTTGCATGTTGAGAACACCGTCGGAGATGTTGGAGCGTGTTTGCGCTTCCCATCCGCCGCCAGCATCTTCCGCGCGCATCTCTTGCGCCGCGACAAAGACTTGACCGAGGAGGTCGGTGTTATACGTGCCGGATGTGTCGCAAACCACAAGGTCGCGGACGTACCGGTGAGTGAAGTCGAGGTCATCGCCCGAGCCCGCGAAGCGGGCAAAGCCCGGTGGGAGTAGGCCGAGGACGTCGATCTGTGGCGAGAGTGTGGTGGCCATGGATAGACCGGTGGCGTTGATGACAAGGTTCGAGGCGATGATGTCGCCCGCGTACACCTGCATGTCGACGGTGTCATCAACTCCGTTCGTTGTGATTTTGATGCTTAGAGACTGCCATGTCTCGGCCACGATGACCGGCGCCGAGGATACTGCCGTCACGTTTGGCGTGGTCAGCGTGTCGCCCGAGATGGTCACGTTGTAAGGTGTGCCGTCGTATACGACAAGGCGACCCGATGGGTTTACGCCGAGCCATCCGCGGATCTGCCCAAACGAGTTCTGGAAGCAGATAATTTGACCGTGGTTTAGTTCCAAGGCCGGCAAAGAGTCGAGGGAGAAGGCGATGTGGAAAACCCGCACGTGCTGCGATGCGCCGGGGATTGACACGCGAGGCATCTCCGCGCCGGACATCTGGTACGCCGTGCCGCCGAGGCCGGTGCGGTAAAGGTTGGTCGCCTTGGCGCCGAACGAGTAATCGCCGCGCCGTGAGCCCCACGAAGGGTTCTCGATGACGTAGTTACCGTATGAGATTGTGTTGTTGGCGAAGGAGCCGGCCGGGTTCGATTGAACGACATCCCCGAGGATAGTCCAATCATCGGCGCTGAAATCCCATCCCCAATCGGCATCGTTATTGTAGAACGCCAGCGCGGTGCCGGGTCCGTAGATGTCGAATGATGCTGTATATACTATGGCCATGTTATGACTCCGCTGCGACTGCTAGTCGAATTTGCTCTTCAATGCCGTGATTGGAAACGCGTTGAGCCCCTCCAGAGATAGCATAGACGACGTAATCTTGATCGACAAGATACAATGTTCCCTTAACGTTTACCACAGTTCCCGGCAAAGCGCCACGGTCGTAAACACGTCCTGACACGGGCGAGAATGGGAGGGCCAGATCGCCCGTGGTGTACCAAATTTCAGTGACCGATTGACCAACGAACCACACCGTATCCTGCATGATGTTAAGCGATACAATCTGATCCGGCGAGGATTCTGCCGTGGCAAAGTTCAAGGCGTCGATGGTGACCGCCGCGGGCTCGACCCAATAGAACCGGTCGGTGGAGCCGACTGCCACAATCACATAAGATTTCAGCGTGCCGACCTGGGTGGGCGGTAAGCCGTCTGGCATCTCGATCCCGCTCAAGCCGTGGTTATTGCCGCCGGTGAATAGGCCGAGGGCTGGCGTTTGGATGTTGGAGCCGCCGTCAACCGGGTCGGTGAGCGTGTATAGGTTGCCCGCTGCCGTGTCGATGCGCGCGGTGATCGTGAGTTCTGGAGATACATAAGCGGCTGTCACCTGTAGGTTTTGGCCGGCGATCGTGGCCGAGTAGGTCTGGCCCGAGGTGCCGTCGAAGGCTAGAGCCGATCGCAGGTTGTCGAGGGAGACGTCCCACGTTCCGCCGATAGCGACCTTGAACGGGTTTGAAGATGATCCCACACCGTCAGTCACGAACCCGAAACCGTCGGGGGTCTCAAACTCATAGTACGTGCCGTTTACTTCGACTTGGTCTCCCGGTGCGGCGTCGGAGCCGCCGGTATATGATACGATGCCGCTGGCCTTGGTGCCGCCCGAGTAGAACTGTAGGCGCGCGCCGTCGGCGATGAATAGACGCTCATAATCGAGCCCCTTGCCAACGCACATAGAGACCTCGCCCTCACCATAAACGATACCGTTGATGGCGAACGTGGTGCCGTCGGTGTCTCGGCGATAGAGCGTGTTGCCACTCACAAAGAAGAGAGCGCCGGCAAATAGGCCCGGTTGGGAGAATACCTTGCGAATCGGTCCCGTGCCATAGTTCCCGATCGAGGTGGTGGCCGGACGCGCGATCGCTGCCCGCTTCTTACCTTGGAGCGGGTTCTCTTCAAAGAACCGGTTACGCAAGGGAGCGGGTGGCAAGTCGGCGTAGATACGCTCGAAGTCGGAAAAGGCAAGATCAATCTCAGGCATTATCTAAAACTCCCATCGAGCCCGCCATAGTCGTTCGGATTGGCGTATGTTTGCTCACTCGAAGGGGAACCCGTGCCGACCGATTCGATCGACTGATGATACCAAGCACGGCAGAAGGATAGCATCTCTTTCGCGCGTAGCATTGTGATCTGCGCGGGCTCGTTGCCGAACCGCGGGGCGAGGCGCATGGCCAAGTAGGTGACAAAGAAGTCGCGGAACTCGGCGGGGAATGGCAGTTGGCCGTCATATGTCAGATCGTCGATCGGAACCCATGAGGCGATGTCGCCGCGGAATACATATGTCTTGGTGGGAACTCTTGAGCCGCCGGCGACCGATGTCGTCAGCGTCACAGTTGTATCGGTCCCTGATACACCGAAGAAAACCCCGTTGGCATCGAGTGTCACATCGGCCGTGAAGCCGGCGTCGACCACTTGCATCATGGCGCCGTCTTGGGGGATCATCTGGAAATAGATTGTCTGAGGCGATGTAGTACGAAGTATTACACGCGAGTTCGACGGGGGATAGTTGTCCTGCCGATGCCCTCGATCGGTGTCAACCGAGTTCGCCGGGTATGCCACGGCGTTGGGCGCGGTGTTGTTGAGACGGGGAAGGAACCATGCCTTTGGTCGAGTTCCAACAACCGTCCCAAAGAACGAATCAACGAGCCCTTGTAGGAGCGAAAGCCCCTCGGTTTGTTCGTCGGCGGTGAGGACGCCACCTTGAGCCGTGAAGTTCGACTCTCGGTAGGCGTCCGCAATGATGTTGCTATTCAGCGTCATCCGATGGTTCCTGCTTCTCTAGGTGAGCGTCGAGGGCCACTTTAAGTTCTTCTAGCTTAGAAGTCGAGATGTTCTTGGCGTAGTCTACGTCGTGCTCATCCAGGTAGTCCATGATACCGCGGCGTAGCGCGCGTTCGGCCTTCTTGGCATCGTCACGCTTGGCGTCGGCCTTGGCTTGGGGCTCTTTCCAATCCTTGCGATCGACGTACCCGTCTGGGCGTTCTTCCTCACACTTGATGATTTTGCAGTCTTTGAGGCTCTTGCCGTACACCGCCTTCGGGAAGTCTTTGCGCACGTAGGCTCGGCCGTCGGTCTTCTTGGCGGCGTTGGTTACCGCACCGGGAACTTGATTATCCATGTCGTCCTCATTGTTAATATGTCAAGTACAGGTGTTATCAAAGAAAAAGGCCGCGAAGTCAATCACGGCCTTTCTCAGTTCATTTAGGTGAGGTCTTAGGCAGTGCCGAAGAACTTCACGCCCATCCAACGGTTGCGCATCTGCGCTTGGATGAAGAGGTCAACACGACACTTGTGAGCGCCAGTGTTTGGATCAGAGTAGAACCAGAGGCGAGGCATAAGCGGTGCCACTGTGTCACGCTCGGCATCTGCCAACGAACGGCGGAAGCCTTGGCCGGTGTAAGGCATGATAAGTGGTGCGGAGTGCGCCACAACTGCCTCTTTCTTCCACATCATCTTCGGTGTGTAGAGCGTGGAAGCCGTACCGTTGAAGGTGAGTAGAGCGCCATCGGCAGGAGCCGCATCAACTGTTGCGTGAGCGCGGTTAACGCCGGCAGCGCCAGTTGTCGAGGTTCCGTCGTCGACGATGATCGCAGGGAAGATACGAACTGTCGCGGCGCCAGCGCCGTCGGCTGTTGCAGCGCCTACAACTACAAAGTTCTGTAGGTATCCGCGAGAGCGGCCGATTTCTGGATCGTAAGCGTTAACACCTGCGATGGTGAAGACTTCACCGTCAGAGATGGTTGCGTTCGCGCCCAGAGTGTCGATCAACAGTTCTTGCGTCATGTAGTAGCCGGCGTTCGAACCGGAGTCCGCTGCCGCTGCGTAGTTGACGTTTTGAGCCGCGCCGTTGATTGCGCCAGCGCCCGAGGAACGAGAGCCAGTTGTGATGCTGGCAAGCTGGTTGGTCGCCTTGATTGGGATGCCGTCAAGCATACCGCGGAAACCTTTGCGCATTGCTGTCACGCCTTCATCTGCCAACGCTGCGTTGTCGTTGTAGATGTAGGTAGCCAACTGCTGGTGATCGGTGTGGTTCAGTGCTGCCACGATGTCTTGATCGCTCTCGAGAGAGTTCAAGGCCAAACGTGTACGAGCCGATGCGAACTCGACGGGGGTGTCGATGTCTTGACCCCATGTACCAACCGAGTTGTTGAAGCCTTTGGCCGCAACATCAAAGATGTGGTAGTCGATGCGAGAAGCGAGGCGAGAGATGCCGTTGCTCAGTGCTTTGTTCTTCCGTGCCGATTGAAGCGTCGTAACTGCCTCGATGTCGCTTGCGCCCATCGAAAGGCCGAACACTTTATTCAGCGTGAAGGTTTGCGCACCGAATACGGTGTCCTGTACGCCACCGGAGAGGTCGGCAACTGCGCCGGTTGTCTCAGTGATAACGTAGTCTGGGCTTACCTGCTCAGAAACAATGAAACCGTTGCGGTCGTTCATCTCCTGGGAGTGCATTTCCCATTCGATCATATTGGCCGACGCAAGGTTGTTGCGAAGTGTGGACATGATCGTTTTAAGGATCAGTCGGGATTGAGGGGCTGTAATAGTCATAGGTCTTTCTCCTGTTTATCTTCCAAAGAAGGCCCTATCAAAATCATCTTGATTATCAGGCCCGTAGCGAGGATCCGCCTTGCCCTTCTTCCCAGAAGCCTTGCGGCCGGGGGTGTCGGGAGCGTTCGTCGTCTTCTTTCCGGCAGAAGATCGGGCCGAGAATCGCTCTTCAAGTCTTCCCATCGCTTTCGCCCGTTGTGTGGCGTCCATGCGAGATAACTCTCGTAGCTTTGAGATGTTATTAGCCAAATAATACGATATGTCAACGCCAAAATCAGAGTCGAGCATGTCGCGCGCAATCTCAGCGGGGAATGGGGCGGTGTCGACGGCAGCGTCGAACTTCGCTCCAAACTTCTTGGCGCCCTGAGTTTTAACCTCATCCAAACGCTTCATGTAGTGCGCTTTTTGACGTTCTTGCTCTTCCTTCTCGCGTACCGTGCCTTGCTCTTTCTGGAAGCTGTCACGCTCCTCTGCAAGACGGTACTCGACCAGCGCATCAACATACTTATTATCAACCTCGCCATAATGGAAGTCGGCCGGGTCGGGCTTCTTGAGGCGTGAGGTGGGCGTGGCCGTGCCGGACTCGAGGGCGGCGATACGCTCTTCGAGTTGTTGGCGTAGCTTACGCTCTTGAACGACTTCCATCTCGGCCTTGAAGGCTTCCGCTTCCGCGTCACGACGCTTGGCGGCTAGTTCTTCGATCCGAGCCTGAGTTTTGTTCTTAGGCTTTTCAGCACCCTTGCGCGGAACGCGAGGAACGGCGGTGAGGGACTCTTCTTCCTCTCCATCGTCGTCACCGTCGTCACCGTCATCGTCTCCACCTGACCCGTCGTCGTCATCTTCGACGTCGTCGTCTTCTGTATCGTCACCCAGGAGGGGGAAGTCATCTTCATCTTCGTCATCCTCCTCCTCGGGCTCCTCTTGCTCGATCGCACGTGCAAGATCATTTGAGAACTCTACGGAGTCCTCGTGGTCATCGTCTTCGATGTGCGCGGGGCGTTTTGCCATCTTTTCAGTCCTCAATGGGTTTCAGTTACTCGTCGGATTTCTTGCTGAACAAGTTCAACAGATAGTCAGCGGCGGCGCTGCCCATGCCCTCGGCCTTCTCGCCGGGGATGATGCCGATCGGCTTCTTGCCGGACTTGGCCGCTTTCTCTTTCGCTGCCTTTTGGCGCGCTACCGTCTTAGCGAACGGCGATACGTATTCACCCATCTTTAGATTCCTTCTGTTCTGGCGCCGGCTTTGCGGGCGCGGCTGGTTGCTTCATGTCGTGTTCCGCCTTTTCCATATTCATGGCGGTGTCGATCCCCGACTTGACCATGTCAACTTCGTGCTTGTCAAGATCAAGCCCAAAGCGCAAGGAGTCGATGATGTTCTTTTCTTTGTCGACTTCGTAGTTTGCCGCGACCTTCTTCTCGTCGACACCGGCTTGCGAACCGTACAGTTGTGCCTGTGCCTGAGACTTCATGGCGCGCATGTTGATGTCTTGGATTTCTGCCGACAACTTCTCGAAGTTCTTCTGCATCATCTGCATCTGAATTTGCTGATCTTGCTGTTGTTGCTGTTGCTGCGACTGCATCTTCTCTTCGACGCGCTTGCGCGCACTCTCGGGAAGCCGCTCGAGGTTGACCATGCCCGGTGGAAGTAGGCTCATCATCCGCTCGGCAATCTCTTCCGAACCCGGTATATCCATATTCCGCGCGATTATATCCACGATGTAATTGCCCGTCTGAGGCATGTGGTTCATGAGCGTCAACATCGTCTCGGTCGCTTCCTCGCGTTTGGTCGCGTAGGATGGGCCGGTGGTGTAGGTGATGTCGTATGACCCCTTGGTCACATCGGGCGTTTCGTCGCCAAAGTCGCCATTGATTTCTTGCAATAGGATCTGGTCGTCGTCGCCCATCAGCTTTACGGTGCGGTTAGTGTCATAGACCTCGGGGATTAACTCATTGATAACTCTAGCACATTCGGCTTGAGCGTGGTTCATGTTCTCGAGGTAGATGCGGTCACCGAGTTCCGATACCCGCTGGCGGGCCGTGATGGCCTTGCCCGAGACCTCGTTGGAAGTCACGCCCATCGAGGCTTCGTGCTTGTTGGTCACGTCCTTGATGTCCTGGACGGACATTTGCGCCTCGGTGAGAACGGCAGAGTTCATCGAGGGCGGTGGGACAAATTCAGGTTTGGCGCCATCCGCTTGGCTGTCCCAGAATAGGACGCTGTCACCGTTTAGGTGAGCATTGCGGAAGTGGTCGGCCATGCCGGACTTCATTGCCGACTTGTCGAGAAGCCATTTAGAAGCCGGTGACTTCTGGAGTTCCTCGGCCAAGATCGAGCGCCAGTAGTTGTGTAGGCGTTGCGGATCCTTGGCGTTGCGAACAAAGCCCCAACGATAGCGAACCGAGCCCTCTTGGAGAGCCCAGCCTTCTACGCGGAAGATTGGCAGTCTGGAGATGTTCAAGCGGAACGGGCCGTCGATGACCTCGCTGCCGGTCATCACGTAGCACTCGGCGTATGGCCGGGTGGTGTCACGCTGGATTGACTTGCCGGTCTTGGTGTCGACCTCGGCCGTAGCGTCGATTTCTTCCTGTGTCCAATCGGTCACGTCGATGACATCGCCGGTGCCACGCTCGAGCGCGAGGGTGACGTCCTCTTCCTGCATTTGCCAGAAGTGACATATGCGAATCATCTCATCCACTTCCCACCCGTGGGCGGTCATCGTGGATTGATCCATGTCGTCGGCCATCCACCCATCGGTGCCTTGGACATCGGGATACGCCTTCTCGAAGTCTTCCTTGGCCATGTAGCGGGTGACAAAGCAATGGTTGGCATCGCTGCCGGATGGCTCACGGCTGGCTCGATCCCATATCACTTGGAACGGGTCGTCGAGCGCGAATAGCTTGATGTCCTTGTCGAACACGTCAAATTTGTTGTCGACCAACTCTAGGCCCCAGTTCCCCACGCCGCCGATGTAAGCAGTCTCCATCGCGGAATACATCGCGTGCTTCGCTTCTGGGCTCTTGATGACCGTGCGGATAATGCCTTGCCGTATCTCAGCGGTCGCCTTTGAGCCGCCCTTCATGGGCAATAGCTTCATCGTGGTGTCGGTTTGCTGCCACGAGCCGAGATACTGCGCAACAAAGGCCGGCAAACGGTTTACCGTGAGCACGGGCTTATTGAGTCGTGTCCTACGCAATTTGGTGTTGACATCCCATTGATCGCCGATGACGAACTGGATGTCCTCGCGCGCCGGAAGGATGTTGTGCTCATCCGCGTCGACGTCTTTCGAGTATAGGGTGCGCGCTTTCTTGAGGAACTCACTCTTGTCGCTGGAGTCCATCTCCAAAGAGAAACGCTTGTTGGTATCCGGTGCTGTATCAGACTTTTTCATTTAGATCATCCATCCGCCGCCTGAGTCAAATTGAGTTGGTGGACCGGGGGTGAACTCGTTTGTCTGAGGTCTTTCGCCCGCACCGTCGTTGAACCTTTGTGTACTGGTCGGAGACGTAGGCGTCAAGTCATGCTGGATGACGCGGTCCGGCACCGCAAACGTCAGAATGAACGAGTCCGCGGCGTCCGGTGACCGACCAAGCCTGTTTTTGATGTCCACCTTCGACTCTAAAACGAGGTCGGTCGTCTGCCCGCTGATCCGCGCGGCGATCGCACCCAGGTCGGATTGCAACTCGTTGTCGTCGGGGATCGAGACACCTTCCGGCAGTTCGAGCCAAGCGCGCGCACGCTGATACATCTCGGCGCGGCGGTTACGTGGACCGGGCTTGTGAGGGTTCACCTGCTTCTGTTGGGACTTCGATCCGAAGTCTACCGGGTAGCATTTTTCGGCGAGTTTGGGATAGCGTTCCTTCATGCCAGCCAAGAGGCTTGTTCCCCATCCGCCGGAATAGTCGATGTTGCAGCGATCGACGTTCTCGCTTTGCATGATGTCGGCGACCCACTCGACTTGCTCTTCACCCGGCTCCACGCCGGCTCGGCCGCGCTGCCAATGCAGAACGTGGCCTTGTCGCAAGCTAATCATGAATTTGTCACCGCCAAGTCCGGCCGGGTCCACGCCAAGGATGCGAGGGCCATGGGCTTGGATGCCCTTACGAGTACGCGCGCGCTGTACGTACACCGGCTTGATGAACAGATCGAGCCCGGTGGTTTGAAACGCTTCTGTGGGTGTACTTGGGAACTCCTGCATGAACGTCTGGATGTTGCCGTTCAACTGTTGCTCGACGTAGAACCGCCGCCACACCATCTGCTCCATGTCCAACGAATACATCTCAGCGATGTCGCGTTCGGATGGCAGTCCGTCGCCCTCGGGCTCACCGCGGAGTTGGAAGCCGCTGGGCGCGCGTAGGCGATATTCGGGCGAGACGTACCACGGGATAAAGATCGGGATGAATGAGATGCCAGCGTGCTCATCGGTCATGCCAGCCTCGGCGCGCGTCCACCGTTGGTGAAACTCGTTGCCGATACCGTTGGCGGTGCTCTCGACGCAAACCTCAGTGTTGTCGGCCATCGGGATGGAGTTCACAAAGCCCGCGAAGGTTTTTTCAGGGTTAGGATAGAATGCCGCTTCGGATAGATGGGCAAGCGTGGGGGTGGCGCCTCGACCGGTCTCACCCGATCCGGCTGTCGCGACCGAGTAAGATGAACCGTTCGAAAACTTGTATTCCTGGGCGGATGCTTTTTCATGCTGGAGCCTCAAGGGGTCATTGGCATAGAAGTTCTGCACCATCGTGAAGAGGTCTTTCGACGAATCACGAACGTGCGCCATCACAACCGCGCGACGGTACTTCCAAAGCCGGGTTTTCGTGTAGAACCTGCCGCCGATATAGGTCGAGGCGCCCTGTTTCCGCGCTTTCAGGATCAAAGCCCTTACGAGGCCGTGATCTGCCAACTGTGATTGGATTTTAGCGTGGATGATGTCCTGTGCGAAGTTCAGATCGAGAGGCACCAAGTCCGACGACTTTGCCACCACTTTGAGGCATTTTGACATATATTCTTGGTGGTTTGATCTAGAATCCTGCATAAATTTGACGATTTTCGCCTCTTCCGGCGAGATTTTCATCACTTCTCTGTGGGCCTGTCTCATTCTTCGAAGTCCACGAGATCCTCGGGCGCGACTGAATCTTCAATGCCATCGAGGGCATCCGCGAGGATTTTATCGTTCTCGAAGTCAACGTCCGACGCGTTCCAGTTGATCGCCACGGGCGGTATCGACATTGTATCAACAGGTGATACATCGTCAAAATCTCCGTCCACTTCGTAGTCACCGTCGATGACGTCCATCAACTGGTCAACCGTTTTATGGTGGGTCACCTCAGACTCCCTCGCGATGATCTTAGGAAACAGCTTGGTATAAAAGTCGTCCTCGTTGTCCCGCGCCCACGCGGCAAGGCCGTCCGCACCACCGTTTACTTCGAAGGCGTAGAGTACGGCGCCACGTGCGTATTTCCCGACGTTCTTGTAGATTTCGCCGTCGAACACGCTTGGCATACTCGGATTGCCGCCGGACAAATTCGGTAGGGACTTCTTGTTCATTAGGGCATCGTACTGTCAAGGAAAGCATTGATGATAACCTCATCGGCAGGGGTCAAGCCATTGGTCACCAGATCGGTGACGACGAACTCGGTCTCAGCGTTAAGGACGAAGGACCGGATGAATGCTCTGAGTGCTTGGCGCCATGTCATATCGGTGTCTCCTGCAATAAGTTCTCTATCGGGACGAAAATGCCAACCACTCGGGCCAGCCTTGCCCTTACCAGTATCCTCACAAGCCGACGATAGTCAACCTCTGAGAGTTCGGCCACACGCTGATAAATGGTTGGTTTTTCGGCCGGGGGTAGCCAACCTACGCTACTTTTGTCGCCAAGTACCCCGAGAACGTAGCATTAGCGGCGACGTTGTTCGCCGAGGCTATACCGCGTACTCGTACATCGTAGTTCGGAAGAATCGTTACAGGCGGGTCTAGGTTCAACCGCAGCGTGGTGGTGCCGGAAGAGTTGGCCGTGAGGCGACCATACGCCGGCGTAAAGCCGAAGTTCGCGCTGGCGTCCCGGCGCTCGAGCGTGAAGTCGATCGCGGCCGCTTGGGAGCGGTTCACCCCGAATGACAAGGCTGTGATGATAAGCGCGTCGGTCGCTGATATGGACGTCGCCGCTTTGAAAGACTGCGACTGCCCGAGCGTTCCCTTGATGACGACATGACGCTTTGTCAGATCGGTCGGGACGCCAGCGACGATCGCCGTGTCTTGGTAAATCGAGATGTCGCCGGCAGGAGTTCCCACCGCGAGTTCGTATGCGCGCGCTGATCGGCAAAGAGGTTGGGTCAACGTGACCTTGTTCTGACCGTTCGACACCGCGCGCTGAATGCTGAATATGAGATTCGTACCGGACCAATAATGTCCCTCGATGATGACCCCCTGTCCAACATCGGCCGCGCTGGAACTGGATATGGTATCAATTAGGTTACCATCCGCCGGCGAGAGATACACCTCCGAGGCCGTTCCGTTCTGCCAAACTGTGGCAAGCGCGCCGTTGGATAGGTTTTCGTTCCGTCCGAACTTCCTCAGAGTTTTCCGCTTCCTCGAGATAGACCAGTTCGACCCAACACCGGAATCGTTCAACTCAGCTAGTGCAAGGTCGAGGCGCGCATCACCCGTGTCGTTGTTGAATTTTGACATTGCCGCGCTCCTGGGAATGATGCCCCACCGGCTATGAGGACTGAGGACGGGTCACCGGTGGGGCTGGGACTGAGGGGGTCCGAGGCTATCCTAGAACCAGAGAAACAGGATGTCTACTCCGAAAATCAGGACGCAAGCGCCGAACGCTCCGAACCACATCCCACGGTTAAACGCCCGGTGGGCCTTGGTGTCGGCATCGTGCTTGGAGTAAAACTGCTCCATCACGCGAACACCGGAACGGGATCGAGAAACTCCGGTGCCATACGCGCCATCTCGGCCTCTTCATCAGCACGTTGGTGTAGCCGGCGATCGGTGGAGGGTATGACCCCCCAATCAGCGGCCTTCAACGGAGGGAGCGATGTATCGGGCTCGGTTGGCGCGGGATCGGGCTTGGTCTCATCGACCGAACCGGGAATTACAATCTTCGTCATACGGATGCTCCAGTAGCTAGGCCACCGAGTACCGCCAGCACAATGACCGCGGCCACGATAGCTTTTTTGGGATTGGCTTTCGCCCAGGTTTTCAGCTTTTCCATGATTTTGTCCTCTTGACAGGTTGATATTTGCTGTCCCGCGAATATTGCAGATTTTCCGAATGTGTCAAGTCTCTTTGAAAATCGGGATGGGGGTGTACCGTGGGTACACATCGGCAACCAACATCGGCAAGTATCATTTTTCGATACCTTCCGCAGATGGATACGTTCGCACCCATTTGGCGTGTACGGCGGATGTACGTACAGAATGACCACGATCGCAACCTACGGCAGTGCCGTACACGCTGGAGCGTAATTTTTGGGTTTTTACGCTGGAGCGTATGGTAACACATATGTTCCATAAACCCGGTTAACGCGACATACGCTTTCCCTTATGTTCGAAAACCTCGGACTTTTGGACATGCTGTCCTGGGTAATGCAACTGCATTGCGGGCTTTGTGTATTTCGTATGCGAGAAGATTGGATTGTTTTGGTGTTGGGTTGTTCTCGTTGTTTGATTGTTGACAGAGTTGGAAAATTAGGTGTGTCGAGTATTCCCAGTATGGGCAGAACTCTCGGGACCGGGCCGCACCGCCCCCCTACTCCGAATCGGCCGAGAATTGCTGTGCGTTTTGGGATTGTGTCTAGGGGGTGCATGATATCCTGGATGCGCGGTCATTGTTGCGTGCATGTCAACAAGAACATTCAATATACCATGTCATCTAATGATTTTGCATTCTGATCTTGACG